>Ga0180433_10003827_pt1 | contig 21773 bp, 14 predicted proteins | sample SS_ome_8_FD_132980 | JGI IMG/M metagenome (GOLD analysis project Ga0180433, IMG submission 132980) | Hypersaline lake sediment archaeal communities from the Salton Sea, California, USA - SS_1_D_1 metaG | ecosystem: Environmental > Aquatic > Non-marine Saline and Alkaline > Hypersaline >... | reverse complement strand
TGGTGCCGACATGGGTTGACAGTGACGAACGATTGTACACTGACCGTGCCAGGGCACCTACCATCTCCTCCACGAGTGAGGTACTGTTCTCCGCTGGTGCAGTCTGCGACTTGCCCTTGCCACGAGAGGCTAGGATGAATCGCACTTTCTGCTTCATCGTTGGCTTCTTCTGGTCTGCTTCCAGCTTGAACCCAGGCTGTGCAGTCACATCTTTGTCAGAGGCCAGGTGATCCAGGACCTCACGCAGTGCTTCTCGCAGCTCCGCTGCGGCCCCTCGGTAACTGCGGCGAGAAACACTGCGGAGATCAAAGCAGGCTTGCTCGTAAGATAGCCCGGCGGAAGGAACCAAACCGGCAAGCGTGGACACGATCCTTGCTTCCTTTCCATCTAGTCCGCCTGGATTCGATTGCCGCGATGCAGGCGAGGCAGTCAGCAAGGCAAGTTCGATCCCGTTCAGTTCTTGTTCGATGAGCTTGAGCAAGCGGAGGTAATTGGTCTTGAGTGATGCCCTCTGCGCAATAGACAGAAGTTCCTGCATCCACTTGTCAAGACCAGCCATGCTCTCGTCATCAAGGCCATGGGCAGCAAATGAACTGCGAGCTTGGCCGAAGAAACTATTTACAAGTTCCTTGGATGCATTCTTGATGGATGTTGCCCGCACCTGTTTGGCTCGCGCACGCGACAACAGGTTCTTTACCTGCTTGACTTGGTACCGTAGCGTCGCAACTTCGCCATTGGCGTCTTGAGCAGCCATCCGTCGTCGCCCCTATTTCTTGGCCTGTTTCTTAGCCTTCTTGGTGACGGACTTCTTTGCCTTCTTGCGTGGCTTTGGCCCATCGTTGTCACCAGACTTGGGCAACCCGTGAGCAACGAGATTGTGGCCGACGGGGTTGAGTTTGAATCCGCCTTCCTCTCCCGTTTCAAAATAACCCGCAGCTCGTGCATTGTTCAATGTGGCGCGGGGTCGTTTGGGAAGAGGATGCCCCGCCTGTTTGAAGTACTCCGATATATCGTTGGGCGTGATCGTATCCTTGCGGCTTTCCGACGGTGCGAGTTCAGCCAAGTAGTACGCCACGATTGCGGCCATCTGCATGTCGGTCTTGGGCTGCTTCTCATTCCGGAAGGTTCGAATGTCAACGACTCTGGGCGGAGAGATCTTAGGTGATTGGATTCCAGCGTTCGACGACTCGGCGTTGCCCGAAGACGAATCATTGGGGGGTGTTGCCGCGCCGGCCGAAATACCCAAGTGCTGTGTTGCGTATTGAAGAATGCGAAGCCTTGCATCTGCCTCAAACGGCTCCAAAGAACTGGTTATGGCCCTGATTGCCGCCAGTTCCTTCTCGATTGAAGTAGCATCTGCCATAGCCGTTCTCCTGTTAACCGCACCTTGGCCGGGTCGCCGAGAGTCTCTGCTGCGTCGGTACTCCAGACTCTACGTCCTGTGAACTGGCTGATCGGCGAGAGAGGTCGAACAACGGCCTGCTCAACGAATCGGCCGGGTCACAACGTTTGGTCGTGTCGAACGTTGCGGTTCGAAGAGGGTTCGACGCGGCCCCGAAATAAAAACGCCGCAAGCCGTTTTTTTACAACGTCTTACGGCTTGAACTCCCCGAGTAGGACTCGAACCTACAACCTAGCGGTTAACAGCCGCTCGCTCTACCAATTGAGCTATCGGGGACTATTTGGTTTTGACGGCTAGCATTTTGTTGCCGGCGGTAAGCCGGTTTTGGCACTTGCTGGGCCGTTGGGCTAACCGTTCGTCGAACGGTTGATGGCCACTCGACGGCATGGAGATAGTGTACCTGGTTCAGGCAGATAGTCAACACGGCTTGCGCGAGCCGGCCACATGCGAAGAAGCCAGCCCCCCCAAGCCCGGTGATCGCCCCCCCCCCGAAATAGAGTTCCAAGTAAAATCAGCCCCAACCGATGTAACATGGCAACGTTCGGACACATCGTGGTCCTGCCCTGCTTTATCCTTGGACGCGACCATCATAAACTGGGAACCAGTATTTGCCCTGGGAGATATCCCAGACGCAGCCCTCAACAAACAAGCAACAGAGGGGTTTTGTGGTACTCTACGATCAACATCTGCATACGTGGTACTCGGGGGACTGCGACGTCGACCCAGCCGACAACGTCCGGCAAGCCATCGATCGCGGCTTGGCGGGACTGACCTTCACCGATCACTTCGATCCCCACCCGGACGAATGGCCCTTGTGCCGATACGACTACGATGCCATCGCTCGCACCGTGGAAGACCTTCGCGGGCGCTTCGGTCACCAAATCTTCATCGGACACGGCATCGAAGTGTGCTATCAGCCCGACCAGATGGGCTGGGTGCTCGACTACCTCGACGCGCGACGATTTGACGTCGTGTTGCTGAGTTCGCACTACATGGGGAAGCGGGCGTTGCACATTCGCGACCACTGGGATGGCCTCGACACGCAATCAGCAACACGAGCTTACCTTGAGACGGTCTTGAAGGCGGCCCGGTTCATGGCCGACTTGCGAGCACAGGGATGCCGGCCTTTTGACGTTCTCGGCCACCTGGATCTCGTCAAACGTTATACGCAACGCTACTTCAGCACGTTTGATGTCCACTCCCACGCGGATCTGGTGAACCAGATCCTTCTGACATGTATCGAGGCAGACATCACACCCGAACTCAACTTGAGTACACTACGGCAAGACTTGCCGGACCCGACGCCCGCCAGCTGGGCTGTCCGACGGTATGCCGAGCTCGGTGGCAAAGCGATGAGTCTCGGTAGCGACGCGCACCATCCCAACCAAGTCGGTGCCGGGTTTCCTGAGGCTGCTGCCATGCTCAAACGCGAGGGAATTCAACAGTTGGCGATCTTTAAAAACCGTCAACGGTACGATGTGCCACTATGAGTGGCGATGCGGTCGCGAGGATGAAATGAGCAACCACCGAAAATCTTCGATGAACAAAGCCCTACACGCCTTCTTAGACTCGTCTAACTTTCGCGCCGTCAACCTTCGCCTATACCTCTGTATCCTCACCATCGGCACCCTCTCTGCCTACGCGGACAACCTGCAACGGATAACGCCGCCGACAACCAACCTCCGCCTCGGACCACCCCCGCCCACCATTGACCCGCCCTACCAAACGTTTCTTCTCCGATTGGCTAGGCGAACCTTCGTCCAACGTCTCCGGAACGATCGATCGTACGAACTCGAATATGTACCATTGGACTTGCAGGGGACCCATTGTCGGGTATCGGTGACGCTCCGCGCCCACGGCGAAATTCTCGGCACCGCTGACGCCGAAACGGGGCCAGTAGCTCAGGCATGCCAACAAGCAGCTGAGGCAGCCTTGATCGCAGCCCAGAAAACAAGATCGATCTCCTTGAAGGATATGGCTGATTCGACCCTCGAAGTCGAGCTCATCGGTCCCCGTGAATATGTGGGTGAAGGTGACCAAAGTCCGGTGCTTCTCGCACAGCACTATGAACCCGCCATTCACGGCATCGCGGTACACGTCAACGGTAAGGAGGTCCTTGTCCGGCCCTCCCAACTGATTTCCCGGGCAACCCTATGCGAAGTCAATGGCAGTTGGGATCACCGATGTAACCGCTATGAAGTTGCCATCGAGAATTTCCAGGAAAAGCTGGGCTCCCGTCGAAAATCCGACGACGGCAAGCCAAGAAACATCGAGTTTCTCCGATTCAGAACGACGCACTTATATGAGCCGGAACCCGGCGCACAGGCCATCGAACTCATCGGTGGCATGCGTATTGTCCAGTCAGAAGAGGTCACACAAATGTCTCTCCTGGCAGCAGCAGACAACTTGGCAAACCATATCCGATCGCGACAAGAATCGGATGGTTTCTTCGCCTATGAGTTTCTGCCGGGACGCAATATGTATTGGCCGAAAGGTCAAAACTGGGTACGACAAGCCGGTACAACGTGGGTCATGGCGGTACATGCTCGCAACCGAAATGATGCCGCATCAAACGAGGTACTTCAGCGAACGCTTCAAGCATTTTCCAAAATGGCCACCCCATTCCCCGACAATGACCGGGCCGCCTACATCGCGACACCTGACGGCAAAAATCAGCTCGGCGCGACGGCATTGATCTGCCTTGCCATGATCGACGCCCCCAATCGGGATGAGTATGAGGATCTACGCATCGCGCTGCTGAATGGCCTCGCGAGCATGCAGCAAGACAACGGTAGCTTTCGAACGCACTTTCCGCCGTCCACCTCAACAGGGAGCCAAGATTATTCTCCTGGCGAAGCGCTATTGGCCATCGCGAAACACTATGCCCTCACGAGAGATGGGCGATGGCGACAGATCTGCGAAAAAGCGCTACCCTTCTACATCGCCTACTTCAGAAAACACAAGCCGCCAGCGTTCATACCTTGGCAAGCGCAAGCCTACGGGCAACTGGCTCGTACAACACGTTTGCAGCGCTATGCGAATTTCGTCTTCGAAATGACTGACCTTCTCGTCGAGACCCAAATGAAAAAAACCGATGCCATCCTGCCAATTTATCAAGGCGCGTTTGATGTCTACCATGCGGGTCGTGCCGGCATTACGACGGCAGTCTACCTCGAAGGCTGCGTTGATGCAGCTCGCACCGCCATAGCCATGAACGATCAGGCTCGGGCAAAAAGATACCTCAAAGCATCGCAAAAAGCCGCCCGTTTTGTTATGCAATTGCGATTCCGACCCGAAGAGTGCTATTACGTACAATCCCCCGAAAAAGTCCTCGGCGGGGTGCGCAACTCACCATCGGACCCCACGCTACGGATTGACCACACGCAACACGCTCTTGCCGCCCTGCTCGGCACCGCTGGACTGCTTTCGACGCCAAAACCGCCCGCTCAGAATTAGTTGTTCCTGGTAAAACCGCCTCGCCAGATAGTATAACCTTCTCCGGGCAGGATACAGTGTTTGTATCCGTGCGTCGTCGGGATCACCTCACTCGCAAAAGCACAAGGTCATGGATGATTACGAGTGTATGTGGGACTGAACGTTCATAAGGAAACGATCGCCGTTGCGATTGCGAACAGGGGGCGACGCTGATGATGGTGTTCAAGTTAACGCAATGTGCTGAGCAACACTGGCAAGCCCTCAATGGCGCTTTGCTGCTCCATGACGTGATACGAGATGTTCAGTTCGTGGGCGGACTCAGAAAGGACGCCGCCTGATCAATCGCCGATCCACAACATTTGACAATATCTCATCCCGCCGACACCCCAAGCGCTCCCAGGATGATTTGCACCGCCGCTGTGCCCAAACCGGTGCCCAGCGCACCGAGTCCGCCAGCAAGGCCTGCGGTTACGCCGGTATACCAGGAATCAGTCAAGTTACCGTTGATGCTTAGGCAACCGGTTGCCCCAAGCGCACATACGGAAAAAAACGCCATCGCTAACCTGTTTACAAAACGCATACGACTTCTCCTTACCTTTATCAATATGCTGCAACTCGTTACGCCTGTCACGGGTCTCAACGAATTGTCTGCTCCAAACCACACCGATTAATCTTACGACACGCTCACACCGCGCTATTCTTCGCCGTTTCGCTCATCCGTTTCCGCACCATCAGAACCGCACAACCACCTGTGCATACACCGAGCTGCGGACTTCCGCGACTCCATTACTAATGAAGCCATCCGGACCGTATTCAGGATGACGGTTGTCCAACAGGTTTTGCCCGACAAGGCTCAGCTCGAGGTAGTCTGTCGGCCGCCAGGTAAAGCCCGTATCGAGGCGCGTGTAACTAGGAATTCCTGAGGCCGGAAGGTTGTCATAGTAATAGAGCGAGGTATTGAATTCCAGATCTTTGGTTATGTCCAAGTACGAGTGAAAGGCGAACTGGTTCGTCGGCGTAAGTCCACGTACGGTGTCGACCGCGCCGTTCATGTGCTGATAAATATCAAACCACGAGTAGTTCGCGGATAGCTTCCACCCGTCCGTTACTTGCCAGTTTACTGCAACCTCAATCCCGTGCGATTCGAGGACCCCACGATCGTCGGCGACCAAGAAGATCTGGTTGCGTGGCACCAGCCCTAAGTAGTTTTCATAGCGATTGAAGAACGTCGAGATGTCAAGCGTAACACGCGGGTTCTGAGGGCTGGACCGAAAACGATAACCCAGTTCATAGGAGATGAGTTCTTCTGCGGGTATGCTGTCGTCGCCGAGGATACGCACCGTGGTGAGTGGTGCGACCGCGGCGAAGTTGAGATCGATGTAATATTGCGAAAAAGCCGGCACCCGAACGGCCCGCGAGATGCCACCCCAAAACATATGGTTCTCGTGGGGCGTCCAGGCGAGCTTGAAGTTGGGTTGAATCTCAAACCCGGTGAAATCGTTATGTTCGGCTTTGGTGCCCAAGGTCAAATCAAGTTTATCGGGAACGAGTGTGAAGGTTCCTTGGATGAATCCGCTGAAAGTGTTCGCACACATCTTGGTGACCGTGGAGCGCGCCAAGTCTCCATTCGCAATATCGATGCCATTCGCACGATAGCCGAGCCCCCAGATGACTGATAGCCAATCGGTGGCGACAAAATTATGTTGCCAGTCCAGGTCGACGATGTCCGATCGCTGCACGCTGTCGTCGGGCCACTCGACGTTCACGCGATCATAATAGAGCTTCAACTGCGAGTGGGAGGTGTCGGAAAACGTGTGGTCCCATCGCCCCAGGATGTTTCCGCCGCTGTACCTGTCGTTTGAGTTCAGGTCGAGGTCCCGCACAAGCACCGTGTCAAAATCTTTGACGCTCGAGCCTGCGGGAGTACAGAATACATCACCTTGTAGCGTGAATGTGTCCTTTTCAAATCCTTCCCAGTCGATGCGGAATCCACTTTGCGTGGAGCGGAAATCGTCGCTGTAGGGACGATTATACGTTGCGAAGTCGTCGTGTTGTCTGTGCTTGGCGTAGACCCGGAAGTACGTTTCTTCGTCCAGTTCGCCACCATATCGAATCGAGTCGTCAGCGAGCCAGTCGCTGCCGAACACGCCGGAAATCAATCCACCCTGTGTATCCTTGGCTTTCTTCGTGATGATGTTGACAATACCGTTGACCGCATTGGCGCCCCACAGGCTAGCGCCAGGACCTCGGAGCACCTCGATTCGATCGATGTCCTCCTGAACCAGGTCGGGTATGATCCAGTAGGTGCCGCCCAAAATCGTGTTGTAGACATTTCGGCCATCGATCTGGACGAGTTGATAATAGTTAAGTCGCCCAGAGAAACCGCGAGCACCGATGGCCCATCGGTTCGCATCCATTCGCGCGACGTGTAGGCCGGGGACCAGACGCAGAATTTCCGGCAGCGTGCGCAGCCCACTGCGCCGGATTTCCTCATTCGTGATGACCGTCAGTGCAGCAGGTATGTCAAACAGCTTCTGGTTCTGATCCTCACTGCGACCTGACATGACCACCATGTCCATGACATTCACGACATCCATACTGAGCAGGTCGATATCTTCGTCGGAAATGTATTCCTCCTCCTCTGAAGTCACGTCCAAGGACGGTTCTCCGTCAGGTGTTACCTGCTCTTCCGTAGTCGCTACCGGTTCATCGCTTCCGTCACTCTGTGCAACAGCGACAGAAGCAACAACGAAAACAAATATAAAGATAACACCGTAGGGGCTAGCGATTCTGGAAGGATTTTGCTTCGTTAGATTCCGAAATGGTTTAATTATTCTGCGATCTTCCATGATCGTACTCAGGAAAATTGAATTGCGTAATCTCTCAAAAGTGCTTATAGAGGCATAAAACTAGCCCAACTTATACGCCTCAGAGATTTCACGAGACTGCTTCATACACTACAACCACCGTCTAGGTCAAGCAATTTTCGAGTTTTTCAGTAATTTCGTGGATAGGTTCTTGGCTCCGTGAGCCCTTCCTGGACCTGCTTTTGAATTTCGTTTGGAAGACACAACAAGTGTGTCGTGCCGTCGGCTTCTCTGAGTAGGGCCGGATCGAGACGCCAAGACGCTCCTGCGATTCTTCAGGATGCTGGGCCGGCAACGGACAACCGCTATCCCGTTCATCTGTAGCGGCATGGGACGACCGTACTTGAAGGTCATCGCCAAGAAGACATTTTTCAGAAGCATCGTGGAGGGTCTCAACTACAAAATCAAACTGACCCTCAGAGAAGCTTACGGCTACAGAACCCCTCAAGTAGCCGAAATCGCCCTATATCACACACTTGCGCAACTCCCAGAGCCCGAACTCACCCACGAATTCTTCTGAAGCAGGCACTTTTAGGAGACGACGAATTGAAATCAAGAAATAGCACGTATACGCGACTCTGTGCGTGCAAATCCTCAAAAGATCACAACATCCGTGGTTTATCAAAACGCCACAGTCCAGCCTTACCGGCAGCCTCATAAGCCAACTTGAGCTCCTCGTGACTCGGTCGACGATTGATCTCAGGATATCTTAAGACACCCGCGACTCATGCGCATTCAAGGAAAAAGCGAACCTGCAAACGAGCGGTCAACCGACCCCGTATTAGCACCCGCTCCTGACTCGGATCCGTCAGAACCTTCCGCAGACCGTGTGGCCGCCTGCACACGAGCTAGCAGCGCACCGGCCACACGCTTCACCCATTCATCCGGGTCAGCATCAGCAGCCTTCTTCAGGACCCCCTGAAACTTGTCACGATACTGATCAGCAAACATGCGCATCGCAAGCCCGCGCACCAACCAATGCTGATCACTCAACAATCGCGTGGCCGCCTGCGTCGCGTCTTTGTCCATTAAGAACCATCGCATACACTCAGCCACACGGGCACGAACCTGCCAATCGCGGTCTGCGACGCGGGCAATCACGGCTTTTTGCACTGCTTTCGCATCGATCGGGTCCACAATGTAGTCCAACCTCTTTGCGGCTAAATGCTGGTGCTCTGCCAACAACATCGCCAGTTGTTCCGTTGCAACAATCCGGTCCGCTACGTTGCCAGCTTGCGAACGTTGCATCAAGACACCCAATTGGTCTGAACCTATTTCAAGGGCTACACGGCGAAACCGAAGCGGTTCGACAGCGATGCCACCCACGGCTGGTGCCCACATCTCGTGGCCATCAGCCGTCATCTGCCCGATAGGCGAAAGAACCGCCACGAGTTCCACATCGTGAGTAACCCTCGGCGTGCCAATCATCGCGGAGCGAATCGGTCCCAGGTCGATCGCCTGCGTCACCTCGATCGACTGGCTCGGCGCCAATTGCATAGCCCGATTCAACGAGATCCTGATAATCGCTCCAGACGAACGCGACCGATCGCCCCTCGTGTCCACAGACGCCAACACTTCAGGCGTAACCATCATCTCTTGCCCCAGTGTGATGGGGAAAGAACCGGTATTCGTGAGCTGGACCGTGCATCGCCAAGGCTCACCTGGAAGTAATGTCTCCTGCGCAATTCGCAAACGAACGGACAAGAACTGACTTGGTGCAAGCGGATACTCCAAGATCTCCCATGGAAACGCATCGAGGAGAGGTCGAACCTCGGCAGGTGCGGCTTGGCCGGTCGGCATGGCCACTTGCCACTTCGATACGAGCCGAGTTATTGCCTCATGTTCCTCGATACCCGCCGGTTGGGTGGCGACTGCACGTAACTGCTTAACACCCCGCTCAGTGTCCTGCCCAGCATACAAGACCTGCGCCAACTCGATAGCCGCCCATACATCCGTTTCAACCACAGGCATGAGGACTTCCTTCGCCTCATCCAACCGTCCCAGCTGGCGTAGGGCCGACCCTAACGCACGACATGCAACGACCAGCTCCGGCCTATCCGCGATCGCGGACCTGGCCAGCTTCTCAGCCTGTGCGGGACGAGGATCGTAGCGTGAAAAAAACCAAGCCAACTCGGCAACGACAGCGGGGTCAAGCTCACTTCCCGTCGCAAGAATCGCTTTCGCGTCTTCCTCCGCTTTGGCGATCTGCTCGCGGGCTACCTCGGGCTTGCCACATTGCCTCGCCAATCGTGTCAACACCAGGTGCTCGTTGATCGTCTCCGGCGGCAACAGTTCATAAAGACGCATCGCGTGACGATAACACCGCGTCGCTAGCTCCTTCATGCCCCATTGGAAAAGGCGGTCCCCAATGCCGATGGCTAATGGCAAATTTCCCGGGTTGGCCTTCAACGCGATCAGATCGCGTTTGAGTCTGCTGACGCGATCCGACAACCGATCTTGAAACTTGTCAATGAGCACACGTGCAGCAAAATTGAATTCGTATGCACTTACTGCCGCTTCTGCCTCTTTGAGGGCTTCCGCACGCTCACCACGGTTCCAATGAAACTCCGCAAGCCTGCGATGTAGGTCGCTGGACACAGGTCCCGGTAAAGCAGAACGCTCGAGCATGGTCCGACACTGCTTCGCCCTTGCCTCCGCCGTTTGAAGCGAATCAACCGACAACGCCACCCATTGCAGATACGCCGTAACGTCATCCGGCCGCAAACGAACATACGCAGCCAGCACATTCTGCGCCTCTTCTGCACGTCCCAATGCCGTCAACATGTCGAACTGCCAAAGATAAGGATCGGCCAAATCCGCATCGAGTCGGCTGGCTGCTTGCATCAAAAGCAACGTGATCTCAGCATCGGCATCCGTCAGAGACGCCTGTGGTGTCAATGGGTAATCCCGCCCCAAATATTCACACCATTCAGCCATCGAAAGCGAACCTGCTATGACCTTTGAAGGTAATGCGAGCGCCACCGACAGCAGCAGAATCTCATAGCGCATCTGCAACTCCTTGTCTCCACATCCAGACACGTCCAAGCTAAACAACACCGAGCAAACAGGCGTCCGTCCGCCCCATGAATGGGAACGACGTACTCATCATACCCTTCTGCCGCTCGGGACGACACCGACGAGCCACCCGCTTACTGTTCTGTTCTTATCGGTGAAATAGAGATGTGCCGTCAACCGGGATGCGTCGCAAGCCGCTTCTGCTCGCTTTCAAATGATTTGCGACGATTTCAGCCACGCGTCTGTGAAGGTAATAGATTCTTACGGCGGAAAATGCGTGCTTTTTGCGCGCATGTCACCGACGCCCTTGCTAAAAAGCGCTGAGATAAACGGCTTTTTGGAAATTCAACGTTTGGTTTTCGCCTTGCCCGAAACAGCCGGCTTGACCTTACTTCTGGACGTAACCGGCACCTTGTCCTCGACGGTCACCTTTTCTTTCCCTTTCGATCGCCCCTCGTCGGCAAGGCCACCAGGCGCTGATAAACGCTTGGCTAAGACCTTCTGGCGAATCTCTTTAAACAGGTCGGGATTGTCCTGCAGAAACTGCTTGGCGTTCTCGCGCCCTTGCCCAAGCCGAACCTCGCCGTAGCTAAACCACGCACCGGTCTTGTCAGCAATTCCATCCTCAATGGCCAAGTCGATCAAGTCACCTTCGCTGCTGATCCCCCCCTGATGAAACATGATATCGAACTCCGCCACCTTGAACGGTGCCGACACCTTGTTCTTGACGACTTTGACACGTACGTGATTGCCTACCGCCCGGTCCCCTTCCTTGATCGTCGTGACACGACGAATGTCGAGACGAATGGAACTATAAAACTTCAACGCACGTCCACCCGGCGTCGTCTCGGGGTTACCAAACATCACCCCGATCTTCTCACGAATCTGATTAATGAAAACCACCACACACTTGGACTTAGCAATGATACCGGTTAGCTTTCGAAGTGATTGACTCATAAGCCGAGCCTGCAGGCCGACGTGCGCTTGCCCCATCTCACCTTCCAGTTCCGCCTTGGGCACCAGCGCCGCTACCGAGTCAATGATAATGCAATCCACCGCATTGGATCGCACAAGCATCTCGACGATCTCCAAAGCTTGCTCGCCGGTATCGGGCTGACTGACGAGGAGTTCCTCGAGCTTGACGCCGCAGCGCTTCGCCCACGTCGGATCGAGCGCATGCTCCGCATCCACGATGGCCGCAACGCCCCCTTTCTTCTGAGCCGCAGCAGCCACATGCAACGCGAGTGTGGTTTTGCCACCGGACTCCGGGCCGAACAACTCCACGATTCGACCGCGTGGAATGCCGTAACCACCTAAAGCCAAATCCAGCGACAGCGCGCCCGTGCTCAAACCGTCGGTCACGGTGGTGTGCTCACCATCGAGCTTCATGATTGCGCCCTTACCGAAGCTCTTTTCAATCTGCGAAAGAGCCCGATCTAGCGCCTGACTACGGTCTGTTGTGGTCTTCTGGCTCATGTCCATTCTTCCTGAAAAAGAAGCTACGATTAACTCCACTCACCCCACGCGATCACCAGTATACCGATCCACCGATGTTTGGCAACTGTTCGGTTATGGCTTTTTCGATGTCGGACTTCCTGAGGACCATAAGCCCCCCATTCACAAAGTCTTACAGTGAAAACCCCAAACAGCACGAACCTTCCCATATAATCTATTCCCTACAAGCGGCTACATGCCGCCCAAGGGCCCGCTGTGCAACCGATTCTCAGCCCTTACAATGATGTGATAGTCACACGAAGTCCCAAAAACCTGGGGAATCATTCGCTACGAAAGCTTTCCCGATTCCTTTGCCAAGAAATGACCGTAGCGAGAAAAAGGAGAATTGGCGATATGCCTGACCCATCCCGTAAACGCTTCTTTGCATACTCAACGCTTCATGATGGGGTCAACGCCCAATGGCTCCTAATACCTCTTTTGGTCGCCTTCGCCTGCCCCACCAACCAAGCGGCCGAAAAGAAGATTTTTCAGGCAGGTGCCTGTGCGATTGATACAACACCACAGACGTTTCCGGTCATCCTCAACGGAGGTTTCGGAGGGCGTACCGCTGACCAAGCTCATGACCCGCTCCACGCACGATGCCTCGTACTCGATGACGGGGTAACGCGCGTCGCCATCGTCGTCGTCGATATTTGCATGATGTCGCGTGAATTCTTAGATGAAACAAAAGAATTGGCTCATAAGGCCACCGGCATCCCCGTCGATCGCATGATGATTTCAGCCACACACACGCACGCGGGACCGGCGGTCATGAATTGCCTCTTGAGCGGCGTCGATGAAACGTATCGAAAGTTCTTACCGAGGCAAATTGCTAAGGGAATTGAGTTGGCGGTCAAGAACCTCGCGCCGGCAACAATGGGCTGGACAGTCACAGCGGAACCCAACCGTACCTTTTGCCGACGTTGGATCGTGCGACCCGACAAACTGCTCGTCAATCCATTTGGCGACCGTGTAGACCGCGCGATGCTGCATCCCCAATGGCAAAACCCAGACTGCTTAGGCCCATCTGGACCGGTGGACCCTAGCATCTCAATCTTGTCCGTGCAGTCGCCTGGCGGTCGCCCGATCGCCGTCCTCACCAACTATTCGATGCATTACGCCCATGTCGGGGCGATGCCCGTGTCCGCTGATTACTTCGGACGGTTCGGAAACAAGCTTGCCCAACGAATCGACGCGGAAAACGTCGATCCGCCCTTCGTAGGTATCATGTCGCAAGGCACCAGTGGCGACCTACAGAATTTCGACTTCAGCAAACCCGAACCCGCCCAGCGTGAACACATCGATTCGTTTGCCAACGGCATCGCACAGATCGTATCCAAAGCGTACGAGACGATTGAGTATCACGACTGGGCTCCCGTCATCATGCGTGAGAAGAAGCTGACGCTGGGAATTCGTAAACCCAATAAGGAACGACTGGCCAAAGCAAAAAACACCCTGGCGCTCTCAAAAATGAAAGGCCGAACAAGACCGCGAGGCCTGGAAGAGGTCTACGCTCACGAACAAATACTCTTGGCCCAAATGCCGCCGACCCGCGAACTCAAACTCCAGGCGCTCCGCGTGGGCAAGCTCGGTATCGTGGCCATACCCAATGAAGTCTTCGCCATCACCGGCTTGAAAATCAAAGCGCAAAGCCCCCTTCAGCCTACATTCGTCATCGGATTGGCAAACGGCGAAGAAGGGTATATTCCGCCGCCCGCGCAACACAAACTCGGCGGCTACACGACCTGGCCCACGCACACCTGCGCCCTTGAGACACAAGCAGAACCGAAGATCACCACCGCGGTGCTCGAACTATTGGAGGAAGTCGCCGGTAAAACCAAAAAGCCCGCTTACACAGGACCCGATCTTGCTGCAGCCTACCCACGCACCGTCCTCGACTCGAAGCCCTGGGCCTACTGGCAACTGGATGAATTCGAAGGGCCCCAGGCAATCGACGGTTCAAGCAACAAAAACAACGGCACGTATGAAGCTGGCATCGCCTTCTACCTCGAAGGGGCTGACGCAAGAAGCATCGCCGGCAACAATCACACAAGCCGGGCAGCCCATTTTGCCGGTGGACGAATCAACTCCGCCAGTAAGAACTTGAATGCAAACCAGTACACCATCGAGATGTGGTTCTGCAACTATCTGCCCGCATCTGCCCGGGCCGGACGAGTGTACGCCCTCTTTGATGCGCAAAGCGTCACGGGTTACATGTTCTCCCGCGGCCCCAAGTGTGCACTCGGAGCGCCGGGTGACCACCTCGGCATCGGTGCACACGGCACGTCCGACACTGAGGACAGGCTTTTCTTCTCGAACGGCACCGCACTCAACCAAGTCCTGATCGGCAAGACAAATCTCAAACCGAAAACGTGGAACCACGTCGCCATGGTCCGTGATGACAGCAACATCACGATCTACCTCAACGGCAATACAACACCCGAAATCTCCGGCCAAGCGGAGAGTGGATTTCCACCGGAGATCAATGACCTCTTTGTCGGTGGACGCAACGACGGTTTTGCCAATTTCGAGGGTAGAATAGATGAGGTATCCATTTACAATCGTGCCCTGTCGGCAAATGAGATTGCGAAACATTATCAGGCCGCCGTCGGCTTCCCGTAGAATAATCTGAACAGGAGAGAACCTCGTCGCATGCGTTCAACATAATTAGCACTACAGCGCAAGGTTGCCTATTTCGGCTTCGTGACCCCTGTTTTCAGGCCGGAAAACGGGGTCGAGAAAGATGATTCAACCGCGATTTAGACTACTTTGCGCTGTAGTGTTAGGTTACGCTGTAGGATATTGGCTTCGACAAGCAGTTGAACAAGAGCAGGGTGGACGATTTGTCCCATGCTAACCTCGAAGGCTTTGATGCCATGATAAAAGCGCCGATCCCTCCTAACGAATCTGAGCGACTGACCGCCTTGCGTGCGTTGAAAATACTCGACACACCCCCCGAAGAACGTTTCGATCGGATCACCAGACTGGCCAGCCGATTGTTTGACATGCCTATCGCTTACGTCGCTCTGGTCGATGCGGATCGACAGTGGTTCAAATCCTCATGCGGACTGTCAGCCTCGGAAACACCCCGCGACATCTCCTTTTGTGGCCACACGATCCTTCGGGACGAAATGCTGCTCATTCCCGACACCCTACGGGATCCCCGATTTGCCGATAACCCGTTCGTTACCGGTGACCCCCGAATCCGTTTCTATGCCGGTGTGCCCCTCAAAGTGCAGGGAGGCCATAAGGTCGGCACCATCTGCATCGCCGACCATCAACCACGCAAAATCGACGATCGGGACCAAAACCACCTGCGTGATATGGCCACCATCATTGAGCATGAACTTGAAATGGTCGACGTGATTCAACTGCAAGATCAGTTGATCCAAAACCAGGCGCACCTCGCGCGCGAATTGGCCGACGCCTCAGCCTACGTCCGTTCCCTGCTACCTCAGCCACTGACGGGCCCCGTGCAAACACAATGGAAGTTCGTTCCTTGCTCAACGCTTGGGGGCGATGCCTTCGGCTACCACTGGGTGGATAAGGATCATTTTGCCATGTACCTGCTCGATGTCTCCGGGCACGGCGTGGGCTCAGCATTGCTGTCCGTATCGGCCATGCAAACATTGCGCACGCAAACCCTGCCCGCCACGAACTTCCGCGATCCAAGCCAAGTCCTGAGCGCGCTCAATAATGTCTTCCAAATGGAGGACAACAACGACCTCTATTTCAGCATCTGGTATGGCATTTACGATCGGGTCAACCGTCATATCCGATACGCTGCCGGTGGGCATCCGCCTGCTCTGCTCCTAACCGGACCCAATGAACAGCACGCCCACTCCATGCAGCTAGGCATGAATAACTATCTCATCGGTATTCTCAGTGACGCGATGTTTGCCAGCCAGACGGTGAACCTGGAGACCTACAGCAAGCTCTACATCTTCAGCGACGGCACCTACGAAATTCCCCTGCCCGACGGAAACATGATGAAATATCAACAACTCGTCGACCAGCTCATCTTGTCCGCGAAGCCGGACGTCTCCGCGGTCGACCGCGTTCTGAAATATGTTCAACAAACCGCCGCCAGGGAGAATCTTCCCGACGACTTCTCGTTACTCGAAGTCGTCTTGACATAAGCGTTAACCTGCTTTTCAGTGCTGATACGGTGGCTTCTGGGGACCCGGCCCGATGCAGCCGAGCCTCTGTTTGTGCCGATAACCTGAAGAAGAACAAGATCTTTTTGTCCGCAATAAACAGAAAAGCGAGCAACGCTAATACGAGTGTCAACGAAATATCGTCAACGAAAACGTATCTGGCGGCATCCGACTGTCGCCCGGTCCAACACGATCAACGACATACCATTGAGCAGCAGTCATTGAGCAACAAGGTCGTCGAAAAAACCGAACTCCTCACGCGTGTGGCCATCGCCCGAAAAGCAGGTCGTACCATCGCCCACTGCCACGGCTGCTTCGACATCGTTCACCCGGGCCACATCCGCCATCTTGAATTTGCACGACGCCAGGGTGACGTCGTGGTGGTCTCCATCACCGGTGACGCGCAAATCGACAAAGGCGATCAGCGTCCCTATGTCCCACAAGAGCTCAGAGCTGAAAGCCTGGCCGCCCTCGAAGCGGTCGATTGGGTCTACACCGATCCCCACTCCACCTCCTGTGAACTGCTTCGTGAGCTCCGGCCCGATGTGTACATCAAGGGCCACGAGTACGAGCACAGCAACGATCCCAAATTTGCAGCTGAGCAAGCGATCGTCAACGCCTATGGCGGACGAGTGGTCTTCAGCAGTGGTGACGTTGTCTTCAGCTCAACTTCCTTCATCGAATCTTTGGATCAGGACACCTCGCTTGAACAACAACGTCTTCGGTTGTTCTGCGCCCGCTACGGCATCACCACCGAATCAATCAACTCGACGTTGCGTTCCTTTGCGAAGCTGCGCGTGTTGATCGTTGGTGATGTTGTCGTCGATCGATACGTCCTGTGCGATGCAACGAACCTGGCCAGTGAAGCACCCATGATATCGCTCTCACGACTCGAGGAGCGCGTTTTCGTCGGCGGAGCTGGCATCGTCGCCCGACATGCTGCAGGTCTCGGCGCCAAAACCTATTTGCTCAGCACTACCGCACGCAACACCACCTCCGACAACATCCAGCAAACGCTGGAAACAGATGCCATCAACACCAAATTGATTCCGTGTCGTGAACGACTACCCGAAAAAACCCGCTATCTTGTGGATACCTCAAAGCTCCTGCGGGTCGAAGATGCTCATTCAACCCCCCTGGACTCCGTCGCTGAGACAGAGGCCGTCAACTGGATCGAATCCATCGCCGACACGTTGGACGCGGTCATTTTCTGCGACTTCGGTTACGGCACCATCACCGGTGGACTGCTTGAACGTCTACGAAGCATCTTGAACCAACGCTCGCTCGTTGTTGCCGCCGATGTGAGTGAACCACACGGACAACTACTGCAATTCCGCGACGCGACACTCCTTTGCCCAACCGAACGTGAGGTACGTTCCGCACTTCATGATTTTGAAAGCGGTTTATCCAACGTAGCGTGGAACGCGTTGGATCAAACGCAGGCACGCCACATGATCGCTACGCTTGGTAAGAAGGGGCTCGTGGTGTTCGATCGCCAGTCACAGGACCCGACAAGCTCTAATTGGCGAGGCCGACTTCGTAGCGAATACGTAGCATCACTGGCGGAAAACGTCGTCGATCCGCTCGGTTGTGGCGATGCTCTGTTGGCCACCGCAACACTCACAATGGCAGCCCATGGGGGCTTGATGCAAGCCGCCTACCTGGGAACGGCAGCGGCAGCTATCGAGATCGCTCGCCTGGGTAACATTCCCATCAATCTTGCTATTCTGCAACACTATCTCAACGATCGACCCGAACTGGCCAAGCAAGCGTCGTCCCAAGACAAAACCGCTACGGCTATCAAGTTCACCTCGGCTGCTGCGCCCATCGCAACGGCACCTCGCGTCCCCGAAAAAACATCCGACAACAACGACCTCCTTGGTCAACTCCTCAAACAACACGATCAGAAAACCGACCGTTGGCGGCCCAATCTTCCAGACGCACATCGCAAGCCCGGGCGCAAACCCATACCCCCCATACGAAGAAGACCTCCTTCGTCCACAGACGAGAGACAACCACAACCCCAAGGACAAGGCCGAACAGAAAACGAGACGTGAGGGTAACGATACGTAGAACCAACACATGGGAAGTGACAAGCATATCAATCGGGACGAACCTATCAGCATGTACGTGCCCGCCCGCAACGCGGAACGCACATTGATGCGTTGCATCCAAGCGATCCGCACGCAAAAACGAGCCCCTGACGAGTTGTTTATCCTGGTCGATCCACGCAGTTCGGACCGAACGATGGAAGTCGCTCGTTCAACCGGTACACGCATCGTCAAGCAACAGGGAACGACGTTGGGAGCCGCCCGAAATGAAGCCATCACTGCTGCTTCACACCGCTGGTTAGCGTCGTGCGACAGCGATGTCGTTCTGGAGCCGGATTGGCTGGCGCGCCTAGCCGCCCAACGTAACACGAACGCTGCCGGCATCGGTGGCCGAACTGTCGAGCGCATAGGCAACCCGTTCGACCAGTGGCGGGCGTTGCATATGCCACACCATTGGGGCGACTATCCCTTGCGCAACCCGTTCATGCTGGTCAGCGAAGTCCTGTTTGATCGCGAAGCACTGCAGGCCGTCGGCGGCTATCGTGACGACCTCAATTACTATGAAGACAGCGACCTGTGCCAGCGCTTGCGAGAAGCCGGCTACGACTTATTCTACGAACCATCAGCCGTCGGAACGCACTTACGATCCGATTCGCTGCTTGGCCTGCTCACGTTGCGGTGGAAGTATGCTGAGTACCGGCAGCGCCCCTTGATGGACCGCTACGCCGGGCTCATTGAGAAGACACGTATCAACCGCGATTATGCGATCATGACGCTCGCTCGATCCCTGGCCCGCAACCACGAGGAGCTCGCCTACATCTCGTTCCTGCTCTTCTTCCATCACCTCGTCATGGACCTTCGCTCACTGCTGTCGCGACGACCGCTCATTCGACCGTCCATCCAAACTTTCTACGAAAAGCAACTCATCACATTGACCGTAGCAACCTTGAACCAACGGCACACCGCTTTGGGCAAACAGATTCTTACCGATCTTGATCAAATGACATTACCTGACCGATCAGAGCGTCCCTCACCCACATTGACCCCCGGATGGGCCACCTACTTGGAAGCCGTCCAATCCGCCCTCAAAGCATTTTGCGGTGAATTCACCAACCCACTCTTGGATATCGTCGCATCCTCAGCCCAATACATCCGCAACGAAATAAGCGTCAAACAGGTCCTGCGGTTGCCGCGCCCAGCCAATCATGCGCTGAGCCAAGCACTGGCTACCATGCCCATCGTGCCGTTCGTTGACGGAGCGGTCACTCAATCCATCATGGAACAGTGGCCGGACATGTCGTGCCTGCAGGTCGTCGGCCCCCTCCACGAGAAGGAACGAACACTTCTCGAACCGTTCATCGCCAGGACCGGGCAACCGGCCAACCGGACGGTAGCAGCGGCTCTCCACACGGAAACGCGACCCGATCCACTCGCCATCTTCGACAAGATCGACCCGCACATTCCCCGACTCGTCGTCGGTTATCAGCCGCCTGCCCATTTCGTTCCCGGCCTCGACATCATGTCGGCCGCCGATCTGGCATCGGCTGCGAGTGCCGCTGGCTGGCAGATGGATCGATTTGATACACTGGTAGGACGAACGCAACTGATGCTGACCCGCAAGCTACCTGACAAAGTGCGTAGCTGTCGGAACATTGAAAAATCCACCAGCGCGTACCGGCAAGCATCGGGTGCGTGACGTTGCGAACTTTGATGTCAGCGTTTCGCTTCTTCAACGCCCGAGTCGTCAACTTTCAAACAGTGTGCTGCCATGGCTCGATTCTTGATGTGCCAACCGAAGTACTACGGTATCGAGTACGAAATCAATCCGTGGATGTCCCGGCTGCACAACGCACAACCGGAACTCGCCCAATCGCAGTGGGAAGACCTTTACAAGATTCTCGCGCGAAAATGCGGCGTAAGCATCGAGCTTCTCGAGCCAAGCCCGGGTCTACCCGACTTAGTCTTCACCGCCAACGCCGGCCTTGTTCACAATCACACCGTCATCCTCAGCCGTTTTCGATTCCCCGTTCGCAGTCCCGAAGAACCCGTTTTCGCTCACTGGTTCAAGGACCACGGGTTTGCCGTCACGGTGTTGCCGAAAGACGTTTTCTTCGAGGGAGCGGGCGATGCGCTGCGTTGCGGCAAGCACCTCTTCGCGGGGTATCACTTCCGAAGTGAAATACGTTCCCATAACGCCATTGCCGACCTGCTTGGCGAGCGCGTACTATCGCTGCAACTCATCAATCCACATTACTACCACTTGGATACGTGCTTTTGTCCCCTCAGTGACGGCCGGCTCATCTACTACCCACCGGCCTTTGACAAATATGCTCAAAAGGTGATCCAAGAAAACGTGCCCCGCCGCACCGAAGTGACACATGAAGAAGCCGCTAGCTTTGCCTGCAACGCCGTCTGTGTTGATTCCCAAGTGGTACTACCTGCCGACTGCATACAATTGACGCAGCAGCTGAACGATCTCGGGTTCACCGTTCACACTATCGATCTGAGTGAATACATAAAGAGCGGCGGAGCTGCCAAGTGCCTAACACTTCGAATCGATCAAAAACAACCCGGCCAATAATGGGGGCGTATTGAAATACGAGACGCACGCGCAGACACCCACGCCATCGACCCTACCCGCCGAAGTTATCTGCCGAGATAAGATCCGGATAGGCGTGCTGCTCTTGCTCGTCCTGGATAATAATGGTTGGCCGGAGCAGAATCAGAACGATGTATTCATCCTTGACTTTGGAGCGATTCGTAAACGCCCGCTTGAGCACGGGAATCTTGCTCAGTATCGGGACCCCCGCTTCGACTTCCGTCTCACCAGCCTGCTTCAGTCCACCCAGCAACACCCAACCCCCATCAGGAACGGAGACGCTCGTCCGAATCTGAGTGATGTCCAATTCCGGCAACTGCAAAGGCCCTGTTGCCCCCTGGAAGACACTCAGACGGGTATTGGTAATCATGGGTCTCACCGTCAGCGTCACATACTTACGATCAGCAGAGACGGTGGGCGTCACATCGAGCGTCCGACCACTCGGAAGGGAACCGATGGTGGGATCGCGACCGGTAGCCGCCTGTCCACCGACACCACTGCCTCCAGCCGGCAGAAAACCGGGCTGGGCCACGTAGGCCGTCTGCGTCTGCACCTGGATGTAACCACCGCGACCATTGAACGTCACCAGACGAGGCGCGTCCACGATCGACGAGTGCGTATCCATCTGCGTCGCCCGCAAAAGAAAATCTACTTGGATATTATCCAAGAAACTCCCGAACATTTGGAACGCGGGAGTGGCGGCAACCTGGCTGGCCAAACTGCCGGGTACACCCGTGTTCAACGGCGAAGCGA
>Ga0180433_10003825_pt1 | contig 21776 bp, 23 predicted proteins | sample SS_ome_8_FD_132980 | JGI IMG/M metagenome (GOLD analysis project Ga0180433, IMG submission 132980) | Hypersaline lake sediment archaeal communities from the Salton Sea, California, USA - SS_1_D_1 metaG | ecosystem: Environmental > Aquatic > Non-marine Saline and Alkaline > Hypersaline >... | reverse complement strand
GGAACTGAAGTGGACGAACACGTCTCCGCCTTGGGGCCGCTCGATGAAGCCGTACCCTTTGGCGTCGTTGAACCACTTGACCTTCCCGGTTTCACGCTCTGCCATGGTCAATCTACCTCCCTTAAATCTTGGGCTCTCCGTGTCGAAAGCCCTGACGTCCTGAACACTACGACCACCCGAGGTCGCGACTCCCGTCTATCCGGCCGCTGGATCCTGTCGATCTGAAGCGCGCACTCCTGTGACGCGGAAGCTCGGGAACCACTTCGTCGTCACAGTGATGGATCCGATAGCCTTTACAGACGGAACGCCCTCATTCTTCGGCCTCAGGAGGGCCTACGCTCGCGTTTCTTCAGCCTAGAACGACCTCTTCACCTTGTCGCGGATCAGCGTTGTCATCGCTGCCATCTCAAGCGGGGTTCTCGAGGTATCTACTCGCAAAACCTGGAGCCCTTCTTGCTTCGTCAAGGTGCTGAACAGCCAACCGGCGATCGGGTCCGCTTCGGCGTTCTTGTCGTACGTGATGCCGAAATCCACCCAGACCGCGGGATCCGTGCGCTCTGCGGATTCCGAAACCTTGAAGGCACGAAGGTATGTCAGCACACTGCCGTCAGTGATCGTGCGCTCGCTTCCAGGCCTCGGAGATGACTCCCCCATCATCAGCGATACGACGTTCGTCCCTGCCGCCTCGTCGGCGACTCCCACTTCCACAGATATCATCCGGCCCGCTCGTTCAATCATCGGCTCTCCTTTTGCGAGGCTTTTCGGGGAGGTCAACCCGGTTGGCCCCCATGGTGGTCCCTCTCATCGGGCGCTTCCCCTCCCATTGCATGTTTGCCTCGTGTTTGACCAATCTCCGGGGCGACGGGGCCCACTAGAGCTGGATAAGGAATCCTCCTTGTGCGCTACGGCGATGCGACGTGCCCTTCGCAGGTCTTGCGGAAGTGGTACCCGTAGATCGCGAAGGTGACCGCCATTGGGAATCGCTTGGGGCGACGGAACACCGTCCATGCCAGAAGCCTCCAGTACTGCAGGCGCTCCCGCCCGACGATGCCCAGACGAACGACGGAGCGGAAGAATGCCAAGATGTGCCGAACGCTCAACGGAGCATTGGTCACGGGGGCTTTGTACTCGCGCAGGAACGTCCTCACGCGCCTGTAGTAGTGTTTCGGCGAGTAGATGGTCTTTAGGATCCTCTCGTAGCCCTCCCGTAATGCCTGAAGATCCATCATGGGCACGATGTTCGTTGTGCCATCGACGTTGTCGCCTGACCCATGCTCCAGCAGACGATGCTCCCTCCGGAGACGATCGTTGAGTCTCGTCCCCGGAGGTGCCTGCAGCAGGCCCACCATCGCTGTGACGATCCCGCTCTTCTGGATGAACTCGATCTGCCGTTGGAAGATGGACGGTGCATCGTGATCGAAGCCGACGATGAACCCTCCCTGAACTTCCAGGCCGGCACGCTGTAATCGCTTCACATCAGCGGCGAGGTTGCGCCCCTTGTTCTGCCGCTTGTTGCACTCCGCCAAGCTGTCCTCGTCCGGCGTCTCGATCCCGACGAACACCGTACGGAAACCCGCTTCCACCATCATCTTCGTCAGAGGCTCGTCGTCGGCAAGATCGATGGACAGCTGTGTCTGAAGAGGGATGTTCTTCCCTCTCTGCCACTCGATGAGCGCCGGAAGCAGGCCCTCCTTGAGCGCCCTCCGATTCCCGATCAGATTGTCATCCACGAAGAACACGCCTCGGCGCCACCCAGCAGCGTAGAGACCGTCCAGCTCCGCGAGGATCTGCGCCGTTGTCTTGGTGCGCCACCTGTGTCCGAACAGCGTCGTCACGTTGCAGAACTCGCAATCGTACGGACACCCTCTCGAGTACTGGACGCTCATCGAGGCGTAGCGATCGAGCTCGGCCAGCTCCCATCGCGGCGCTGGGCTCTGTCGAATGTCTGCGAATTCCGTGGAGGTGTACAGGGGCTTGGCGCGACCTTCCTTGAGATCGTCCAGGAACTGCGGCAGGGTAACCTCGGCCTCGTTGAGTACGAAGTGGTCGACCCCATCGAACTCCTCGTGCTCACTGGTGAATAGGGGGCCGCCGGCGACAACTCTGAGACCCGCCTCATTGCAGCGAGCGATGATCCGACGCGCGGATTCCCGTTGTACGATCATGCCGCTGATGAATGCGCAGTCGGCCCAGGTCAAATCCTTCTCCGTCAGACGTCGCACCGTGGCATCTACCAGTCGGACGGACCATTCCGGTGGCAGCATTGCCGCCACCGTGAGGAGTCCAAGAGGCGGCGAAGAGGCTTTTCTTCCAACGAAGCCGAGCGCTCGCTTGAAGCTCCAGAATGTCGGCGGAACTTCAGGGTAGATCAGTAGAGCATTCGTAGTATTCACCTCTCGAATTGGTCTTCCTTCGTAGCGACTCTCTTGCGCGGTGACTCCCTTGCGAGATCGGCGATTACGCGCGCTTCAGGGCATCGGTTACGTACTGCTCCACGGCCGTGCGGATGATCTCGGACTCCGAGACTCCCTCCCTCTCCGACAGCTCTTGCAGCTGGGCCAGCAACTTGGCAGGAGCCATGAAGTTCTTCATCACTAGAGGATTCTCTGGATCTCGCTTTCTGCGTGCCATGATGTCGAGACCTGATTATACAGCTAGTTATATATTTAGTCAATGGGCCGGCTGCCTTGCGGGACATCACAGGGTTGCTCGGGAAGAGGTGCATCGTCCGCCTAACCTCCACCCACGAATCCGCTCCAAACCTCGTGTAACAATCGCCACGCATGTCGCCGCGGCCAAGAGCCACAGAGCTGCCGGAATGCCGATCTGAACAGCATATCTCGTGCGACCAGCAGCTCGGATCGGGACATCGCTCGCCACCACGCGATGCACGAACGCGCTCTACATTCAGTCTCCTAGGCTCCAAACCGCCGTTCCTATCTCGGTCTCAGAGAACCTCGACGTACGCATCCTCATCGCCTCCTCTGGACGCTAGTTCATGTCGATTTCGACACTACGGTTGGACTCGATCCAGGGGTGAAGTCCAACGAGGCTTAAACTCCAGGGAGGAACGCTAGTCACCAGCGGCTTTTGTCAGCACCTCGAACTCCGGAGCATTCTGAATGTGCTTCTTGACCGCGCAAAGGTCCGCCGCCTGCGCGAGGGCATTACGGTATTTCGCGGGGAACTCCTCAGGCACCTCGATCTCAAGAGAGATCTTCCCGATGCCCTTGCCATCCTCTCTCTTGTGATGCTTCTGTACGATCCTTATGCCGTCTGTCGGAATCCCGCGTTTCTGGCAGAAGGAGTACACGTAGATGCCGGCGCAAGTACCCAGTGACGCCAGAAATAGCATGAACGGCTCGGGCGCGGAGCCTTCCCCGCCGTTGCGCGTAGACTGATCAGTCTCAATAGTGAACCCTCGGTATCCGGCGTTCACTTTCTTGCCACCGCCAGACGTGATGATCATGGTGCTCATGGCGATCTCTTCTCTGTCTCCTTGCTATCCAGCTATTGCTACTGCGAGCCGACCCAATACTCGCTTGGCCAGAGCCTTCTTCCTGATGGGAAACGCAGCTGCCACGAACGAACCTCTCGACATTCAATCGCTAGAATGAATTGTAACCAGACGCGCATGCCTTCTGCAACAACGACTCCTTTACCTCGGCAGGCAGACCGGCCATGGGCGGTGAAGGTCAGCGGAGGTCATAGCCCCACTCGTCAAACGCGAACCCCCAGTTCTGGTTCACCTTGGCGATTGCGTCAGGCTCCAGTTTGTACTCATTCTTCCTGTAGCCTCGCACTGACTCAACGTACGTGCGAAAGGACGGTTCCGAGTCAGCAAATCCGGTGAGCCCAAGGCCCTCGTAGATCATGCGCATCTCCGGAATAGGTTCTTTCACCAAGTCCTCAAACCTGAGTTCCACGAGGTTGCCAGGCGGGATGAGCGACCTATCAGCGAGGAACTTCCGCATGAGCTGACGGTAGAACATCAGCACGTTTGTCTCGACTCGCTCTGGACTGATGCTCTGCAGCTGGCAGATCGACGTCAGCCTCTCATGGAAATGCAGGGTGGACATGAAGACGTCATAGGGGTCGCGGTGTATGTGAACGAACTTGGCATCGGGGAACAATCCGAGAAGCATCGGGATGCGCGCAGTGTTGGCGCAGTTCTTGAGTACCAGGCGTTTGCCCCCACTGGCGAGCGTGAGCTTCCGCAAAAGCCTCAAGTAAGCTTCGATCCATCTAGCCAAAGCGGTCTCGGGCAGATCCTCGAACAACACGTAGCGCTGAAACAACGACTGTGCTTGTCGAGGTAGAACGAAGGCATGCGCGAAGCAATGAGATGTCATGTTTGCGAGTGCCATTTCCTCTTCCAGCGGCACATCTAGGGAAAACGAAACATTGTCCATCGGCCTCGTGGGATTGTGCGGCTCCACGGCCTTCGCCAGCAGCCGTCTTATGGCTCCTCTTCCGATCAGGCAGAATCCAGGCGCAATCGCCTGGAAAGCCGATAGATAGCTCAGCGCGCTGTCTTGGCAGAAGATGTTCTGGAGATGCGTCGTCCCGCTTCGCCAATGCCCGATGATGAAGATGGGAGACGGATCAATCGACGTCCGGTCGACCAACGTTCCGTACACGACCTGTTCCCAGAGTCTGAGAGGGCTTGACATCAAGCTCGTGAGTGAGACGGCCAAAAGGCGCGGAACATAGGGACGATCGATTCGCCCCAACGTGCACAGCCGCAGAATCCTGCGGAACGAGCCGAGCGCACCCGGATGCCCAGCTACCCCTGAGATCGCTGATCGTGTTTTTGAGGATTCCATCGTTCGTGGTCGATCCATGGTGAGAACCGCGTCTCTGGACCTTCATGCCAGGATTTGGTCCCACCATATGCTATAATCGACAGTCGTGCCACCAGTGTCTCGAGGGATGCGTAATGGTAGAAGCGCAGATTCGGACAGCGCATTCGCTGGCGGTGGGCAACAAGTACGAGATACCCATCACCAGACTGTAATGACCGAACGCGTTCTGCATTCAGTCCCCCAGGCTCCAAACCTCCATTCCCAAGGATGTACCTCTGTGAACCTATGCTCGGGGTGCCTGATGCCAACTCCTAGTTGACCTGGGTCGTAGCTGGACTCCACCCCGTACGTGAGTCAGACCCGAAGTTTGGGACCAAGCACAACCTCGCCTGCCAAAAGCGGATCAAGTCTGCGGCTTCGGGGCCTACGTGCTGCCCTCCAGAACCTTCTTCAACGCGCTGAAGGAGATGACACTGCTGATGTTCTCCACAAACCGGACGTTCTCCTTACTCCCGCTCGCCAGCGATCCCCGCAGGACAATGGGCGTCAAGTCGATGTCCTCGGCACCACGATACGTGGACAGTACACACTCCTCGGCACAGAACCCGGTGAGAATCACGGTGTCGATTCCGAGAACCTGCAGCTTGGCTGCAAGTGGCGTTCTGTTGAACGCATTGCCGTAGGTCTTATGGATGTGGAGGTCAGTTGGGAGTATGTCCATCTCCTCCGGCACCGCGAAGCCTTCCTCCTCCGGGACGAGGCCTTGGTCTTCATCCACGTGCTGGACGCAGATGACGGGTAGGTCGTGCTTCCTGAACAAGGCGATCGTTGGGTTGATGTAGGCCATCGCGTTCTCGAGCGACTCCGAAATCGCCGGTCCGAACTCAAAGAACCTCTTCTGAACATCGATTACCAGTAGTGCTGGCCTCATTCCCACCTCGCCTCGTCTCTCAGCCCCGTGTTCGCCTGAGAGACACGCCGGTTCTTGCAACGTTTCCGAACTGCTCATCTGAATGCTACGGACAACGCTCTTCCCGGGCAAGCCGACGGTGAACTCGAAGTCCGCGCAAGCGCTCTGAACATGGCATCCACCACCAAGAAGCAATGCACGAACGCGTTCTACACTCAGTCCCCCAGGCTCCAAAGCGCTGCTCCATTCAAGTTCTCAGAGGGCTTCTCGTTCGTATGCCTCGCTCCTTTACCAAACGCCGATTCGCATGGACGTTGCCACCCTTCTTGGACCGGATTCGTGCGTGAAGGTCAGCCCCACAGCCTGCAACTGTCGGGGACATCTAGGCCATTGCTTCAGTCAAGCGCAGCGCCCGGTACGTACGCGAGACGCTTGACGTCTTCCCAGATTCGCTGATCTACCGGAACCCCCTGGTCCAGATTCTCGGCTCGAATGGCAAGAAGACGTTCCCCGGGGTATCTGATTGCCTGCTCACTCTCTGCCTGGGCCATGTGGAGATCCATCAGCACGCGCTCGATTTGCCTCCGAGCCGCGCTGCCGATCAGGTGTTTGCTGAAGGCCAGAAACACCTGGGATACGCCGTACTCACCCGCCTGTGCACCCAAGTCGCACGTCGAACGCCCAGCAACCAGGGTTGTCGCGAGGAGATCCAGTACGAGCGACAGGCCGGCTCCCTTCCAGAAGCCGATCGGCAAGGCCCGCTTGGACTCTAGGATTTCCCCCGGATCGTCGGTGATCTCCCCCGTTCGGCTGAACCCACCCGGAACTGGCAGACGCTCCCCACGTCGGACCGCGGTTTCAAGCGCGCCATACGAGAACTGTGACATGGCGCCGTCGAACAGCACGTGCCGGCCATTCGCTCGAGGGATGGCAATCGCCAATGGATTGTTTCCGAGCTTCGGCTCCGCACTCCCCCACGGCGGCAGGTTGGGCTCAGTGTTGGTGAAGCAGCCCGCCAGGAAGCCAGCTTCCGCGGCCTGCCATGCGTACGTGCCCGCCCGCATCCAGTGATTCGTGTTGCGGAGACCCAGGACGCCAATCCCGTGCTCCTCAGCGATCTCCATCGCTCGGCCCATCGAGTCCTCTGCGTTGAGCGGTCCGGGCCCCAAACGCCCATCCCAACGTTCGACACAGCCGAAAGATGCCACGTGCTCGGGCGTCTGAGATGGGTGGATCCACCCGTTCTCGATCCATTGAATGAATCGGGGGAACCGGTTAAGCCCGTGTGACGCAACTCCCACGAGGCTGTTCTCTGCGAAGATTCGCGCGCATCGCCGTGCACGATCGAGATCGAAGCCGCGATGGCGCAGACACTCCTCAAGTACGACACATACTTCGTCGAAAGGAACGCGGCGGCTTTCGTAGTTGTAATCAGTCATCCTAGATCGTCGGCCCTCGAACGAGCATCTCCCAGATCTGTGTCGCCGGTGCGGGGTAGTCTTCCAGATAAGTGTGTCGTCCCGAAGCCGTCCCGACGATCCGATTCCACAGCGCAAGCACGACCTGGTCCGTCGATTTGCGTCCGTCGAGGCTCCCGCTTGCGTCCTCATCGAAGTACGCTGCAGCATCTCGATCCCGCGGATTGCTGAGCACCTTGATGATCGGCATCAGCGGGAACCTTCCTACGTTCGTGCCAATAAGAGAAGGGATACGGGCCGGAAGCCCTCCGCCCACACTGAAGACCAGCAACTGGGCACCGGCGGCCGCCCAGCCAAGGAGGAGCTGTGGCACATTCGCGGGGCAATCCATGAGATGAAGTCCCGCGCCTTCCGGCCTCCCACCCCACGGGAAGACTCCAGAGATCGGGCATGAGCCCGTCTTGATGACCCCTCCGAGCGATTTCTCCTCGAGCGTCGTCAGCCCTCCTGCAATGTTTCCCGGCGTCGGCTGCGTTCCACGCGGGTCGATGCCCGTCGCCAAGATGCTCTCCTCAACTCGGCTCACAACCCTCTGGATATCAGCGCGGACGCTCGGCGATGCAGCGCGCTCCCTCAGCAAATGCTCCGCGCCAATGAGCTCCGTGGTCTCTGAGAAGACGGCCGTCCCGTCGCGCTCGATCAGTCGATCCACCGCTTCCCCGATCGCCGGATTCCCAGCCACCGCCGACGTCGCGTCGGAGCCTCCACACTTGATGCCGAGCGTTAGGTCGGATAGCGCAACCTCCTCTCGTCGCTGAGAGGGAATCTCGGATTCCTGAAACGCAAGCCACGCACGGCCGCGGTCCACCACCAGCTCCCAACTCCCAGCCGATTCCAGCGTCAGCCACTCCACGGGCTTGCCTGTCGTGGCGATCTCTTCGGCCATCCCCTCCGCCGAGAGCGAGTCGCATCCGATCCCGACCACAAGGACTGCCGCAGCGTTCGGATTTAGCCCTAGGCCGACAAGACATCTGTAAGCTGCTACGTTGTCCTCGCCAACGTGCGCACACGGCTGCGTATGAAGAAGCGGAAACGCACCAGGTATCTCCGATGCGCATCGAAGCGCAAGCTCATTGGCACACTGGCTGGCTGGCAGCACCAGCAGGATGTTGCGAATCCCGACCTGGCCATTCGAGCGCCGGAACCCCATGAAGGAGTCGCCCCGCATCAACGACTTCCTCGCGAGAGTCTGACGCTTTCGACATTGTGTATGTGAACGTGATCGCCTCGCAAGATACTGCGCGACGCTCGGCCGATCACTTCGCCATACTTGATGACGTGCTCCCCTTGACCGATCCCTCGAATCGCGATCTTGTGAAAGGGCTCGATGGGCGTAGAGACCTTGACGGTACCCAGAGCCTGGGATCCCGAATCAAGTAGCATCACGGCTTCTCCATTTGCCACCGGATCCAGGAGAACCGCAACGCTGTCCTCCCTATCCAGCACGAGCGCCCGTGGCCGGTTCACTGTTGACGCCATATGTTCTCCTTGAAGCCAACCATGTTGCGGGCCAAACACCAGTCTGGTCCGCTGACCCTAAGCTTGCAGCGCATCCTCTCCGCGTCCTGAACGCTGGGCAACCTGAAGCAGTCGACTTCAAGGCGAAGCCGGATAACGAACTTGCGCTGACGCGGGACGCCCTACTCGACCGAGTGCACCTCGATGTCGTCGAACGCCACACGCATCATGATGTTCCCCGTGTACGACAGTGCACACACACCGATCCGGCCAGAGCTGAAGGATGAATCGCTCACATCGAGAACCTCTTCGCCATTCACAAAGCAAGTGATACTCGTCCCCTGAGCAAGAACCGTGAGATGGTTCGTCCCCACCCCTTGTGTGATCGATTCGTGGTCTGTCCACCCTACGATGTCCTCCCAAGTATCATCAACCTGCTTTCTCAGCTTGAACGTACCCGCCGGACTGACCAAGAATTCGTAGTAGTTCTCCCAGTCAACGAATCTGAAGATCAGTCCGGTCACGGACTTGTTGTTCGTCCCCGATATGTGTTCGGCGTCCACATCCAACTGAAGGTCGCCGAATTCCCCGGCCGCGCTGCACGTCGAGGCCGAGTGGATGTTCTCGTCCACCTCAAACTGGTACTTGCCCCCGCTGAACCATTTCCGTTGAGTCTCAGTGTCAAGGTCGGGCCAATCGTTGTCTGTTGTGTTGGAGAACGTCTCCCTGTACAGCAACTCGATCCCGCTAGACTGAAACAGCGCGCAGCTGGCGAGCAGGACGACGGAAGCCGCCAAAGCGAGATAAGAGAGCAATCTACGCATAACCCACCTCCTAAGGAAAGAGTAGCTCAAGGTCTCGAACCGCGGCAACCCCCTGGTCTCGCGGAACGAGCTAGACTGGCCTTCACCCGTGAATCCTTTCTGAATGCAAGATCGCAGCCGCCAGTCATGGACATGCGAGACCGAGGCACAGAGGGTGGCGAGAACGAATTCCCTGAAGATGCATTCGCGCGATGGTCGCAGGCAAGCGAGAAGCTATCATCAAGAACCAATGAACGAACGCGTTCTGCATTCCCCCAAGGCTCCAAACACCAGAAGCGGAAGGCAAGGAGAATCGCTCTTCAACCTTGGTCCTGCCAACTCCTCCGACCCGGCTCGTGAATGGGCAGCATTGCCCGCGGGACGAATACTACGCTACGTACGATGAGACGGAGTCCTCGCTCTGCACCCCTCCGGTCCGTGCTGAAGCTCGGTCGGCCTGTTCTCCGAAGCCCGTCAACCTCGTGGCTTCACAGGCTTCTCCTTCAGCGGGGCCGCGCGATCACAGCTCCCGAATGCAGAAGTAGGAGAAGTCAGCGTCGATCTGCGGCGCGCCCTGATTCCCATCGAACGTCGCGATGCCGATTCCCACGGGGTCAATCGCGACGCCGCTGCGTCTAGCCACCAGCTCCCAGTTGCTGCCGTCCTCGCTGTAGTACCCCGAATACGTCGAGCCCTCCCTGACGATTCTCAGGAAGGCCGAGTCCGTGTCTCGAACCGTCAACGGATCCGTCAACGGCAGCATCGCGCCGTTCAACTCCGCGTCGTAGTAGATCTTGTTCCCACCGCAAGTGTCGCAGAACGCCCGCCCCACCATGAGGAAGCTGTCGTCATCCTCGTAGATCAGAAGCCCCGCGATGTGGTAGTTGTCGGTCGGTGTGAAACATATGTGCGTCTCTATCTCGTAGTCGCCGTTCGGCGGCGTCCTGAGCAGTAGGTTTCTGGCGTTGTTCGCTCCCGACAGGAGCGCTCCCTTCGGAGCGGTGATCCGGAGTCGGCCGGTCGCATCAGCGAGTGACCAATGGGAGGCATCCTGCCGAGTCCACCACCATCCGGGCTTGAGGGAAGTCTGATCAAACGTGTCGATCCACGAGCAAGGCCCGCCCCTTGTCTCCTGATCCGAAGGGCAGTCTGTTGGAACCTTGTACGACGGCCGGCGATCGGTGTCTTGGCAGTCCGCAGTTTGGCAGTCAGCCGTGGCGGGCGGGCAGTCCACGGTATACTGACAATCGCTGGTTTGACAGTCGGCCGTGTCGGGTTGGCAGTCCACGGTGGACTGGCAATCGCTGGTCTGGCAGTCGGCCGTGTCGGGTTGGCAGTCCACGGTTTCTCGGCAATCGCCGGTTTGGCAGTCGGCCGTGTCGGGCGTGCAGTCAAAGACCGTATGAAGGCACTGCAGTGTCTCGCAGTTGTCGGTTGTGTGCTCGTACTCACACCCCGGACCCATCATAGTGCATAAGTCTTCTGTACAATACATCGCCTGGGTGCAGCAATCCGCGGGGCAAGACGTGTCACAAAACCCGTGAGCGTGTCCGGCCCAGCATAGGCGACCTGCGACGTGACCGGAACCAGAGCGTCGACAACCCGCCGCGTGAACATCGGGCTCCATTGCACCTCGCCGATTTCGCCGTCCCGATCGACGATCCAACTGCAAAGGAAGAAGAGGAGGATCGCCACAAGGAGTGAGCCGGCCAGCCAGCCGCCCTTCCGCTTCATTCAGGACCTCCATCTACCCGAAATGCTCATGTTCATCCTACAGCTAGAGATCTCTGAAAGTAAATGCTTGCCCGGTACGTGCTCACTTGGAAGCCTAAGTACGGTGTGCATCTGATCGAAGCGATCTTCACCCAAGAGTTCGGCCCAAACGCAGCGTATGAACGGCCCGTTGTGACCCTGCCCGAAGGATGCTCCGATTGCCGAAGGCTTGACCCCAACAGGGCTCTACTCGCGCCCGAGTTCTTGGACGCGGACATGGATTACCAAGAGACAAGACAGCCAACGAACGCGTTCTACATTCAGTTCCCAGGGTCTAAACCTTCTTGAATCATCCACTGCACCTCGTCTCCAGCGAGACGATCGGAGAACCATTCATTGGATTCTCGATTTCCTCTATCCGAGCGGCGCCTCGCCCTCAAGCACGATCTCGGTCACCACTCGGCGGCTGTAGACAAGAAATCCGCCTTCACACTCGACGAGCTGCGTTTGGAAGCCATCGGCTTCGTATTCCTTCTGCTTCGCCTCCGCCGCTTCGTGAGACTCGTAGAGTTCGCCATCCCACATGAACTTGTCACCCTCGTGGAACATAACTTTGTCAGGCTGCACACTACCTCCTGTCAAGGCTTCTGCCCGTTTGGATCCAGCTGCCTTCCCTTAGCGATAGGGGGTCGGGCCAAGCTCACGCAGCTGTTGGACCATCTCGCGCGCAATCGCAGCGAATCGTGCCCCCTCCGAGGCAGAGACCCACTCCAGCCGAAACCGCTCCGGTTCAAGACCGAAATCCTCGAGCAGAAGCTCGATTGCCTCTGCTCGCTTCTCCGCACGGAGATTGCCTTCCTGGTAGTGGCAGTCACCGGGATGGCAACCACACATCAACACTCCGTCGGCGCCGTTGGTCAGCGCATCGATGACCATGTTGGGGTGAACCATGCCGCTACACATCACACGGATGATGTGGACGCTTGCCGGATACTGGACCTTGGCTGTCCCCGCTGCATCTGCACCGGCGTACGAGCACCAGTTACAGCAGAAGGCAATGATCGTTGGTTCGAACTGATCGTTCATGCTACCGCCCCTTCCAGCACGGCGCCCACCATCGCGGAGAGGTATTCGGGTTTGAAATGGTGGACGAACGCCCCTTGCTTCGGACAGGTGGCCATACACATGCCACAGCCTCTACACAGCGCGTCGTTCACCTGGACCGTCTTTTTGATCTGGCCCTGCCACATGTACTCGATCAGCGTGATGGCGTGAGCCGGGCAAGGCTCGATGCAATAGGCACATCCGTCGCAGTTATCGTCCACAATGTGCGAGATCACTGGAGATTTGGTCATGCTCGTGTGGGCGATGATGCACGCCGCTCGCGAGGCGGCCGCCTCACCGCTGATCATCGAGTCCGATACACTCGTCTGCTCTCGGGCACTGCCGCACATGAAAACGCCCTCCGTGTTGAAATCGAGCGGGTTGAGGTTGCCCAGCGCTCCGATGAAGAAGCCGTCCTCGTCCCGGTTGAGGTAGAGCGCGGACTCGTAATCGCCCTCTTCGCTGGGGATGCCCATCTTCTCCTTCGTGGCGATCACAACGGCGCCGCAACGCACCTTCTCTTCTTGACCATCGCTGTGAATCTCAACTTCGTAGTTGCCGACGTAGCCTTCAACGACCCTCACTTTCGAGTTCGGGTACGCCGTCACCTTTTCGCACGCTTCCAGCACGTCTATCACCGGGGAAAGCAATCCCTCGGCCTCGCGGCCCGCCTGCGTGCCGGGTGCGTCTTCGGACATCACGAGGTGGGTGTCGAAGCCCATTTCACCGAGCTCGGCCGCACATGCAAGACCGGCCGGTGTCCCTCCGATCACCACAGCGCTCCGCGTCACTGGGATCGTGAATGGATCAAGGGGCGCCTGAAGCGCGACTCGCGCCACGCCCATCCGCATGAGCGTCTTCGCCTTCTCTGCCAGGGCGTCGGGATCCGTTCGGTGGACCCACGTGCACTGATTGCGCAGGTTCACGACCTCCATCAGGTAGCGGTTCAGGCCGCCGGCCTCGGTGATCATCTGGAACAGCGGCTCGTGGGTTCGGGGAGAGCACCCGCCCACAACGAGGCGGTTGTACTGCCCACTGCCGAGCAGCTCCTTGATCTTGACGCCGTCGCATCCGAACGGCGTGGTTTCGACCTTGGCCACGTGGGGCAGGCTCGACACGTAGTCGGCGAGGTTCTCAAGGTCCAGTGCGCCGGCGATGTTGGACCCGCAACGGCAGATGACGACAGCAACCCTCGGCTCATCGGTGGGACTGACGGCGAGAAGCTCGGGCGTCGGTGCGGGGGCAATCTCCGTGCCTCTCGCCTCCGCAAGGCGGGCGGAGGCCGACGCCGCGGCCGCACAACCTTGGATCACGGACTCCCGGATCCCTTTTGGGCTTTCCACGGTTCCGGCGACGAACACACCGTTTCTTGTGGTCGCGAGAGGGCGACCGCCCTCGCCCACCTTCGGCAGGCCATCCGCGCTCAATGCGATTCCTATCTTGTCGGCGAAATCGCTGATGCTGGCAGACGGGACCAGCGGTGCTGCGAGGACCAGCATGTCGACGGCTATCTCTTCGCTTCCTCCGTCACAGGCGACGACAACGCCGGCTTCCGCTCCGTCAGGCACACTCACCGATGACGCCGTGACGAAGTTCACGCCCTGTTTCTCTGCTTCGGCCAGAAACGCACCGTAGCCTTTCCCTTGCGTCTTTGCGCCGCCGGAGACGACGAACACCTCGGCTCCGGCGTCGCGTTCCAGGGTGCCGAGCGCCTCCGATGTCGCCGTCATGAAACACAGAGGAGACGATCGCTCTTGCCTTTCGTCGAAGTCCTCGCAGACGATCCAGGCGAGCCTCTTGGGAATCGTCCCGTCGTCCCGCTTGACCACGCCTCCGGTCGGCCCGAGCCCTGACAAGAGCCGCTCGAATTCCAGGCAGGTCAGCACGTTGCGGTTTCGACCGTGTCCGAACTGCTCAATCCGATGGCCCCGTTCCTCCTGCGCCCCCGTGGCCAGGATGATCGCGCCGACGTCGAGTTCGACCTCCGTGTGCCGTTGCGAGAAGTCGACCGCACCTGGCTCGCAGGCCTTGGCGCAGAGAGGCTCGCTGCCGTCCCCGCACTTGCCTTCCTTGATGTAGGTGCAGGCGTTCGGATCGATCAGTGCCTTCCTCGGCGGGAAAGGCGACCAGAAGGCGATCGCCTTGCTCGCACCGCGACCGAAGTTAAACGCACTGGGGACCCCATCCACTGGACAAGCAGTGAAGCACTCGGTGCACGCGTTGCACTTGGCTGGATCCACGTAGCGTACCTGCTCGACCACCCGCACTTTGAACCCGCTGCCCGTCTCTTCGACCCCCTTTATATCTGCAAAGGAGATGATGGTGACGTTTGGGTTGCTGGTCAGCTCGAGCATCTTCGGCAGCAGCGTGCACGTGGCACACTCGTTGGTCGGGTACATCTTGTCGAGCTGCGCCATGGTGCCGCCGATCGTGGGCTTCTCCTCCAAGAGAAGAACCTTAAACCCCTGTCCCACCAGCTCGGCGGTCGCGCGCATTCCGCTGATGCCACTGCCGACGACGAGCACCGTGCCTTTCAGCTCCGGATTCTCGGTCATTCCACGATCTCTCCTTCTTTCTCCACGTTTCCCCCTTTTCGATCGCACGAAAGCCAGCCCGACGCGCTCCTGCTGACCCGCCCCAGCTTTGTCAACCCGCAGCGATTACCCCTGAAGCGTAGACCGTATGGTCTTCACTCCAGAATCCACTCCAGCCATTATGTCGAAATCGACATGGATGACCCTACTACGTAATGCACGGTTCTCCCAGCCGGTCAGGCGTCAAGTGCACCACACTCCAATTCGACACTGCGCTATCGGCTTGCCTGCGAACACCAAAAGGACATCGCTCACCACTGCGCAATGCCCGAACGCGTTCTTCACTCAGCCCCCCAGGCTCCAGCCGGCTTTTGCGCCAATCACCACGACTGTCAGCAGTCCCCGATGGCGAGGTTGCCCCTTGCATCCTCCGTGAGCACCTGATCGTAGAACGATCTCTGTCAGGCGCCCTTCGGCTACTGATGGCAACGAAACTTGCATTAGAACGGACTTTCCGTTATCCTGATTACCAGGAGTGCAGATAGGAAGATGGTTTCATGCATCGCAGCAGGTCAAGCATGCACCTGAGGTTCGTTCTCTTTCGGTATCGGCATGACGCCACCCTGGTCTAAGGATCGCTAGCACACGGGTCCGTCCCAGTAGAACTCGGAGGCAATTGACGCCGGCACGCTCCAACGCGCCGGCAAGGACTCACGGAAAGGAGGGAAGCATGCGGAGCATCGTTGGAACGGCTCTCCTGCTCTGCGCACTGGTGGTCGCACTCCCGCTTGGTGCGAGTGCGGATACGCAGCTTGTGTGGGCAGAGTGGTGGACGCCTGAATGGGGCGAGGACGTAATCGACTGGATTGTCAGCACGTTCGAGGCCGAGCATCCCGGAGTGACGGTCGAGCCTTTCTTCATCCCGCACGGTCAGTACAACGACGAGTTACTCACGCTCTGCCAAGCAGGTGATTGCCCGGACGTCATGGGCATGGAAGTGACGTGGGCCGAGGCATTCGACCGTCTTGGCGTGCTTGCAGATCTCCAGCCTTGGGTTGCCGATGCGAGCGACGCTTTCACTGCGGAGTTCAACCCCGGTTGGCTCGTCTATTGGGACGGTCGGCCGATCATGGCCTATCTGTACACGAATTCGTACGGCGTGATCATCAACGAAGACATGTTCTCCGACCGCGGACTCGAGCCGCCAACTGATTGGGAGGAACTCCGTGAGGTTCTGCGCGAGTTCAAGGACCCGTCGTCCGGCCAATGGGGGATTGCGCTTCCGTTCTCGACGAACAGCGCCTGCCATTTCATGCTCTACGACTTCTGGACACGGCTCGTCCAGGCAGGCGGGCACATGACAGACGAGAACGGCTTGGCGCGCTTCGACTCGCCGGCCGGTGTCCGGACGCTCGAGTACTACAAGAGCTTGCTGGAAGAGGGATTGGTGTATCCGGGGACAACCACCGGTGCGTTGGCAATCGGCGAATCCGAGTTCCGAGAGCTTTTCGCGGCGGAGCAAGTCGCAATGATTCTCAGCGGCCCGTTCGAGAAGAGCGTCGCCGAGGAGAGAAACCCCGATATCCAGGTCGCCTTCGCCCCGCCGTTCTCCGACTGCACGGGCGGCCACCTCGTGACGGGAAGCGGCGTCGCAGTCTCAGCACAGGCGGAGAACCCAGAACTCGCATGGGCCTTCGTCGAGCATCTGGTAAGTTTCGAGGTCGCCGCAAAGATGATCGGCGAGCGTTCGCTTGCATGGGCAAACACCCGAGCGCTGGCATCTCCGGCTCTTCAGGACGATCCGATGCTCGGCCCGATGTCCGCCATGGTATCGAACCCGGCGTCGCAGTCGTGGACGGTCCTGCCTGGGTTGGGCGAGCTGTGCGGGATCATCATGGAACACGCCCAGGACTTCTTCCTCGGCAACGTTTCCGCGCAGCAGGCACTTGACGAGGCTGCAGAGGAGTGGAACGCCGTAGTTACCGGCGGCTAGAGCAGCAATCTCAGGGGGCAGGGCGGCCCCTGCCCCCATCTATCCAAACGAGAGCGAGCAAACGTGAAGCTGCGAGAGCGGTATGACCTTCGAGGGTTCTGGTTTCTCGCACCGGCGCTGGTGCTTCTTGTGCTGAGCGTTGCGTTCCCGCTCTTCCGAGTGTTCCAGCGCAGCTTCCAGGAGTTCTCGTCAGAAGCGGGCGCCTTTCGAAACGTCGGGATCCAACAGTACAGCGATCTCGTCGGTGACCCCCTCTTCTGGACCAGCCTGCGCAACACGCTCGTATTTACCCTCGGTTCGATCGGGCTCCATCTCGGGATCGCGTTTCCGATCGCGCTGTTCTTCAATGCGAAATGGCCTAACTTGCGAGTACGGAACTTCTTCCGTGGCGTGGTGATCCTGCCGTTCTTGTTCTCGCCCCCTGCCGCCGCGCTCCTCTGGGGTCTGCTCTTCCGTCCGTTGGGCCCCATCAACTACGGGTTGACGCAGCTCTTCGGTACCTCGGTCTCGTTCCTCGGCGATCCCAGCTGGGCGCTGTTCTCCGTGATGCTCGTAAACGCGTGGGTCTACTTCCCGCTCTACATGATTCTCATCTTAGGCGGGCTTCAATCGATTCCACCCGTGTTGCACGACGCGGCCCGGGTTGACGGAGCGAGTTGGCTCCAGCGGGTCGTTCACGTCACCATTCCCCATCTCCGAACCCTTCTCATGACCATCGTCATCATCGACTTCGCCACGTCGTTCATCCACTTCGACCTCGTATGGACGATGACCAAAGGAGGGCCGCTCCGGAGTACGTATCTCATCAGCTTCTTCCTCTACGAGAAGGGCCTCGCCGACTTCCGGTATGGCTACGGGTCGGCCGTCGGCGTCGTGATCGCCTCTTTCATGGCCGTGTGCATCGTGGCATACGTCTTGCTTCTCACGAGGCAGCAGGGACGGACGGCATGATCGGCCGCATGGCAATTCGGAAGGCCCTCTTGTACAGTGCGGGAACGCTCATCGCACTGCTCGTCCTGTTCCCAGCGCTCTACGGGGTACTAACCTCCTTCAAGCCGGTCCCGGAGATCTTCTCCTATCCACCCTCCCTGATCCCGAGGGACTGGACCATCGAACCGTACACCTCGATCCTCTCGCAGGAGAGGTACACCCGCTACTTCCTCAACGGCTACTTGATCTCGATCTCCTCCACAGTGCTGTGCGTGTTGCTCGGGGGGCTTGCCGGCTACGGCTTCTCACGATTCAGACTGCCTGTGAAACGTAGTTTGATGCTCGGGGTTCTCGCTCTTCAGATGTTCCCCGGAGCCGTGCTGATGGTCCCGTACTTCAACATGGCAAGAGCCTTCGGCCTCTACGATACCTACATCGCCCTGATTCTTATCGACACGACGTTTGCGCTTCCGCTGGTTACCTGGCTTCTGAAGAGCTACTTCGACTCCATCCCGGTAGCACTCGAGGAAGCAGCGCTGGTGGACGGATGCACGAGGCTGCGAGCCCTGGTCTCGGTCGTTGCGCCACTGGCTCGCGCGGGCTTCATCGGCACGGGCGTGTTCGCGTTCATACGAGCTTGGAACGAGTTCATGTTCGCGCTGATCCTGACTCGCGGACCAACAAGGGCACCGGTCACCGTCGGCCTCGCTGAGCTCTTCGGCCAGTACTCCATCCAGTGGAATTCCGTCATGGCCCTCACCGTCGTGGCGACACTCCCGCTTGTCGTCGTCTTCGTCCTCGTGCAGCGCCACATCATCCAAGGAATCACGAGCGGGGCCGTCAAGTAGTGGTCCGTTACTTGGACGCCAACACCTCGCACCAAGCAGATCGGAGAAACGGTTCGCGAGAAGCGACTCGATCAAGTCGCTGAGCTCCATGGTAAACCGATCGCTGCGACCGAACCTCGCAAGAGGCCTCTGGCTGGCGTAACCTAGACAGGGATCAGTATGAAGCCAGAAGTGATCGTTCGGCTCGCCGGACCCTCGGACGCACAATCTATTACGGCACTTCTCCTGGAGCTGGGCTGTACCGTCGAGGGCAGCCAGGTCCGAGACCGCCTGTCTCGACTCGAGGGTTCGGCGTCAGACCGCGTCCTCCTGGCGGAGATAGACGATCGCGTCGTCGGTCTTCTCGGCATGCACATCGCCCCGCTCCTGCACCGCGACTCATTCGGCAGGATCACGGCACTGATCGTGACACAGGAGCATCGTGGCCGCGGCATCGGTTCACGCCTTCTCTCCGCGGGGGAGGAATGGGCATTGTCTCAAGGATGTACACAGATCGAACTCAAACAGCGGCGATCAGCATGCACCGGCCCACGCCTTCTATGAGCGTCACGGGTACCGCTCAGACGATCGACGGTTTGTCAAAGAGGATTTCGGCTAGCGCGGTTGACATCCGAGCTTCGAGTGCCGGATCCTGATACCCATCGCCACGGAGCTGCAAACGAACGCGTACTACATCCAGTCCTCCAGGCGCCAAATTGCCGTTCCTATCTCGGCCTCGGAGAACCCCGTCGCCCGCACGCTTCCCAATTCCCCAGTGTGCCTGGCTGGATTCTCGGGGTGAAGACCATCGTCTCTGCGGCTACACTCTCCCAGTACCTTCCTGTTACTCTTCTCTGAAAGGAGGGCGCAATGCCTCGTAGGAAACTGCTGGTCCCATTCGTTCTCGCTATGGCTGTGCTCGCAGGCTGTATCCAGCCCGATTCGTCTGATCCTGTATGCGGATCGATCCTCTATGAGGAATCGTTCAGTGGGACAGGGGCGGGATGGACGCAAGCGACTTACACGAATTCACGAACCTGGATTGAAGACGACCAATACCGCCTCGAGGTCCTCGAGGACTGGACTTATGTCTATCGCTGGAACGAAGAGGAAGGACCCTACAGCAATTTCTGCTACTCCGCGACAGCCTGGGACCTCCCCGACGAGAAGTCGAACGGATTCGGGTTGGTCGTTCGATGCGCGGACGCGGACAACCTGTACCTCTTCCAGATCCACGCAGAATCCGGGCAGGTCAGCATGGCCAAGCGAGTGTCCGGGCAGGCAAGCCAGGTTGTACCGTGGCATGATCATGATGCCGTACGAGGCCTCGGAGAACCGAATCAACTCCAGGTCATCGCCGATGCGAATCGACTCCAGTTCTACGTCAACGGAGAGCTCGTAATCGACGTTCTGGATCCGTCCTTATCAACCGGATTCATTGGCGTCGCTGGGAGTTCGTCCGACGACGGCCCTACGGCCCACGCCTTCGACGACATCGTGGTTCGCGAGTACAAGTAGCCACCCCGGTTCTCCACACGGGTGGATTCGAAAAACCGTGTCTTGTCTGCATTTGGATGCCCAAGAGCGAGGTATTGAGAACAGCAGGAACGGGCGGCCATCACCGTGAGACAGCCGTCGAACGCGTTCCACATTCGGTCCCCCAGGCTCCAAACCACAGCTCCTCTACGGGAAGCGCACACCGGTGAGTTCCTCCGAGACCTCCCAGAGACGGCGCGCGAGGTCCCTGTCGTACGAACGGGGATGAGATCGCACGAGGACGGGATCCCCACGCATCCCGAGGAGCCCGTCCGGGCCGTAGTACTGCCCGCCGGTCACGTTCGGGTCGGTCGCTGCTCGCAGAATCGGCCGCGCTCCCTCCGCCGCGCTCTGGCTCAGCCATTCCAGCAGAGGGAGTATCGCTCGGTAGCATCGTCGGTCGCGCATGCGTCTCCCGAGATCCGTGGCGGCTCCGCCCGGATGCGCCGCGACCGCGATCGTGTCCGTGCCGACGAGACGACGCTGTAGCTCGTAAGTGAACAGCAGATTAGCCATTTTGGAACGGGCATACGCCCGCATCGCCGAATACCCCTTGCCCTCCTCGTACATCAGATTCGCGAAGTCGATTCGTCCCATGCCATGCCCCCGACTGCCAACCGTGACGATCCGGGACGCGCTCGTCGCCACCAGACGATCGATCAGCAGACCGGTCAACGCGAAGTGCCCGAGATGATTGATCCCGAAGTGCCTCTCGAACCCGTCCTCTGTTGTATCGTAGGGCGCGAGCAAGACGCCGGCGTTGTTGACCAGCAGGTCCAGTCGATCGTGGTCGGCTCGGAAGGCCTCGGCGAATCTCCTGACGGAGGCCAAGCTCGCGAGATCGAGCGCCATGACCTCGACCCGTGCCTCGGGGTTCCCCGACCGGATGGATCCGCTCGCGGCTCTGCCCCTATCCTCGTCCCGGCATGCGAGGACGACCGTGGCGTTCTTCCGCGCCAGCGCGCGCGACACCTCCCATCCCATCCCGCTGCTCGCGCCGGTCACGACCGCGACGCTGCCGGACAGATCGGGGAGATCATTCGGCGTCCAGTTTCTGCTCATGCACTCTCCTCGGGTGAACGAAGATCTCCGGAGCGAGCACTCGGAGCTGCGCCTCTCGGTCTCGGATACCCACGGCCGTGCCTTCCGCATCCTCACACGCCGGGGCCGGTACCGCAAGTTGCCAACGTTAGCCAGCAGTCGTATCCTTCGACATTTCGCGAGACGCGGGCTGTCTCCAGCGATTCGAGAGGGTGCATCACGTGAACGGTCTTCTCGCGACGGGCCTAGCGATCCTGCTGGGCTATGTCCTAGGCGAGGTTGTCAAGAGAGTCGGTCTCCCACGGGTTAGCGGATACATCGCCGCCGGCCTGATCTTGAATCCCAAGATCACCGGGCTCGTCTCGGGAGCGTTCGTCGACTCGATGGGGACAACGACCGAGCTTTCGCTCGCAGTCCTCACGTTCGCCATCGGCGGAACCCTCGCGATCGGGCCACTGCGCGAGCTCGGGAAGAAGGTCGTCCTCATCGCCCTCGGCGAGGCGCAGCTGTCCGCCTTCCTCGTCGCTGCGGGCTGCCTGGCCACCCTGCCGTTCGTCCTGAAGGATTCCGATGGCCTCCTGACCACGGTCGCACCGCTCGCGGTCTTGCTCGGATCTCTGGCGTCTCCGACCGATCCATCGGCG
>Ga0180433_10003824_pt1 | contig 21777 bp, 27 predicted proteins | sample SS_ome_8_FD_132980 | JGI IMG/M metagenome (GOLD analysis project Ga0180433, IMG submission 132980) | Hypersaline lake sediment archaeal communities from the Salton Sea, California, USA - SS_1_D_1 metaG | ecosystem: Environmental > Aquatic > Non-marine Saline and Alkaline > Hypersaline >... | reverse complement strand
GGTCGGGGTCAAGGTCGTGGTCGGGGTCAAGGTCGGGGTCAAGGTCGTGGTCGGGGTCAAGGTCGGGGTCAAGGTCGTGGTCGGGGTCAAGGTCGTGGTTGTGGTCGTGGTTGTGGTCAAGGTCGGTGTCGTGGTCAAGGTCGGGGTCAAGGTCAAGGTCGTGGTCAAGGTCAAGGTCGTGGTCGGAGAGTTAAGTAGGAGTGTTAAAATGAAAATAACATCTTACAGAAAATCGTCGAGGCTTAGGTCGGGGTCAAGGTCGTGGTCGGGGTCAAGGTCGGGGTCAAGGTCGTGGTTGTGGTCAAGGTCGGGGTCGTGGTCAAGGTCGGGGTCGGTGTCAAGGTCGTGGTCAAGGTCGTGGTCGAATACCATATAAGGAGACATCCATAATGAAGAATGAATATATTTATTTAAAATGGATCGACAGATCCGAAGACTTTACATACCTGAAAAACAAAACCTCATTACAATTGGTCTCAAGCAATTCAGAGATCAATTGTTTTTTGATCGATGTACCGAAGGGATCGGACCTAGAACTTTTGAAAACCTTGGCCATTCGAGCCTTCGAAAGAGGAATGGAATACATGATCTCTGAGTCTGGATTTGAAATGAGAAAAATCAGAGATCAATGTGTTACAAGTCTACAGGAAGGATATGTTGACCAATATCTTCCAAAGTATAAACTTCTTGAGGAAGTGTTGATAAAAGATTAAATCAACGAAAAAAAGAGGATCGGGGGATTTGACTTCCCCCGATCCATCTCGGTGATCTTTTTTTTGTTTATTTATATAGTGAAAACCTTATATTTCCACAATCCCAGACTTGTTGAAATCCTTGGTCATATCTCAATTTCCACTCAGGAATATCTTTTGGTTCATCTGGTTTTTTCCGTAAATTAAATCTATGAATTCTTTTAATTCCAGTTTCGGTAATATACCAATAATTTGGTCTAGATATATTTGTACATTTAAATCCAAGAGATAAATACAGATGCCCATTAGACCATCTTCGATCTGCGTAACTATATATTTCAGTCCAAATATTATTTCTTTGAAAATATTTTAAAAATTTTCCAGCAATACCCGGAATAATATGATTGAGTTTTGAGCAAAATCGACTGAGTTCCCATATATTTTTCTGGTCTGGTTTTCCACCCCTTGATATATTTCCATGCCCAAAAGTCATAACCGATACCAACTCATCTTTATAAAAAGCTCCGAGTTTTATTTTGGATGCATCGGGACCTTGAATATGGTTTTCTTCGAGGAATGTATTTTTAGTTTTTGAATCTATTTTATGAATTGTACATTTTCTGGCATGAATTCGATTAAAATTTTTGGTATATCCAATAATGGCTGCCAACCTAGATTTTACAATTTCTTGTTTATATTTCCACTCATCTTCAAATATATGAATTAACCGTATTCCGAGTTTTTCACATTCTTCTGTTTTATGAAGGTGGTAATTAACCGGGTCTTCTTTCACAGCACTTGAATGCCAATAAATTCCATTGTATTCAATTGCTAATTTTCTCGATGGAATATAAACATCAAGTTCTAAGGGCCTTCCGGTTTTCTGACTTCTTATAAGACCAAAATAACTTCCGTGAACATGCTCATTTTTAATTGATTCTTTGATAAAGTTGAAAACTTCTTCTTCACCCTTTGATACATGAGTAAATCTTGGGTGACATTTTAGACATTTCCCATAATTCAATTGGATATTATACCATCTATTTTCATATATTGTACCACACTTCAAACATCTGAATTTTATTAATTTTGAAACCTTCCCAATATCATATATGTTTAATACCTCAACTCCAAACTCCTCTCCTTTTTCTACAATTTTTTGAATATTTCTTTCTATATTTAATTGTTTATTTCGTTCTATTAATTCCTCCGATTTTTGAGCATAACCTTTTGCATATGTTCGATATCCTACCAATAAGGAATGAAAGACTGTTGGATTTCCTGATATTGGGCATATTCCCTCAATCTCTCCTTTAAAAAATTTATCGTAATAGTCCTTTATGGAATAGGAATGGTTTTTTATAATATGAGACGTGATACTTTTTAAATTATTATATTCTTCACCGCATATTTGACATTGAAATTTGTCATTTTCATCTATGGTTCTTATTTTTTGAAGAGTTTCTAATTCTGACTCTATTTTTTTCAATTGTCTTTCTTTAGCTCTGGTTTCTTTATATTTTTTAATTCTATTTTCTGGATTAACATAAATGGGATTATCAACCCCATAGTTTTTTCTCAGAGTTTTAAATTTCTTTTCTTTTGTTTTGTCTGACTTTGAATTTGTTCCTTTTCCACTAAACTTAAAATATCCCTCAATCATATTTTTAAATCTGGTCGGTTCACCTGTTTCAGGACAAATTCCTTCGCTCTCTTTTTTGAAATATTTATCGTAATATTCTTGAACTGAAATTTCATCTTTGTGGGTTTGACATATGTGTTTTGCTAGACCATGTCTAGAATTGAATCGTTCTTCACATATTTGACAAACTTCTTTTCGATCATAATATCCAGAGTTGATCTTCTTTTTTTCTCTTTTCTCTTTGGTTTGTTTTGATCTTTTTTTTTGGGTATCAGGATTTAAATTTTTACATCTCTTGCAATATTTTGTGTCACCATATCCATGTCTAAGACTTATAAATCTCGTTTCTGCTCCACACGAAACACATATACCTTCATTTTCTTTCCGATAATATTGGTTGTAATATTCTTTTATATCGGTTTTACATTGAGATTTGGGATGGGTAAGATGAGAAACCAATTTGGTTAGGGTATCAAATTCTCGTTTACATAATTCACATTGGAACATTTATAACTCCCTTTTTGTATTTTGTTCCAAATAGAAAATTAAATGACTTCATGAAATACAACGAAAAAATCTCCCAATAGGGAAATAATAACCCTATTGGGAGATTCTGTTAAAACAAACAGGATTTTATCAATCCTGTAACATATTAAACAATAAAGAAATTCAGTTCGATCTTCTCGACAACTCTCGTTGGGTTGAGGGTTACGTGAACATGAAATGTCTTACTCTTAAGCTCATATTCTGTGGCACCGACCTCTACACTAAATCCATACAGGCCTCTAGCGCTCTTCACATCACTCAGGAAGCTCACGATGTCAGATGAGACATTGTCCCAGGTGACAGCGTCATTGAGCTCAAAGATGAATCCTCGACAGTAACGCTCAAGGGCTCTCTTGATGTAAAGAATCAGACGGACGATATTCAGATCGGATAGAGCACTGGCCTTTGTCTGAGTTGTCAATTGACCCCAAACAACATATCCTTCACTGAATTTAACAATCGGGTTCAACTGATTCAGATACATCTGATCTCTCTGTCCTAGACGAGGATTGAACCGAAGTTCCTTGATTGAATCAATTGAAGCTCTTGCAAATCCTGCTGGTGCTGTCCAGACCTCACCCACCACATCATTCCGAGGAATAATGTATGACATATGATAGATTGGAGATACCCACATATCCTGGCCTGTGAAGATATCATATACCTTATTGTAGCTCTCATAGAGAGCACAGAAATAGTTGTTGAATGTGTTGGAATTGTCTCTTGAGACCATAGACGCTGAATAAGATGGGTTATCCCCATTATCCATGATGGCCACACAATCCCTTCGAGTTTGAACAAGAGAAGAAATCTGGGTCTTGACATCTGAAGGATAACCGCAATCGAAGACCAGACTGAAATACATATTGTCAATGTCAAGGACTGTATCATCAAGAGTTCCTGCATAACCCTGTGCCAGAAGCTGTGTCGCTGTTGCGGCCACAACATCACCAACTGAATTCAGAAGCCCACCATCCGATCCCTTCTTCAGAGGAACAGGATCAGAGTTTGTGAAGGCTGTTGCCAGATTTGCAAAAGTTCTCTTCACCTCATAGATGATCTCGCTCGCTGAATCGAATGTTGAACTTCCATCCCAGTCACCCCAAGTTCCGGCAGATGCATTGTAAAGCTGCCATGTTTGAGATGCAGTATCCAGATCACGTCCGTTGAACACATTCACTGTGTCTTCGTCAGATCCACCGGATGCACCGAGCCAACCCCGAATCTTGTTTCCTTTGGCATCCTTTGCAACAATACAGAATGCACTATTTCCAGTTTCAGGATCGGTTTCCCAATCTGAGAATACCTGTTTGGTATCTGTCAAAGATGCGGCACCTGGAGTTCCAACTAGAGAAACAGTTCCGATCTGTTGATCAAATGTACGACCGATCATAGAATATCCATCTGTCCAATCACCACTTGACAACTTCATATCGAACCTAAGAACGGCTGAATAGAGCTCAAGGATGTTTGCGATAAAGATGGAATCACCAGCTGAATCTCTGGCTAGAGGATCTAGAGAAATTTCAAATGATTCGATGATAACTTCATCACCATCTGATTGTTTCTCATAGACATCCATCACATAGACACCGCTGATGAGTGGGTTGGAATGTTCTGTGAATCTTACCCCGAGTCCGTTGTAATATTCACCTCTTCCGATAGGATAGAGCATTCCGATTGGATAGGTAGGAGCACTTGATTCCAGATTTGTCTTAATTTCAGACTCAGAATTCAAACTATCGATGTAAGAAATCAGAACACTTGCTGTCGCATCTGCGGCTCCAAAAGATACATCAAGTCTCATGTTTGAATAGGTTGCATCGGTTGGGAGACATCTCATGAAATATAGGGACCCAGATTCACCAAGGTAATTGTATGCACAATATAGACCTTGGCTGTAGTTTTTGCCGTATTTGGCAATGTTGGGCTCACCGAACTCACTGATCAACTCTGATCGTGATCCCATAAACTTGAGTTTGTTGTCCTCACCTTTGGGGGTGATTGCACAAATAAGACCGATTGTCCCAGGCACAGCCTGAACATAAGTGGACAAATCGATAATCTTCGCATAGCTTTTTTCATAGAGTTTCTTCTATGGATTGGACTATATCTTCACCCATTATGGGTGTCGGGCGCTCATTCCGGTAATTAAGGAGACTCTACTCCTCCGGTAGTCTCTGCACCTTCCTTGGGTGTACCCAAGGCTTGGCTCAGGATTGCCCTCAGATCTTGTCTGATAGGGGTTCCCTGAATTCACCCGATATGTCCTCAATAGTTTTCCATTCCTATTGAGAGGGCCTATACATTTTTAATTTCCCCAACCCCGGGGGAAATATTAGCCATTTTTAAAATCCTCCTCAAATGAATTTTTCTCTAATTAATTTTTCTCTAATGTGATAATATCCTTTGAATATCTTCATGTAACTTTTTCTTATTTGGAAGATAATCTTCGTATCTCAGAAACGTCCAACCTTATTTCTCTAAAAGTATTTGACGCTTCCTATCATAATCTTTATTTTGATGCCAATAACTTCCGTTATATTCTATCGCAATCCCGAGTTGGGGGATTGCCATGTTATACTCAATTAAACATACAGGTACCAAACATAAATTATTTGTCTAGATGATTCTTTAACGACTGTCGGGTGGGTAATTCTTGCGAATAATGTGAAATTTCCCGAATATCCACCCATTCTTGAACTAGATGCGAATAATCCAGCCTCGGAAATGTTGTTTCCATTTGCATCATCGATCCCGATCGTGGTGGTTGCATTGACAATTAGATACTTCCAGCCGTTGTTTGAGTCTTGATCAAATGTAATGCTGTCAATGGGATGTTTGTATCTCCCATCAACTCGAACATCTGCGCAGAGAGGATCTGTTGCATTGATCATAACTTCTGTGTCCAAATCGGTATCATAATTGGTTGGGGCTGTAGGATTCAGTGGATCACCAACTGGAGCTCCACCTGTTCCCACACCGACCCAAGAAATGAACTCTCCGGCTGTTGAATCTATGTTTGGGTTTTCTGTATTGAAGATCCTGGTTGCAAGCCATTCTCTTCCGCAATAGACGACGAGATTGTGTTTTCCTATCAGGGTCAAATTCCCCTTGTCATCTATATCATAAATTTCTACATATCCTTCTGGTTTTCGGATTGAGTTGTCAGGAGTGAATGTTTTATCTTCCAGACAGTGTTTTCCATATTCTTCATTGATCTTTACAACAACATCTTTTGACATTTTTCTTCCTCTCGCAGTGGGATGTAGATTTGTATTTTGTTCTAAATACATTGACACATTGGTTTCTTTTAATTCGAGAGGAGAGTATATATATTTATAAATGATAACATTATTTTAACCTTTTACCCCCATAGAAGAAGGAGTATTGACAATGGAAATGGATACAGAAATCGATGAACAAACATTTCTGAAATAACAAATAATAATGACAGGGAGGTAAATAATTTTATAAGAAATATTGGTGAACATTATAATGTCATCGGTGTGGAGTATATTCCAATGCCGGACCGTCGTACTATCCTAATATTGGTCAAATTCAATTATTGAAAGGAAAAAATATGGAACCCGCTCTTGAAAAAGAACTCGAAAAGTTTGATGGGTCATTGATAAAACTGATATTCAGCTATTATTTCAAGGCCCTGCTTGAAGGTTATTGCAGTCTGGAGAAGAAGTTGGTTCGAACCTCCCGGCAATTTCCTGGGTCCAACATCATCGAATATTATGAGGGAGACTGGGCTGTCATTGATATGTATTACAAATTTCCGGAGAGTCGAAAAAGTTCCGGATCAACCACCGTGATTCACAAGAATCAGACCCTCTGGGTGATGTCTTATCAGGGATGGTACGAAAGAAGGGCAATCCCATTTCTCAAGGATGCCTTGAGGGCATCAGCAAAAATGTACGGTGTAAACGATATCTTCAACTGTAATGGTTGTCGAGGACCTGACGGCTACGAAGATAACATATTCACATATTCAAATCGATGGACCGGGTTTAATTTTGAATTTGGTGGTCGAGAAGAAATCTTTGGACCGAATAATAAGTATATGGGTTATCATACGTATTTTTCCCAGATTCTTCCAGAGTACCCCAGACGAGAGGATGATGAGACCTCTCCCGATGCGGCATAAGAAAGGAGGAAAATATTAATGAGAGATCATGAAATATATGCAGTCATACAAGGAAACATTACCTATTTTGTCCAGAAGTCCCCTGTTCCCGCTGAGCCCGAAAGAACGGTAATTGTTTCTGTTGATACAAGTGGGAATTTATCAACATCAAGGGGCAGTAGAAAATTGAGAGGAAAGAAAAAATTTCTTGTAGACCAGATAAATGATTATCAAAGCGAAAAAATTGATCATATAATTCATTATGATATCGAGCCTATGGTTTTAGTTATTGCCGGGTTATGTGGAATTCAATTGAAACCATGAACATTCTGCCGACGAAAAAAATAGGGGGATCACTTTTTGATCCCCCTGCCCCAGTCACTATTTTTTTTGGTTTAGATTAGTGCGGTTGAACAATTTCCGCAATACTTCATATTGGATTTCCACTTTCTCCCACATGTCGGGCATTGAATCTTTGTCTTGACTGTGAGAGGTTTGGTCACAGGAGTCTTCCCATTTGACTCGATTCCTCTGAGTTTGAATACGATCGTTCTAGATACATCCTCAAGTTCCCCAATGGAAGTTGTGTGAAATTCCTGTAAGGAAATGGAACCAGGAACAGTGACACCTTCCTCTGCGAGTGGAGCTGATGCCATCGGAGCAGGAGCTGAATCACAGACTGGAGCGGTTGATGCAAATGTTGATGCATATGTTATATCAGACATCGACCTGGGCATCTTCTCAGTCTGATAATAATAATTGGTCATCGATTGTCCACCACAGCTAGGACCATAATACCACCGAATACTCCCACCTTTCGGGATCAGATCATCCTTCCAGATCGGATCTTTTTCGAATCTGAACTCAATTCGAATAATTCCATCATCTACCTTATCCCCTCGGAAGTCTGCGATTTCTTGAGTTTTCTGAATGAACCGGAATCGATTTCCTTTCTTCAGATCATCCAAAAATCTCTCAATTTCAATTTCGGAATTCGCATCCACAACTAATTGTTTTCCCTTGAGAGCATTCTCTCCGTCAATCGTAATATCGACAACGGCTCTTTTAGTCTCAAGATTTTTTAGGAGGATGGAATATTCTGACCCAAAGGGGAGGATGATGGTGTCATCTCTTTCTCTGAGGATTTTCCCATTACATTTAATTACGGCAACGAATGCATTTTTGTACGTCATGGCTCTTTCTCCTTCTCAGCTAACCGACTAATAGCTGACGTGTTTTAAGTCGGTGGAGGTTGATGTGACTAGGGAAAATGATTTCTATTTTGTTCTGAATATCTATATATATTACTTAATGAAAAACATTCTTTGTTAAAAGACTCGATGAAGTTAATTCTCTCTAAGCGACCCGGGGCAACCCTCCTTTATCGAGTTTAAATTTTCTGATTATGTAATTGGGTTGATAATAGCCAGGGAAGGAACCAACCTGTATGAGGTCGTGGGGTTCAAGTTCTATCGGGTACTTTGAAACCCGAATGAGTGATGGTGGCCCATGCCTCTACCATCACTCTTTTTTTTGAATTATTTTTTTGAATGGAGTAGGTATATATATTAATTAATGATATCATTCTTAATTTACACAACAAAATGACAAGGAGACAAAAGGAATGAAGGATCTAAAGGTAAGATTTTTGATGGCAACAGTGATTAACAATATGAGGATGACAGCTCGATTCCTCAAGTCTAATGGAAATGGGGAAGGTAAAAGAATGGGAAAAATCATGAAATTTATGATGAATGCCATTCGGGGTGGGGTCGAGTCAGCCGAATTTATGGCTATCGAAAATGCTCATACCCGTCTTGAAAACCGTATTAAACGGGAGGTAATATGAAAGAATTAATCGAGAAAATGTGGGGAGAAGTGGAGAAAAAATTTAATGAAAATGGCATGGTAGAAAATTGGGCTATTATGATCCACGATAATAGGTCTATTTATTACTCTCTCCCGTCTGATCGAAACGAGTTTATCCAAGCCATGGATTCCATTCATAAAATAGCAATGATCATCAATCCTGACTTAATAATACATGTGTCAGAAAGCTGGATTGTCACAAGAGATAATGATGAGATAAAAAGAGATATAAGCCCATCCGAGGACTCCGATCGGAAAGAGGCAGTGGTGATGTGCTGCATCTTTCCCTCTGGGGTTTCATCGACCTACATAGGTCTTATTCATAGACCTCTAGCGATGAATCCATATTTAGAAATTAAACATGAAAATATACCGGGTAAAAGTTTTAGAATACCCGGGTGGGCCTATGTGAATTAAATATCTTATGGGTCGGGGTTACTCTCCCGACCCAACATCAATTCACTTCACTCCTTTTTTTCCTTTGAGAACCATGGCAACTTTTTCCAGGTCTTTTTTTCTTGCGCTTAAAGACCACCATCGAACCATACAACCAATATCGACGAGAGTAACCCCCCTGACGATAATGGATTTTTTTATCATTTCGGTAACTGTTATTTTCGGTTCAAATCCTGTCTTGTTAAAAATCTCGACATCTGGTCCAGCCTTAATAGTTAATGTTCCTAAGGTGGTGGATTTTACGGGTCTTATTCTTCTAGCTAAATCTGTCCACACAACCTGAGGAACAATAAAATCGAAATCATTCGGGGGGTTAGTCGTATATCCAAAGATATATGCTGGAGCAGAACCAAATAAATATGTGTATCTTGGATTAAGATTTAACCTATTACATCTATCTAGAGTTTCATTTAAAAAATCAGTTATATTGCGAATTATCATATATCTTCTCCTTATGGTTCAACAACAAATATTTCACATATATCGTTTCCGTGAGGAGCATCAAAATATCCTCCTGAATCAAAATCCGTCCATTGTCCGCATTGTCTATACGCTGATACGACGGTTGTGGCATCATGATAATCTAATGGAAGATCACCAGTCTGAACAAATGAGACATCTGTACCATCAACCATTCCAGGTGTGAAATTTACCTTTTCATCAATATTTTGATATATAACCATCTCAAATTTATTATCACACGCTGCTCCTTTATCATAAAATGATCCACAATCATATGTATCTCTTTGATAATATGTACAGGTTGTTCCATCACAACACGGTACACCTCCACAAGTTGAAAAATCTACAATTTCTTGAACAACATTATTTATCGGAATATCGGCCAATTTTACAGAATCTAATAGAGGAGAGTCAATTATCAAAAGAGTATCAATTACCTTTAATCTGGCATGATAAGGTTTGAAAAAATTAACAATATCAGAAACAAATGGAAGAGCTTCTAATCCAAACATAAATGCTGCAAGATCTGGGTAATCTGGGCCAACATACGTCTTGATCCAACCGGCTAAATCTCGAATGAGATATTTAACCGTATCCTCTCCTTTCCCTGCATCCACTAAATTATCAATCGCTGTTTTAATATCAGAATCTAGAATCTCAAGAGTATCACCCGCAGTCGTGTATGTCTGAAGAAAATTAGATGTCATCGGTCGGGTGAATTTATCCATGAACTCTTGGATTTTATTATCTCTTTCAAATCTAGAACCAGGAGGTTGTGTGATATATTCATATTCATCAACAATTTGCGAGTGTATGACATTCGTTCCATCATAACAAAAGAAATTCAAATCACTCGAGCCAGTTGTTCTAGAATATGTTGTATTAAAAGTATGAACCGTTGCAAGATATAATTCTAAAACCGATGCATCGAATCTTATTTTTGAAATGACTAGAGATTTTGTTGGTTTTACACCTGTCGATTGCCAATTAGAATATTGATCTTGAATATATCTTTGAATAATTAAAAGAGGGAGATATATATCCTCAACCCCATATTTTGGACGAATAGCGAAATATGGAGATTTAGAGGGAAGAGCGATTTTATATTCGGAGACTTGTTGAAGAAGATCATTTTCATCGATCATCCAATGTGGATCATCCCGAGTCATCGTACTGTATCCGATATTCGTCAAAGGCAGAATTTTTTCACCTGGAATATACGGATCAACCTTTTCTGGTCTGAACACAACATTTTCATCTTCATCTTTCTCAACCCAATATTCTAGAATTTCAAGATCCACCACACCATAATAATTCAGAGTTTGAATAATGGATTGAGGAGCACCTTTGATCTTATATAAGTTAACCAAATCTAAAAAGAAATTAGCTTTGCTTATAAATGAATCAAGATCAGATGAATAATTAAATCCAAAACTTCTAAATAATTCATCCAAGTGATCGCTCGGCACTGAAAAAATATTCGATATATCTTCTTGAGTTGATGAAATTGTTCTATGTGTAGCATACCAATTAATCAGAAAACTCTTTAATCTTTTATAATCATCAGATGCAAAACATATCTGATCAATGGTATTTTCGAAAAGGGTGGTTGCTTTTGTGACTTCAGCGGAAGCTCTTATCTTTAAATTCTGGTCAAGACTTACGACCGAATCCCCTTTCAGGTAATTCATTATGTCTACAAAATCAGTCCATTCAAACATATTTTAAATTCCTCTGGCTGATATGAAGTTGAACATCTCCTCTATGAGATATGCTTCATATGATAACTCCAAAATGCACGAACTTGATGCAATTAGTGTTGTTGTATTGTATAAAGAATATTCTCCATTGATCTTAAATTTCAAATAAATGCATATCAGTTTCGAGAGATTTGTCGTTAGCGCATTATAATTCACACGAATTTCACTTCCGATAATAGTCGTAGATCCTGTTGTATCAATGAGAGTGACCCCCGTCGAATCGGATCTGTAAGCGGCTAATGCATCTAACATTCGGAGATCATCATCTTGGAGATTGAATAAATTGACATTACAAACATTTGTGGAGTCGCTATCACATGTGTAATATTGAGCAGAGTTAGCGTAGATATTTGCCCTCTCTCGGAGGGGTCTTGGCCAACCAACGTTAGGACATGGGCTTGCATCGGACCTTTCTCGGTAGAGATATCGATATGATCCACTCTGATAATTGTCGTTGAATAGGAGTTCAATGAACGATTTATCGGGGAGATATGATTCGTCGAAAGTGGGTGGAAACGGAATCTGATATTTATTCAGATTACTCGTTATGACCACACGGTTGATCCAATATTGAAGCTCAGGAACAACCTTCGTACTGGCTAATGCACCACATGACATATTATGATTCCTCGGGCATTTTGATTAAATTCCTTGAACTGAACATATCAAGGAGGTGAACAAAAAATGATTCAGGTCTTAAATTATCTAATGAGAAAGATTTATCTTTTTTCGCATCTGGACTCCATATTCCAGAATGATATCTCAAGGCTTCTTCCAGAGTTGTGACTTGTTCATCGTCCATAATTCTTTTGAATTTATCTCGATTCGCTTTCACTTTATCTGCGATAATTTTTTCATGTTTTGTGTCTGTAAATCTTCGACCTTGAGGATTAATCCCATATTTATATGAATCGTGGAGAGCGATCGCAAGATAAAGAACATCCGCGTCTCTAGTTTTTGGTTTTATCCCAAACAATTTGATCATCTTCTCGGCAGCAAATAACATTTCATATGTATGTTCACCAATTGTGGGAACACGTCCTCCTTCTTTCTTATGAAACTTTTTTGTTGACGATGATAAACGATTCCAGATCGGTGGGATCTTTTCACATAAAGTGCTCCAAAGAGTATATCCTTCATTGCTCATGTTTTTTTCCAAGATTCTGTTGATCTTAGAGATATACATTCTTCCTCCAATTCTACTTCAATCGCTTTTTTGTTTTTCTTTCGGTCATATGAAGTCTTAGGTTTTATTGGATAGCCTGGTTTTGGTACTGGTCGACGCTGTCTTTTAACCCTTTCGTATTTGGATTTACGAAAGTTCCTAATCAAATAACTCACCTCCTTTTATTTTTGACAAAAGTAATCGAATTTATTGTTTGTTCTAAATGCAAAGTGGGTTATTTGATTCGGAGATGGTTTATATATATTAATAATTGAATATCCGGTAACCCTTAATTTTGACATATGAAAGGAGATCACCATGAAGAAAAAAATAAGAAAAGCAGTTACTCACGATGGAAAATTCCATACAGATGATGTATTTTCTGCTGGAATTTTGAAAACTCTCTATAAAGATGTCCAAATAACTCGGACCAGAGACGAATTGATGTTTAATAATGCCGATGTCGTGTTTGATATTGGTATGGTCTATGATCCGTACAGAAATCGGTTTGATCATCACCAGAAAGATTCCCCCATCAGAGAGGGAGCTCGAGGAATTCCATATTCAACTACTGGACTAATATGGAAACATTTTGGGAAAGAAACCATCAAGGAAGTTCTTTCATATACTTCAGTTGATGAAAAAGAAATCAATTATGTATGGGGCATAATCGATGAAGAAATAATTCAACCCATTGACATATATGACAATGGAATGGATTTCTATCCCGGAGCATCCCTAAAGTTTCAAAAGTTTATAAGTTCGTTCCTTCCGAGTTGGAACATTTCGGCTGGGCAGGAGGATATGAGATTTGAACAGGCAATGACAATCTGCAAGATTTTCCTCCAAAATGAAATAAGCCGCTCTCTTTCTTTATATAAAGCAAGAGAGGTAGTGGAAGAGGCTATGTCTGGAGCAGGGGGAGTCCCTATAATTGAAATTGATGTTAGGATTCCTTGGATTCGAGCTCTATTTGATATTGAAGAAGAGAAACCAGAGCTCAAGGGTAAGGCAAAATTTGTCGTCTTACCTGGAGATGGGGATTTATGGCAGATTTCATCAATCCCCGCTAACCCAAATTCAAATATTGCGTATCGGATGAAGATTCCTTCAAGTTGGAATTGTGAGGATCTTGTGACTGAAGGTGTCAAATTTATCCACAAAAAAAGGCATTTTTGCACAGTGGCAACGAAAAAAGCTGCCATCAAACTAGCTGAAAAGGCTATCAATAAGGAGGAATGAAAATGTGGGAAGTCGGCCAGTTTGTTGAGATCCTCTGTTGGGACGATTCGGTTCTGATTGCGAAGATTGTTGCAGCCAGTACCGATGAATACCTCGTCCAATATGAAGATGGAGAATTAGATGTGTATCCAAGGTCAGTGGTTGAGCCTCCTATGACCACTCCCTGCGGGAAAAAGATAGACGCACCTGAGATTGTAAGATCCCTCGGGTTCCTCAATTAAATCATCTCATATTCGTGGGTCGGGAAGAATTGTTCTCCCGGCCCTTTGGAAAGGATGTATTCAAAATATCTTTTTTTATTTTGAGCATAACTTTTCAAACTTCTTTTTTTCGTCCGAAAAATCCTAGCCCATTGAAAATTGTATTTCCCCAAATACATCTCTTGTCCAACATACGCAAGATCATGGTAAATCTCTGCGGCCTGTTTTTCACAATTCGAGAAACACATCAATTCTTCGTTAAAGATTATATTATCTTTGTTGATGAAAAAGCGGGAATGTCTGAACATTGGCTTAATGGAATATCTGAATGTGGATTGTTCAAGAAGATACATTGGAGAGAACCCTTTTATGGGCATACCATTCATGATGATTATTTCGATTGTGTTTTCTGGAATTTTCCAAATTTCAAACATAATGATTATCCAAACACGGCCATATAATTCGATATCCCATGATATGCATATGCCGAAGCGAATCCGATTATATCATAAACTGGTCTGTTGTATTTGACGGATATCTTTCTAAATGATATTTGGATATACATCGTGAAGAAGTGCATTAAAACTCCCATATATCTTGCGTAAATAAAATAGGGGGAATACATCAGGTCATTATCAGAAGTCACATATAATATAAACTCTACCGACGTAAAAACCGCAATAAAGATGAGAGGAAATTTATTTATTATTGACAGACGTTTTGCGTATTCTTCAATGAGAGGACCGATCACACATATTGCTGCGAATAAAGGAAGATACATTATGAAATAGGTATTTACGTTTATGATGATGTAACACAGGAGGACAGAGAATGTGACTTTCAGAAGGGTCACGGAGAGGTCTTTGAATGTGTCGGAGAATCCCAATATTTTCATGGAACGTAGAATCCTTTGATGTTTGATTGTCCCGTAGGATTGGGGGAGGATGACATTTATAAGTGTCGAATCCTCCCCCAAGAATATATTGAAAAGGTGCAGAGCACCGTCCTGTGCATCCTAGGTAGGTATATAAATAGGGGATGAAACGTGAATGTTTCTATTTTGTTCTATGTATATAGGGTTGACATGACGCATCAAAAATGGCCTATTTTACCAATCTTGGATAAACGAAAAAGCTATATATATCATTTGATGATAATCCCATTCATAACCCTTAATTGAAAAGGAGAACAAGATATGTTCACTTCCATCAAAAAAGTAAACCCTGGTTTAGTGTCTCTCATGGAGTCTGTCGAATTCGACATTGAGCATCTCAAAGAAACATTATCAGAAATTTCTGATGCTCGATGTTACGAAAGTACCATCGAGTACTTTCGTAGGCACTTAGGTCTATTCCGGTCCCAGGTGGCCGAGATCGGGTCTAGCAATAGGTCCGATAGGTGGTTCTCGGAAAAAATCATCAGTGAGATATCTAAAGGGGAAAGAATGTTGAGATCTTTCCCCACCAAGTAGATGCCGACGAAAAAAAATGGGGAAGACATAAGAAGTCTTCCCCATCTCAAGTGAATCTATTTTTTTTGCTCTAGAAAGTGGCTAAAATACCCATGAGGAATAAATGCCCACCGGCATCAAAATCATCGCTTCCTCTAGCAATAAGATACCTGTAATCAATTGTGAGGTCAATCTTTTCAGTCATGCCCCATCTTGCCCCAACAGAAGGAGCGATACAAAATACAAATTCATCGTCAGTCCATTCCTCAGCCCCAACTTCTGTAAAAACAGAATACCAGGCCATACCTACACCAAGACCAGAACTCACAGTTACGGTCTTTTCAGGATTGATCTGGAATAGAGCAGGGAGATCGACAAGAGGAATATCAATTGGAATCAAATCAATAACTTCACCCATCGTGCCTTCCGAAAGAATCTTTGGTTGGACCATCATATAAACGGTCCTTGTAGACATTTCCAATTCTTCGGTTTCGGCATCACCTGAGTAAGTCCCTGCAATTAGGGATGTTTCAAAACTTCCCAAGAAGGGGAATCCAATTTCGACTTCAATTGGGGGGACTGCTTGATCAAGTGTTGGAGATGAAAAGCTCAAATCGTTCATGCCTTCAACATCGTTGAGAGCTTCATTCTCATAAATGTGGCCTCCAGCCTTGAATCCAACATTCATTTCGAATGCATACACTGGAGTTGAAATTAGTGCGATGACGATAAGAGCCATCATTACCTTCATGATCTTCATAACGACTGCCTCCTGTTTTCAGGTTGAAAAAATCTTCCCTCACCATGAGGGAATTCAATCTATTCTTTCCTTTGTTCTAAATATATTTCTCAACCACCCAAAGATTTTCCACTTCTTTTTTCTTGGGGTGATTGTTGAAATGTGTCTCAACCCTCGTCGATGCATCTCGTTGGCTAGAATATCATGCGCTTTAACAATTGAATTTGCATGATATTTTGAGCAATAGTCCATTGTAGATTCGTCGTAATATTGGTGAGTTAACAAGTGTAGATTTCGAACAGATTTTGATGATAAATCTCTAACTCTTCCTTTTGTGACATATTTCAGCCTTGCATGTGATAGTCCATGATGTTTACCTCGATGTATGATGACGAACCATGAGGAGATCTCGAATAAATCAAGATCTCCTCGTGGATATTTTAATTCACTTCCAAAGTATTATCTAGGAAGTTTGGCAAACTTATCGCTTTCTTTTGCGATCTTTTTCTTGATCTTATCGATCTTTTTCATTACGGCTGTCTTGCATTTCGTTGGATTCTTCGATTGTTCACAAGCCTTCATTCCAGATTGATAATCTTTTACTTGAGCGTTGAGTGCTTTAATCTTATTTTGTAGCAGACATTTCTTTCGAGCTGGTCCTTCTTTTCCTTTACAAGCTCTGGCAGCTTTAGAGAAGAATCTCTTGTATGTCTGATATGCTCCAAATGCAAGAAGTGCGACAATGGCAAGAACTCCAGCTCCACCTGCTGTCTGAGCAGTTTTTCCAGAAATACCTATTTTCTTGGCAATTCCTGCGGCTCCAGATTTCTTTCCAATATCTCTTAAAGCCTGAATTCCAGTTTTTCCAACTAGCTCACTTCCAGTTTTACCAACAGCTTTTACCTGTTGTCCTGCGGCCTGACCAAATTCTTTACCTGTTTGGTATGTGGCTTTTCCAGCAGCTTTTGCTGCATCACTCGCAAATTTACCGATATCTTTCGCTCTACTTACGGCCAATTTTGTTGGGGCTTTCATTGCTTCTTTGGACTTTTTAATCTGCATACCCAACTTTTTGATTTGAAGTCTAAGCTGATTTTTTGTACTTGGATTCACAGCTTGAGCGAGTTGTCTTTTGAGAAGGGACATTTTATCCATCATTCCTTTGATGTCCAACTCTTGTAAAAGCATCCCTTCTGTTAGAGGTATAGATGAAGACTCATATTCAATAAAACCAATTTCATTGATTTTTTCAAGACCATTGATGGACATCTGCTCTTCGAGAACATCATAATTCTCAGATATGATTTCTTGAAGCTCTTCATAAAGAAGAGCTTCATCCATCACATCGATCTTTCTTTCAGGAAAATGATTTCGAATAAGAGCGTGCATAATTTCATAATCAGTCGCTTCGTTTCTGATGAACTTCACGTACTCTTCATGATCTGGGGCAATCTCTTCCAGAGTCACTCGAGCACAGGAAAGAAACTCAAGCGTTGCAATAGGATCAACATATACAAACTCTTCCATAATATAATCTCCTATTGTTCTTAACTGTATTTTGCCACTTTGGCTTTCAGTTTGGCAACCTTCTTAGCGACCACTGCTTTACATTTGGCAGGATTCTTGGTCTTAGCACACGCAGATGAACCAGCCTGAAGATCCTTGATTTGTGCATTTAGGGCCGTAACTTTAAACTTGTTCATACAAGCAGTCTTCTCTGAACCAGATTTACCCTTACAAGCAGTGGCTGCCTTCGAGAAAAATCTCTTATATGTCCGATAAGCACCGTATGCAAGGAGAGCAGCTAGAGCCAAAACACCGATTCCACCTTCAACACCGGCCATCTTTCCGGGTGCGCCCAACTTCTTAGCGATACCGGATGCTCCAGTTTTATCACCAATTACTTTTAAACCCTTCATTGTTTTTTCTGTTGCTTTTAAACCAATCTCAGCTCCTTTCTGAGAGGCTTTATGAACACCCTTTGCAATAGCCACACGAGCTTTGAGTCCAGCCTTCTGGATATCTTTCGCAGACGGAATTTTCTTCTTCGCATCAATCAGATCTCTCCGAAGTTTCCGAATTTGCAAACGAAGTTTATTCTTCAGGGTAGGATTTGCTGTGGCTCGAATCTTGGCATCAAGATCCTTAATCCGATTTGTGATATTACTCACGATATCCTCATTCAGTCTGTGAATAACGACTGCTTCCTCAAGAAATGAATAAGATGAAGAAACACCCTGATCAGAAATAGGGCCAATCTCAATCAGAGAAGCCAGAGCATCATTGTCCATATGCTCACTCAGGTATTGGTAATTCTCATCAACTACTTCTTGAAGCTCTTCAAATAAGACAGCCTCATCTTCAGCATTATGCGGAACCTCTGGGAAATCTTCTCTAATGATAGCGTGCATAATTTCATAATCAGATGCTTCATTCAGAACGAACTGAGCAAATGCTTCATCACCAGGAACTGCTTCTTTCAGAGTCATTCTGGCACATCCCAGAAACAACAATGAGTCAAAAGTATTTACATTTTCCATTATTAACTCCTCCATTGATTGTCTATGATTTTTAATCAGATATTCGATTAAATGTCTTTTGATTTTGTTCTAAATAGAATGGAATATCAGTGGAATTTTTTAGGCATATTTCTTTTCGATTCCAGCGATAATCTTTCTCATTCTTTCCTCACAATTCTTGATCTTCTCAGGTTCACCCTTATATTTTGTCGCACATTTAGAAATCCCTTGTTTCATATTTGACACAACAGTTTTGGCCTGCTCAGGAGACATCTTCTCAGAAAGGACTTGAATATCAGAATAGTCAATTGATTCTTCATCAGATGTCTCGGTAAGTTTTCCTCCGGTCAATTCCAAATATTTGTCTGTAATTGTTTGATGTGTAACTTTCTTCATTTTTAATACCCCACAACGGCTTTGATATTTTTACATCCACCCGGAGCTGGTCTTACAGGAGTGTTTGCGACTAATTCCTCAAAACAATGAGGAGTCTCTCCCTCAAAATATGACCAAACTCTCAATTCAACTTGAGCCCCATATGGCAAACTTGTGATTACATAAGGAGAAGTCGCATTAGGAATATTCTGCCAGGTTGATTCAGATTCCAATCTCCACTGAATTTGATATCTTAAATCTAGAGATTGATCAATTTCAATCTCTTTCGTCTCGGCTAAACAATTATCTCCATCTGCGTAATGTGTTGGTTGATCCCATGAGAGGGTAATCGATGTCCCATTACCAATAACCGGAGAACTTGCTAGAAAAAATAGACATATAGCAATGGTCATAATCTTTGTAATTTTTTTCATTTGTTTTTTCCTTCCTTTCCTTTTTGCCAGGCCTTAAATCCTAATGGCCCGATAATTAATCCTAAATTGGACCAATCCATTGGAACAATTGTTCCAGTTTTTATATTTATCCATGTCCAATTAAACATAACAACCACTATAATAAAAAACATCATAGATCTCATAGACGATGGGCTCCCATTATCTTCTGAGAATATTTTAATGATGGAATCTATTATATTCTTCATTTTTTAAATACCAACCTTTATTTTAAAATGGCCTATCCTGAAGAGATGAATAAATCAATTCAATCGCTATAGGCCCAGTATCGTAAACACTGTTATTATTAATATAAAGATACAGACTATTGGTCTGAGTCATATCCCTGTTGACAGCGACGATCCTCAGGTTATTTCCTCTGTAGATCCTTTTGATATTTGATTGAGAAAGGAGCGAATGAATTGAATCAATCTCGGTTATATCATTTGTGTTAAGCAACTGAAAGTCGAAATTTGTTGACTCACAGGCTATTCTCAAACCGAACAATTCAATCCCATAAGATTTTCCGACGGGTCGATATGATGTATCAAGAGCTTTGAGTGACAATTCGATTAATCCGGTGGCTTTCTTTTCTGCTTCCAGACCTTTCGCAACATACATACTCACCATATAGACGGGCAATGATCGAGAGGCTACGGTATTCAGGTGTATACATTCTATCATTTCTTCTCCTTTACTGTTGTGTCGGTGGAGTCAACATCGCACTTACACAATGATAAATAGATTCGGGGTTTGAACCCATCGATTTTGCTTTCTCAATTATTGAGTTTTGGATCCTCTTTGATTTCATTCCCTTAGATTCCATAAGGGCATATATATCGTCCATTGTCTTATTAGTTTCGTCCTCCGCAACAATGTGATCTTTCAACACTTCTTGGACTGTCCTTATGGATTTCTTCTTTGGAGAAGTTTTTTTGAGAACCTTCTTTACACTTTCAGCCGTAACCTTCTTTGGTATCTGTTTCGTTTTCGGCTTGGGAGCGGGTTTTGGGGTGTGAGTTTGTTCTGTTTTGGTTTTGAACATATATCTTTCAAGGATATCAGAAACCTTTGTTTGAACAACTTTCTGTCTATCCTCTTTACTCTCATTCTGTTGCATATATCCTTGAGACTTGATCTCTTCTTCCTCTTCATCATCCAGAGGTTCTTCCTCTTTTTCTTTATCTTCTTGTTCCTCTGGTTCATCAGGTTCTTGAATTATTTCCAACTCCTCAGAATGTGGAGATTCTGTTTCTTCTTGAGCAAGTTCTTTTTGAATCAATTCCCTTATTCTAGACTCCATGATATCATCATTATCTTCGACGGCCACTTCCTCTTTCTCTTCGGTAATCTCTCGAACAGCTTTAACAGATATAGGGGCTTTATCTTCTGGTTCCTCATCTTCAGAGACAATATCTCCTGTGCTTTTCACAAGTTTGGCCTCGACCTGAAGTGGACTATCGACTTTGAATTCTCCAGACCAAGATTCTAGGAAAAATCCATTTCCAAAGACCTCAAGTCTTCCCTCAATTATATCACCATTCTTAAATTTCAACTTGGAAATTCTATTGAATTCTGGAATTATTACATTGATGTGATCTTCGTGTATTTGTGCAGGAAATCCATATTCCACCTCGTTGATTCGGAATCTCAGGAATCCCTGTAACTGAGTATGGTCAATCCCTTCTATCTGAACCTCAAACTCAAGAGGTTTCTTCTCTAATGTATTTAATATTAACATATCAATAACATCCTATTTTAGTGAGAAATTAATTTTAATTTTGTTCTGAATTCTCTGGATCATCTTGGCCATTTTTCACAGATTTTACGATAACTGCTCTCACTATATCATCTTCAGGTTTGTCACATTCAAGAACTTTGACGATTTTGACGTAGGGCCGGAAGTCTTCTGCATCCTTCTTATATGGGGGGGCACCACCTAATCGATAATCCCCACAAGGGATCTTTCGATGTAATACCCCCTTTGTCGCTAAAGAAAGACCTCCCATATTTTACCCCTTTGGTGGTTCAGACTGAGGAAAGATTCCTCGTCTTTGAATAGGTCCTAATCCT
>Ga0180433_10003822_pt1 | contig 21800 bp, 17 predicted proteins | sample SS_ome_8_FD_132980 | JGI IMG/M metagenome (GOLD analysis project Ga0180433, IMG submission 132980) | Hypersaline lake sediment archaeal communities from the Salton Sea, California, USA - SS_1_D_1 metaG | ecosystem: Environmental > Aquatic > Non-marine Saline and Alkaline > Hypersaline >... | reverse complement strand
TTGAGGGAAACCATCGAGGACTTCCTGAAAAAGGAGCATCGTAAAAGAGGCTATAAAATGGTCATAACCCCACATCTTTTCAGGGGCAAGTTGTGGCATACCTCCGGCCACATGGATTATTACCAGGAGAACATGTACACCTTCGAGAAGGACGGCATGGAATACGTGGTCAAACCAATGAACTGTCCCGGACATGTCCTTATATACAAGACCCATCCCCGCAGCTATCGTGATCTCCCTCTCAAGTACTTCGAGCTGGGGACGGTCTATCGCTACGAGAGGTCCGGCGTCCTTCACGGCCTGATGCGAGTACGGGGCTTCACCCAGGATGACGCCCACATCTTCTGCACCGAGGAACAGATGAAGGGGCAGGTACAGGAATGCCTTGACTTCGCCTATTTCTGCCTGGAGGCTTTTGGCTTCAACCAATACGATGTCTATCTAAGCACCCGCCCGGAGAGGGCGGTTGGAGGCGATGAACTGTGGGAAAAGGCCACCGACGCGTTGCGCCAATCTCTGGATGACAAGCACATCGACTACCACGTTGATCCGGGCGAGGGCGTATTTTACGGTCCCAAGATAGACGTTAAGCTCAAGGATGCCCTGGGGAGGACCTGGCAGGGTCCAACCATACAGGCGGATTTCAATCTGCCGGAACGCTTCGATCTGACCTACACCGGGCCGGACAACCAACCGCATCGTCCCGTGATGATCCATCGCGTGGTCCTGGCCGGTATCGAGAGGTTTTACGGCGTTCTGCTGGAACATTACGGCGGCGAGTTCCCCATCTGGCTGGCCCCTGTTCAGGCGACGATAATCCCCATTGCCGACAGGCATCTTGCCTACGCACAAGAGGTGGAAAAGGCCCTGCTCCAGGAGGGATTAAGGGCAGAGGTAGATGATGATCGCCAGACGGTAAACATGAAGATCCGCAAGGCCCAGATGCAGAAGGTGCCCTTCAGTCTGATCGTGGGGGACAAGGAGATAGAGGGCGGCACGGTATCAGTACGCGACCGCAAAGGCAGGGATACCAGGGGAGTGCCGCTGGAGGACTTCATCGCCAGGACGGTGAAGTTAGCGGAGGAGCGAAGCCTTGAAAGCGATTGGGAGGAATAGTGGAAAGGCTATGGAGGCCCTGGAGGATTAAATACATCCGCGACATAGAGAGAATAAGAGACGAGGGATGTATCTTCTGTACCAAGCCCGAATCCGGTGACGACCGTCAGTCCCTCATACTTTATAGGGGCGAGAAGGCATACATAATGATGAACCTCTTCCCCTATAACACCGGACATGTCATGGTGAGCCCCTACCGCCACCTTGGAGAGTTTGAGGACCTGGACGACGAAGAGAGAAAGGAAATGATGGACCTGGCGGCCCTGGCTATAAAGGCCATCAAGAGAGCTATGGAGCCGCAGGCTTTCAACCTAGGGATGAATCTAGGCAAGGTTGCCGGGGCGGGTTTCCACGAACACCTGCATATGCACGTGGTACCCAGGTGGTTGGGGGACACCAACTTCATGCCGGTGGTAGCAAAAGCGAAGGTTCTACCAGAATCCATAGAGGAGAATTACGACATACTGCGCAGCAGCTTGGAAGAGATCCTCTCCGAAGAGGGTTGATTATCCAGCTCCGGTGGCTTAATCGCTCTCTTTGTCCTCGCCGGACTCGTCGGTTATCTTCTGTGTGATGTGGGCAGGTACCTCCTCATAATGGGATGCCTCCATCTTGAAAGTACCTCGTCCTCCGGTGATGGAGCGAAGGTCGATAGAGTAACGCAGCATCTCCGCCATGGGCACCTGGGCGCGGATGAGCTGCAGCCCACCTTCCGGTTCCATGCCCTGTATGCGTCCCCGCTTGGCGTTGAGGTCGCCTATGACGTCGCCCATGTATGCATCGGGAACCAGTATCTCCACGTTCATGATGGGTTCCAGAAGGTAAGCATCGGCGTTGGTAACAGCGGTTTTCAGTGCCAAGGTACCGGCGATCTGGAAGGAGATATCCGAGGAGTCTACGGGGTGGTACTTTCCGTCATATACAGTGGCCCTGAAGTCCACAATGGGATAACCAGCCAGGGCGCCCTCTTCCATGGCCTTGCGAACCCCCTTCTCCACCGAGGGTATGAACTGCTTGGGGATGGCGCCGCCCACCACCTTATCTACGAACTCGAAACCCTCGCCTCTCTCAAGGGGCTCGATCTCCACGTATGCCACGCCGAACTGGCCGTGGCCGCCGGTCTGCTTTTTGTGCTTCCCTTCCGCCTTTGCGGGCTTACGTACGGTCTCCTTGTAAGGCACCTTGGGCAGGTCGCTGTCGACATTGACCCCGAACTTTCTGGACATACGCTCCATCATTATATCCAGGTGAGCCTCGCCCATACCGGAGATAATAGTCTGCTTTACCTCGATGTCCCTGCGTACATGGAAGGTAGGGTCCTCCTCGCTAAGACGGGAAAGTGCGACGGAAAGCTTATCCTCATCACCCTTGGTCTTGGGCTGCACGGCCAGGGACATGACCGGATCGAAAAACTTAATGGGCGGTAAAACCACCTTGTTGCCCTTGCCGCACAGGGTGTCCCCGGTGGCGGTTTTGGAGAGTTTAGCCACGCCCCCGATGTCGCCGGCGGTGATCTCGTGCACCGGGACCTGGTTCTTGCCTTGAATCACAAAAACCTGCCCGATGCGTTCATCTGTATCGTGGTTGGGATTGTACACGCTGCTGTCCGAGGTGATAGTGCCTGAGAAGACCCTGAAGTAGGTCAACCTTCCCACATAAGGATCGGAGATAGTGCTGAATACCAGGGCCGAAAGGGGAGAATCGGCTGTCGCTTCAAGAGCGACCTCTTCGTCGCTATCCTTTTTGACGACGATGACCTCCTTGATATTGGCCGGGGAGGGCAGGGCGTTAACCAGCGTGTTTGTCAACTGATCGATGGCGATGTTATGGGTGGCGCTGCCACATAATACCGGCACCACCTTTCCCTGCGATATCCCGTCGAGGAGGGCGTTAAGGACCTCCTCCTCGCTGATATCCTCTTCCTCCAGGTATTTTTCCATCAACTCGTCACTGGCTTCAGCGGCTCCTTCAATTACCTTCTCTCTGGCTGACTCCACCTCCTCAGCCAGGTCATCGGGGATATCGGCCTCCTCCGCTTTACCCTCATCGCTATAGAGGAAAGCCTTGTTAGCGATGAGGTCGACCACGCCTTTGAAGTCGTGCTCCTCGCCTATAGGAAGCTGAAAAGGCACTATCTTGGAGCCGTAGATGTCCTCTAATTGCTGCAGGCAGCGCTGAAAACTGGCATTCTCGCGGTCCATCTTGTTAATGAAGACCAGCCGCGGCATGTGCTTATCGTCGGCCATCTTCCAGATGATCTCAGCCTGTACTTCCAACCCCGCAACTGCGGAGAGGACAAAGACAGCGCTGTCCACTACCCTTATGGTTGCCACCACCTCGCCCACGAAATCAGCAAAGCCTGGAGTATCGAGCAGGTTGATCTTCACATCCTTCCATACGAAGGTAAGGGGGGTGGCATTGACTGAAATACCGCGCTTCTGCTCATCTGGGTCGAAATCGCTGATGGTGCTACCATTATCGACCTTACCAACACGCTTTATCTCACCGGCGTTGAACAACATAGCTTCCGCCAGGGATGTCTTTCCGGAATCCCCGTGGCCGAAGAGGGCTATATTGCGGATTTTTTCCATCTCGTATTTCTCCATAGAAACCTCTGCTCCTTTCCTCAAGCCGTGATAACGATAACTATTATATTCGCGCCGTAGTCTATAGGCTATAGGTTGAGCAAATTCCCTGATAAACACGGTATAAAGCGGCTGAAATCTATTGATAGTAAAATGGCGGCTATGCTATACTCCAAGTAGGAATAAAGCGTAATCAAGGAGCCAAGTGGGCGAGCGCCCACTTTTTCTTTGGCAATGAGGTGATTCCATGCAAAGCGACGTTATGAAAGAGATGGAGAGCAGCCTTGAGGACCTTATCGAACCCATGGTTGAGGAAACGGGATTACGCCTGGTTTCGGTGGATATTGCACGGCAAGGGAAACGCCTGGTGGTCACGGTGTGCCTGGACCGAGAAGGGGGCATAGACGTGAACACCTGCGCCGAGATGAGCGAGGAGATAAGCAGATATATTGACGTGGAGGACCTTATAGAGGACAGGTATACCCTGGAAGTAGCCTCACCGGGACTGCAGCGTATTCTGCGTAAGCCCAGAGAATACCGTTGCTTCCTGGGCAGGGAGGTTGAGGTGCTTCTGCGGCAGCCATTTGAAGGGCGTCAGAAGATGCTCGGAAAGCTGATCGCAGCTGATGATGAGGGAATGACGGTCATCGTGGATGATGAGGAAATAACTTTTCCTTACCAGGCCCTGAAGAAGACCAGGCTCTACTTCAAGCCTCCATGGTAAGGGACACGTTAAAGACTGCGGTATGCAGAGGAGTGTTGGTTTGAACTTCGAGTGGTTAGAGGCACTACGCCAGATAGAAAGAGAAAAGGGTATAGATGCGGAGACCATAATCCAGGCTCTCGAAGCTGCCCTGCTGTCCGCGTACAAAAAGAACTACAGCACTACCGAGGAGGCCAGGGTCGAGGTGAACAGGGAGAGCGGGTCAATCCATGTCTATTCCCATGTGTTGGATGAAGAAACCGGCGAGACCGAGGAGGCGGAGGTCACCCCCAGCAACTTCGGCAGGATAGCCGCTCAGACAGCGAAGCAGGTCATTCTGCAGCGTATACGCGAAGCGGAGCGGGACCTGATGTTCGATGAATACCACGAGAAGGTGGGAGACATCGTTACCGGGATCGTCCAGCAATCGGACCAGCGCTATACCCTGGTAGACCTGGGTAAAGTGGAGGCTTTGCTCCCCAACTCCGAACAGATGCATAACGAAAGATACAAGCATGGCATGCGTATCAAGGTGTATATCGTCGAGGTACGTAAAACCAGCAAGGGGCCCCAGATATTGGTATCACGAACCCACCCCGGGCTCCTAAAACGCCTCTTTGAGTTGGAGGTACCGGAGATAGCCGAGGGATATGTAGAGATAAAGGCGGTAGCCAGAGAACCCGGTCATCGTTCAAAGATCGCAGTTATATCACATGACCGCAATATCGATCCCGTAGGCGCATGCGTTGGAGCACGTGGCTCCAGGGTGCGCATGGTGGTAAACGAATTAAAAGGAGAAAAGGTCGACATCATCCCCTGGAACGAGGAAATCGAGGAATTCGTTTCCAATGCCTTGAGCCCTTCCAAGGTTAATGAGGTCATCATGTACCCCGATGAAGAGCTATCTGAGGTAATAGTACCCGACAGCCAGTTATCACTGGCCATCGGCAAAGAGGGTCAGAACGCTCGCCTGGCCGCAAAGCTTACGGGCTGGAGGATAGACATAAAGAGTGAATCACAGGCCAAAGATGAACGAGAAGAGCGCTCCTATTCCGCAGAGGAAGAGGAGGAGATAGAGGAAACCGATGCCGAGGAAGTTGAGGAAGAGGCTGCGGATGACTCGGAGATAGAAGAAGAAATCGAAGAGGAAGCGGAGGAAACAGAAGAAGACGAGGCCGAGGAAGTCGAGGAAGAGGAAGACTCCGAGGAGGAGACAGAGGAAGGTCCAGAGGAAACCGAGGAAGAAAACTCTGAAAAAGAGGAGGAAGAGGTCGATTAGGGCCCCTTTCCTCACTGAGATTGATTTGAGATAGATACGATTATCAGGCCATAAGCCTAAGAGGGAGTATAGATGGCAGGAAAGAGAGTTCATCAGTTGGCCAAGGAGTTGGGGATGCCCAGCAAGGAATTGCTGCATCTCCTGCAATCGATGGGTGAGGATATCACCAATCCCCTCTCATCGGTAAGCGAGGACCTCGAGAGTTCGGTCATGAAGAAGATAGCCGAGGGCAAGCCGTCCAAAGCCAAGACGACAAAGGCAGAAACGACCAAGGCCAAGGCGGCAAAGGCAGGGAAGAAGCCCGCAAAAACCAAGGCCAAGGCGGCAAAGGCAGAGAAAAAGCCGGAGGCGGAGAAGGCCAAGAAGGAGACAGCGGAGAAAAAGCAAGTCAAAAAAAAGGAGAAAACGGCCACGTCAAAAAAGAAAGAACACCCGGCAGCCCCCGCAGCAGAGGCAAAGAAAATACCCAAAGAGGAACCAGCCAGGCCAGAGGCCGGGCCCAAGGCCCGACCGGGGAAGCCGTCGGCAAGGCGCCCCAGGCCAAAAAAACCCCCTCCAAGGCAAAGAGGGGGGAGGCGCAAACCACCTGCTGAGAAGCCCGCTAAGCCCAGGGAGCCCAGCACCAAGCCTATGAAGAAGAAGCTTCGGATACCTGCGGGTATTTCCGTACGGGATTTCGCGCAAAAAGTCGGCAGGACCCCATCGGATATAATAGCCATCCTCATGTCCATGGGTGAGATGATCACCATAAACCAATCGATATCCGAGGATGCCATCCTCCTGGTGGCGGAGGAGTTGGGAATGGAGATCGAGGTCAAGACCAAGGCGATAGATGAAGCAGTGATAATCGAGGATGAACCGGAGTCCCTACAGCCACGCGCGCCTGTAGTGACGATAATGGGGCATGTTGATCACGGAAAGACCTCACTTCTGGACGCCATCAGGGATACTGCCGTTACCGAAAATGAGATGGGAGGTATTACCCAACACATTGGGGCATCGGTAGTGGAGTTCGAGGGAAAGGAGATAAGTTTCATCGACACCCCCGGGCACGAGTCCTTTACCGCCCTTAGGGCCAGGGGGGCCCAGGTAACGGATATTGCGGTGCTGGTTGTAGCGGCTGATGATGGAGTCATGCCTCAGACCATCGAGGCCATCGATCATGCCAGGGCTGCGGAAGTCCCCATCATGGTTGCGGTTAACAAGATAGACAAACCCGAAGCCGACCTCACCAAGGTTCGCCAGCAGCTTACTGAATTCAACCTGCTGCCGGAGGAATGGGGAGGGGAGACTATTTTCGTAGACGTCTCGGCTACAGAGGGCACCAATCTCGATCATCTCCTGGAGATGATCTTGCTCCTGGCCGAGATGAACGACTATCGAGCAAATCCCACCGCTCCCGCCAGTGGGAATATCATCGAGGCAAGGCTGGATAAAGGCAGGGGGCCAGTGGCTACCTTGATAGTCAAGAGGGGTACCTTGAAACGGGGGGACCCTTTGGTGGCAGGGGGAACATACGGCAAGGTTAGGGCCCTATTGAACGACAAGGGCCAGGTAGTCCAGGAAGCGGGACCCTCCACCCCTGTCGAGATCCTGGGATTGAACATGGTGCCGCAGGCCGGAGACGAGTTTATGGTTGTCGAGGATGAGAAGAAGGCCCGGGCCATAGCCGATTCACGCATCACCAAGCAGAGGGCGGAGGATGACAAACAGGTAGTACGCAGCCTATCTCTGGAGGATCTCTTCAAGCAGATACAGGAGGGCGAGGCCCAGGAGTTCAACTTGATAATAAAGGGAGACACTCAGGGATCCGTGGAAGCGGTCAAGGACTCCGTGGACAAGATGAAGGTAGGCGAAATATCCATTAACGTGATAGCTACTGGTGTGGGAGCCATAACCGAGAACGATATCATGCTGGCCAGAGCCTCGGGCGCGGTGGTCATCGGTTTCAACGTCCGTCCGGATCCCAAAGCCCGAGATACGGCCGCCAATGAAAAAATCGATATAAGGACCTACAGGGTAATATACCAGTTGCTGGAGGAGTTGGAGGCTGCCCTGGTGGGCATGTTGAAGCCTGAGTACGAGGAGGTCCAGGCCGGCTTGCTCGAGGTCAAGGAGGTATTCAGGGTACCGCGCCTGGGCGCCGTTGCGGGAGTTCTGGTCAAGGAAGGGGAGATAAACAGAAAATCCCAGGTAAGACTCCTGCGAGACGGCTCGATCATCTATGAGGGAGCGGTGGCTTCATTAAGAAGGTTTAAGGATGACGTCCGATCCGTTTCGGCAGGATATGAATGCGGTGTTGGCCTCGAGGATTACCAGGACATCAAAGAGGGGGATGTCATAGAAGTCATCGAGATGCGAGAGATACCCAGAGAGGGCGAGGCGACGGAATCCTGAGGAGGAGGGCGTCATGTTCATAGGCGCTCTAAGGCTGGAACTATATATGCCCCAGTGCGGCAATTTAAAGGAAAAGCGGCAGGTGATGAAAAGTATTATCGACCGCACCCGAAACCGTCACAACGTGGCTGTAGCCGAGATAGACAAACAGGATCTATGGCAGGTAGGCAGTCTGGGGATCACCTGTGTCAGCAACAGCGAACATGCGGTACGCGAGAAACTCAATCATGTGGACAGAAGCATCAGGGCCCTGGGTAAAGCCGAGGTCCTGGAAGCGCCTATAACCATCCTGACGACCTGAGCAGACCGTTATCTTGAATGCTCAAGGTGATGATTATGATCCCTGATAGGATGAAAAGAGTGAATGAGGTCTGCAAAGAGGCCTTGGGGGAGATACTGCAGAAGGAGATCAAGGATCCAAGGGTAGGCTTTGTGACCGTGACCGAGGTCGAGGTATCGCCCGACATGCAGCAGGCCAAAGTAAGTATAAGCGTCCTCGGCGACCAAGAAGAGGTGGAGAAGACCCTTGAGGGCCTGGAAAAGGCCAAGGGATTTCTGCGCAGGGAACTTGGGAATCGAGTAAGGCTTCGCTATACCCCGGAGCTCAAGATCTATCTCGACCGCAGCGCGGAGATAAGCGAGAGGGTTCAGGGGCTTCTGCATGATCTGGAGGAAAAAAGAGATATAGGCCTCATGGAAGACATCATCGAGGTGTTACAGGCCTCGGGAAGGATAGGGATCGCCTCCCATATCAATCCTGACGGCGACAGCATAGGCTCGCTGCTGGGCCTGCTGATGATATTGCAGCGACAGGGAAAGGAGGTCTGCGCTTCCATTCCCGACCCCGAGAGATATCCTCCCAAGTATCTATTCCTGCCGGGTAGGGAACTGCTGGGCACCCCAAAGGATTTCGCAGGCAGCCTGGAGGTTTTCGTGGCTCTAGACTGCAGCAACGCTGACAGACTGGGAGGGCTGTGTAAGTCAGCCGAGAGTGCTGAGACCTTGGTGAACATCGATCATCATGAAGACAATAAGATGTATGGAGATATCAACCTCGTAGATGAAAAGACATCCTCCACGGCCGAGCTGATATACAGGATCTTGATCGCTGCGGGATGGGAGCTGGAACCGGATGTTGCCACCTGCCTGTACACGGGATTGATGACGGATACCGGCCGGTTTCAACATCGTAATACCACCCCCGAGACCTTTGATGCCGCCTCGGAGATGGTGGAAGCGGGAGCGGACATCTTCCAGGTGGTGAGGGAGATCTACGAAAACCAGTCACTTTCCTATACGCACCTGCTGGGGAAGTCTCTGCAGAGGGTGGAGGTACGAGAGGAGTGCGGGCTGATATACAGCTATGTCACCCAGGCTGATCTCGACGAGACGGGCGCATCTCTTGCGGAGACCGAGGACTTGATAGATTATCTGCGAGTGGTACGCGGCACCAGCGTAGTGGCCTTGTTTAAGGAGTTGGAGGACGGCAGGGTGAGGGTGAGCCTGCGTTCACGCGACACCCTCGAGGTTGGCCCGATAGCCCGCACCATGGGTGGGGGAGGGCATGCCATGGCCGCCGGATATACTTCCGATGTGAATATCGAGGATAGCATCGATGTTCTGGTAGGTGTGCTGCGGGATGCACAGCGGTAAAGGGGCCGCGGAGGGCCTGCTGCTGTTGGATAAGCCGACCGGTCCCACCTCCCACGACATCATCGTCAAGGTCAGGAGACTGCTGGGCTTGAAGAAGGTCGGACATACCGGGACCCTGGACCCTATAGCCTCCGGATTGCTGGTGATACTGTTGGGCCGCGCCACTAAACTGGCCCCTTTTATTCCACAAGACCCTAAGATATACGAGGGAAGCCTCATTCTGGGGGTTACCACGGACAGCATGGATATCGATGGGAAGGTCACAGGTGAGAGTTCTTACCGGGACGGTCCAATCGAGGCAAGAGCTGCACTGGTCTCGCTTCAAGGAGAGCTAGATCAGCTGCCTCCTATGTTCTCAGCCGTGAAGTACAAGGGAGTTCCCCTCTATCGTTATGCCCGCCGCGGTGAGGACGTCACCAGGAAGAGCAGGAAGGTCGATGTATATGAGGTGGATATGACCGCTTTCAGGCAGGAGGGGAGTAAAGCCGAGGCGGATTTCATCATCTCCTGTTCACCCGGTACCTATGTGCGCTCCCTGGTAGCGCAGGTGGGGGATATCCTAGGGTGCGGAGCCTCCCTTTCCAGCCTGCGACGCCTTGCCTCGGGACCCTTCCGGTTGAAAGATGCCTTGACTATGGAGGAACTCGCTAGCGGAACAGAGAAGGGCGTTCTCCCCCTGATAGGGATGGTCGAAGCGGTGGATGGCCTCAACAAAGTGAAGGTGCAGGAGGAATGGGAAAAGACCGCTAACAATGGAGCCCCGCTGGAGGAAGGTATGATTGAGCGACTGGATCAGACGGTGAAAAAAGGTGAAACGGTTGCGGTCATCAGCCCCAAGGGAGTTCTGGTGGGGTTCCATACCGTTATGCGGATCAGGCCCTTCTACTCCAAACCCCGTCGCATAGTTTAATCTAGAATGTAAAATGTATAGTGTTGGAGTAATCGATGCCGCGACCGAGCTAATGGGAATAGAGTATCGCATAAGGATGAATACATGGAGATCATTCCAGGAATAGGGGCCATACCCGAGGATATCGCAGCAACGGTGATCACCATCGGCATGTTCGATGGGGTACACAAAGGCCATCAGAAAATCATTCATATCGCACATGAGAAGGCGAGAGAAAGAGATCTCAGATGCGTGGTGTTCACCTTTGACCGCCACCCCCTGGAGATCCTTGCCCCGAATAAACATCCCAAGCTGCTCTCCTCCAGCGCTCAAAAGCTGAGATTGCTGGAGGAGTTGGGTGTGGACATGGTGTTGATGGCCCATTTCGACCGTGAGTTCTCTATTATCCAGGCCGATGATTTCATCCGGGAATTCCTGCATCGCCGCTTGGGAGCCCAAGAAGTGGTCCTGGGGGAGAATTTCCGCTTCGGAAAAGATGGAGAGGGAGACGTGGACTTCCTGGCTGGAGCGGGGCCCCGTTACGATATGGTGATCACCCCGGTGCCTTTACTGCGAGACAATGGCGATGTGATATCTTCTACTTTGATCAGAAAAATGATCGAGAGGGGAGAGGTGCAGGAAGCCAGAAAACGGCTGGGATGGGATTATATGATCGAAGGCGTGGTGGTCAGAGGGGATTCAAGAGGTAAAAAGCTAGGATTTCCTACCGCCAATATCGAGGTGCACGACAACCGGTGCATCCCGGCCAAGGGAGTCTATTCGGGGGAAGCCCACCTTGAACACCATGATTTTCCTGCCGTTACCTACATCGGAGATATACCCACATTTGAACACCGTGACCCCGAGAAACGACGCATAGAGGTACATATCCCGAGCTGGAAGGGGGAACTCTACGACCGCTTCATGGGGATATCCTTCACAAAGCGTTTGAGGGGGGAGGCAGCCTTTCCCGACGCCGAAGCCCTGCGCAAACAGATAAGGGAGGATGTGCAGCGTACCTTGCAGGAGTATCCCCATTGATGCCCGGGGGTTTAACTTCCACGAATCGCTGTGGTATCATCTTTGCGAGTATTAATATGAAATTAAGGATAAGGAGGCGGCCGGGGGCCGCCTGAACCTAGGCCTAGGATTGGAGAGGGCCGGCTTTACTCTTGGGTCTAAGGGGATAAAGGAGGTGAAAAGGCATGTCCCTCACCAGTGAGGAGAAGCTCCCCATTATCGAGGAGTTTCGATCTCACGATAAGGACACGGGATCCGCGGAAGTCCAGATAGCCATCCTCACCAAACGCATCGATGATCTCACCGAGCATCTCAAAACCCATAGTAAGGATCATCATTCCAGGCGGGGTCTTCTGAAGATGGTCGGGAAGAGAAGGAGGTTGCTGGATTATCTGAAGGAAAAAGACGTAGAGCGATATCGTGAGATCATAGAGAGATTAGGATTACGACGTTAAAAGCAGCGTCGCGATGACGGTGCTGAGAATTCAGGAATGGAGATGATGAAGGAAATGACCGAAGCAGAGGTTAAGAGATACTCGGTCGATCTCTTTGGAAAAGACATACAGTTGGAGACCGGAAAGTTAGCCAGCCAGGCAGATGGAGCCGTTGCCATCATCTGTGGAGGGACCGACATACTGATGACGGCCATGGGTTCCAAGCAGGAATCAGACCGCGACTACTTTCCCCTTGTCGTGGATGTTGAGGAAAGGATGTACGCGGCGGGCAAGATACCGGGGGGTTTCTTCCGCAGGGAAGGCAGGCCGTCGGAGAAGTCCATACTGAACGCGCGGCTCATTGACAGGCCCTTACGCCCGAGTTTCCCGGAGGGAATGCGTATAGAGGTACAGGTGATAGCCACCATTCTATCGGTGGACCATGAACACCTGCCTGATGTGCTGGCTATAAACGGGGCTTCCGCAGCCCTTTGCATATCCGATATCCCTTTCAACGGGCCTATCGGAGCGGTGCGAGTAGGCCTCCTACCGGAGGGTCCAGTGATCAACCCCACGGTTCAAGAACTCGAGAAAAGTGTCCTCGACCTGGTGGTGGCCGGAGTGCTGAACCCTGACACCAACGAGGTTGAGGTGATCATGGTGGAGGCCGGTGCCGACCAGGTGTCAGAGGATGACATGGTGGACGCCCTGGAGTTCTCCAAGCAGGGCATCCTGGAGATGATCAGGGTACAACAGCAGATGGTGGAGTCGGTAGGGAAACAAAAGCGCGATGTAAAGTTGAGAGAATTCGACTTCAACGCCGTTCAGGCCCGCTTCCCCGAGATGAAATGGCGGGTGGAACAACAGGTTAAGGAAATTGCCCGAAATCAGCTGGAAAAAATGGATAGAGATGCGAAGATGGATATGATGCTGCAGGAATTCCTACTGGGGGCCAAGGAGGAGGATATCGACGTGGGGTTCCTGGAAGCCATCAAGGAATTTTTCAACTACGTAGTGGGCCAGGCCATGAGAAAGATGGTCATCCAGGAGGATATGCGTATTGACGGGAGGCGTTCCGAGGAGATACGGCCCATATCCTGCGATGTGGGGATGGTCTCACGCACCCACGGCTCAGGGCTTTTTTCCAGGGGCCTTACCCAGGTGTTGACCCTAGTAACCCTGGGGCCCATAAGTGATATGCAGAAAATAGACGACCTTTCACCGGATGAGAGCAAACGTTACCTGCACCATTACAATTTCCCGCCTTTCTCCGTGGGAGAGGTGCGCATGTTAAGGGGTCCTCGCCGCAGGGAGATAGGCCACGGGGCATTGGCGGAGAAGGCTTTGAAAAACATCATTCCCGACGAGGAGCAATTCCCATACACCATACGCCTGGTTTCCGAGGTCTTGTCCTCCAACGGTTCTACCTCTATGGCCTCGGTCTGTGCTTCGAGCTTGGCCTTGATGGATGCCGGGGTACCCCTTAAGAACAACAAGGCGGTGGCGGGTATAGCCATGGGCCTGATCAAGGAGGAGAACGAAGTGGTGGTACTCACGGACATCCAGGGAGTCGAGGACAAGTTCGGCGACCTGGATTTCAAAGTGGCCGGAACCGAGGAAGGTGTAACCGCCCTGCAGATGGACATGAAGATCCACGGAATTACGGTGGAGACAATGCAGAGAGCCCTGGGCCAGGCTCGAGAGGCCCGTTTGTACATCTTGAGAAAGATACGAGAGGTTTTACCGGAACCCAGATCAGAGTTGTCCCCATTCGCCCCTCGTGTGATCACTTTTGAGGTCCCGGTGGATAAGATAAGAGAGGTTATCGGCCCTGGGGGCAAAGTGATCCACCGCATAGTGGCCGAACATGACGTGGAGATGGACATAGAGGACGACGGCCGGGTTTTCATCACCGCCAAGGACCAGCAAAGCGGCATGGCAGCAAGGAAGATGGTGGAAGGGATAATCAGGGAACCCCGGCCGGGCGAGCAGTATGATGGAAAGGTGACACGCATCACGAATTTCGGGGCCTTCGTAGAGTTCCTGCCCGGGAAGGAGGGCCTGATCCATATATCCAAGCTGTCGGATCGCCATGTAAACAAGGTAGAGGATGTATTGGATGTTGGAGACAGCGTCAAGATCGAGATCTTGGAGATAGACAAGCTGGGCAGGGTTAACCTGCGAGCTATCGGTCTCAAGGTCCCCGAGGGCCAGCCTGCTTCTGGCCAGGGGCGAGATGGAAGAAGAAACGAATTAAGAAGGGACCCCAGACAGCAGCCGCGTTACCAGTCCGGAGAGCAGGGAGGACCCAAGGACAGGGAGAAAGGCAGGGACGATAAAAACCGCCCTAAACAAGACGGTGACAGGAAAAACTGGTAACAGGAACAGCTGCTTCCATGGATGACAGACATTATCAGCTAACCGAACACTCCAGCGGCATCCGGGTGCTCACGGAGAGCATGCCCAATCTGCGCAGCGTAACCTCTGGTTTCTGGGTAGGGGTGGGTTCACGGGACGAGCCTCAGGAACTCTCCGGCATGAGCCATTTTATCGAACACCTTCTCTTCAAGGGGACCTCTCGGCGTACCGCTAAACGCATCGCCGAGGAATTCGATGCCATGGGGGGCGAGTTGAACGCCTTCTCCGCCAAGGAATATACCTGTTATTACGCCAAGGTCCTGGACGAAAAAGTGGAGGAGTCTTTCGAGATAATCACCGATATGCTCTTGCGTCCACTGATGCGCCCCAAGGATGTAGACGCGGAAAGAAAGGTTATCCTGGAGGAGATCGCTATGCACGAGGACTCGCCGGATGATATCATCCATGATCTCTTCGTGTCCGCCTTGTGGGAATCCCACCCCCTGGGGCAGAGCGTTCTGGGGCACCAGAACATCGTCCGCACCCTGCAGAGTGAGGAGATAGGCCGTTTCTTCCAGAGTTATTATCGACCCGAGAACATCGTCGTGGCAGTAGCCGGCAATATCGATCACGACAAGGTGGTGGACCTGATAGATAACCATATGGAGCCAGCCGCCGCCGCCAGTAGGAACGAGAGGCACAGCGTGGTTCCCGAGATAAGGCCGCATACCACGGTCTACGATCGTCCCACCGAGCAGGCACATATCGTTCTGGGCACCCAGGGCCTACCTCGCAGACACCCCTCACGTTTCGCGCTGGCCGTGTTGGACAATATATTGGGCGGGGGGATGAGCTCCAGGCTTTTTCAGAAGATCAGGGAGGAGCGTTCCCTTGTCTATTCCATCTTTTCTTATCATTCCATGTATGTGGAAACCGGGTTGGTGGCCATCTACGCAGGTACCAGCCCGGAAAACAGTTCGTCAGTGCTGCAGCTGATCAAAGAGGAGTTGGAGCTGCTTATAGAAAAGGGCATAACCGAAGAGGAATTGGAAAGGTCTAAGGGGCACATCAAGGGCAACCTGGTGCTCAGCCTGGAGGACAGCGGCAGCCGTATGACCCGCTTGGGAAAATCGGAGATCTGCCAAGGAGAGATACTCAGTCTTAATCAGCTGTTGAACAGGATAGACGCGGTTACTCGCGAGGACATAAAAGAGCTGGCAAAACAGATCTTCGGGCCGCGCAAGCTGGTGGTCACGGTGATCGGACCCTTCGGGGAAGAAGAGATCCAGGGTCATCTCTTTTAAGGAGGTGTGGAAGATGAACATAGGGGTTTGCGGCGTAGGCGGCCGCATAGGCAGGGAAGTCTGCAAGGCGGTACTCGAGGAGAGCGATCTCGAACTGGTATGTGCCATAGATCCATCTTATGCCGGGAAAGGCCTGGCCGAGGTCATCCCGGGGCTGGAAATGCACATGGAGATCGCAGACTCCATCGAGGCCCTCTCCGACAGCAGCGCGGAGGCAATGGTGGACTTCACTGTGGCCGAGGCGGCAAGAGAGAATGTCCCCTATGCCCTTGAAAACGGGATTCACTGTGTGGTAGGGACCACCGGATTCGATGATAAGGACCTCAAGAGGTTTGATAACCTGGCTCTCTCTAACGGAGCGGGCTGTATAATCGCGCCTAATTTTGCTGTAGGAGCGGTGCTGATGATGCATTTTGCCCGCAAGGCCGCACAATTAATGCAAGCATGTGAGATCGTGGAGATGCATCACCCGGCCAAACTGGATGCGCCCTCCGGCACCGCCCTCAATACCGCACGTATCATTCTTGAGGCCCAAGGTCGGGAGGATAGTGAGGAAAAAGAAGAGGGACCGAGAGGTCTGGATTTAGGCGGGATACACATACATTCCGTTCGCTTGCCCGGACTGGTGGCGCATCAAGAGGTCATCTTCGGGGAACAGGGACAAACCCTAACTATCCGCCATGATTCCCTGGACAGAACCTCCTTCATGCCTGGAGTCATCAAGAGCCTGCGCAAGGTATCGGATATAAAAGGCCTGGTAGTGGGCTTGGAAGAGATCCTGGGACTATAACCCAGACAATTAGTTCTCCCCCCCATTTGTAATCAATGCTTATATGATTGCGTCGCGTAAGCGACAGCGCCGTCTTCGGCGCGACGGTATCTATACCACCAAGAACGGGGTCAAAGCTTCATCTGCGATAAAGACCATAACCATTGAGGCCGATGTAGTTCGAAGAAGCCCTTAACAAGGTGGGAAATTGTCGGGGAGTTTAATAATCCCATGATTGTCGTCTTTGCGTGGAGGTAAAACGCAGGAAGATGTTGAAAAACAAAGGGAAGGGATTAGAGTTGGGGAAATTGTTTTCCTGGCGGAGGAGATTCCTGTTGTGGCCCCTTGATAAGAAAGAAGAGGGGGAATAGATGTCTGCTGCTCGAAAAAAGAAAAAGCCGTCCAAGGCCAAGAACACCGGAAAAAACAGGCAAAAGGACGACAAAAGAAGAGAAGCGGATAGAGGGTTGCCCCGTAACCTGAGGGAGATCTACGGCGTGATACTCATAACCGCGGCCATCCTTTTTTTCCTCGCCTTCTTTATAAATGCTCTGGGACCAGTAGGGAGGGGCCTGGACTGGTTTTTTTCCTTTCTACTGGGATATGTACGCTATGTGCTGCCCTTTGTACTCCTCTTGATAGGTGTAACGCTGTTACTGGGTAGGCTGGGAGACCTTGCCTCCAGGGAGAAGGGAGGATGGCGGCTGAGCTGGGTTGAGCTGGCGGGCATAGCCGTCCTTATGATGTCGGTCTGTGCAATCCTGCATCTCAGGGTAGGAGAGCCGGGGATGATGTTCACACAGGAGAACCTGTTCTCGGGAGGGGGCCTGGTGGGAGCTGCGGTGGCCTGGCCGCTGATAAAGCTCCTGAGCCCTGCCGGGGCGTATGTCCTTGTTATCGGGATGATGGTGGTGGGCATTCTCCTGCTGACGGGGCTGACCATATCCCAATATTTTCAGGACAGGGTGGAGAAAAGACGCGAAGAACGGCGCCTCAAGAGGGAGGAGAGGGTAAAAGAAGCGGCAGATAGGAGAGAAACGGCGGAGGTACAGGCGGGGGGCGATAGCGAGAATAGAAAGCAGGCGAAAAAAAGAAAGCGCAAAGGCCCCGATGAAAGCGGGGAGCCCATGACCCCCATACCACCACGGGCGCCTGTTGAGGCGACTGCCGGCATGTTGGTGGTGGAAGATACCGGCCAGGTGGCTATTGAGATAGTTGAGGGGGAAAGAGGCAAGAAATATCGTCTCCCCCCCATGGAACTTCTACAACTATCCGGTGAGAAAGATTCCATCTCGCACAAGAGCGTCAATCAAAGCATATCTATCCTGGAAAAGACCCTGAACGACTTCGGAGTAGATGCCGCAGTGACCCGCGTCACCAGGGGGCCCACTGTGACCAGGTTCGAGGTGGAACTGAGCTCGGGGGTGAAGGTCAACCAGGTGCTGAACCTGAGCGAGGATATACGCTATGCCCTGGCTTCTCCCGACATCAGGATAATAACGCCCATTCCGGGAAAATCGGCCATAGGCATCGAGATACCCAATAGCGAAAGAGACCTGGTCGCCTTGAGAGATATACTGGACGACGCCTCAAAACGCAGGTCTCTGACCCCCTTAACGGTGGGACTGGGGAAAGACGTGGCGGGGAATCCGGTGCTCGTAGACTTGAGAGAGATGCCCCATCTTCTGCTTGCGGGGGCCACGGGCGCCGGAAAGAGCTGCTGTATAAACTCCATGATCGCCTCGGTCTTGTTCTCTGCGTATCCGGACGAAGTGCGTATGTTGATGGTGGACCCCAAGTATGTGGAGTTGACCCATTACAACGGTATACCCCATCTCCTGACCCCGGTGATCACCGATCCCAAGAAGGCCTCGGGGGCATTGGCCTGGGTGGTGAGGGAGATGGAGCGACGTTATCAGGTCCTTTCCCAAGTGGGCGCTAAAAGCATCATTGCCTATCGGGCGGCCCTGAAGGAGGGGCTGGAGAAGGAGAAAGACGAGAAAGGGGAGATGGTATTCAAGCCCATGCCTTACATGCTTGTCTTTATCGATGAGCTGGCAGACCTGATGATGGTGGCTCCAGCCGAAGTTGAGGATTCTATCGCCAGGATAGCCCAGATGGCCCGCGCGGTGGGCATACACCTGGTGGTGGCCACCCAGAGACCCTCCGTGGACGTGGTGACCGGCCTTATAAAGGCCAACATGCCGTCGAGGATCGCCTTCAGTGTAGCAAGCCAGGCGGATTCGCGCGTAGTAATGGACATAGGTGGAGCGGAGAAACTGGCGGGCCATGGTGATATGTTGTTTATACCGGCCGGTAGGTCCAGGCCCCTTAGAGTGCAGGGCGCCTATATATCCGAGAGGGAGATCACCGCCGTCACCGCATACATCAAGCGCCAGAAAAAAGCGGATTACGAGGAAGAGATCCTCAAGGCGGTCAAATCCAAGAAGAAGGGGCAATCAAGGGATGACGAGCTTCTTGAGGAGGCCATCGAGATAGTGGTCAGGTCGGAGGTGGCTTCAGCCTCCTTGCTGCAGAGGAAACTACGGGTCGGCTATGCCAGGGCGGGCCGCCTGGTGGACTTAATGGAGGAGATGGGAATCGTGGGAGGTTATGAGGGGAGTAAGCCGCGCGCGGTTCTCATGACCATGCAGGAGATGGAGGAGAGGAGAAGGCGCCAGTCACAGTCCGACGAGGAGGATAAGGCAAGTTAAGCTGGGGTTTCGCTTTACCGATTCCTATAATAGGAGAGCATAGAGAGAAAAACAGTTCTGGTATAATCAGAACAGGGAAAAACAGGCAAGGAGGGCGCCGTGGCCAACAGACTGGCCCAGGAAGTGGAAAAGATCCTGTCAGCAGCTGTGGGCGACTTCATCGCCAAGGCCACGGCTAAGAAGAACTGCGAATTGATCGGCACTACGACGGATGACCTGAAACCCGAGGACCTACCCGCGCTGGCGGATAAGATAGAGAAGTCCGTCTCCTTTTTCTCCGGTAAGGACGTAGGTAGCGGCGTCGCGGAGAAGATCAGGGCTATTAAGATCTGAGATGGGGGACAAACCAGAGGAAGTCATCCATTGCCTCCCCGGAACAATCGTTTCTACATATTGACCCTCGGCTGCCCCAAGAACGAGGTGGATTCAGACCTTCTGGCCTCCTCACTGCTGCAGGATGGATGGAAGAAGGCGAAAAAACCGCAGCAAGCCGATATAGTCATGGTTAACACCTGCTCCTTCATCCAACCAGCGGTGGAGGAGGCGGTCGAGGCTATCCTCGAACTCACCGATATCAGGGAGAGGGGTCGCAGGAGTCTGGTGGTTACCGGGTGCCTGGTGGCGAGGTACGGAAAATCCTCGCTTTGCTCGCTTCTTCCAGAAGTGGACCTTTTCGTGGATATTCCTGAATACCCGCATCTCCCGCGGTTAATAGCTGATCTGACGCAGCAGGCAGACGAGAGCGGGACCGGGAGTTCGGAACGCTCTTACTCATCTACCCTGGCCAGGGGCTATGTATATATCAAGATAGCCGAGGGATGCCACAGGGAATGTACTTTCTGCACCATTCCCGCTATTCGTGGAACATTACGCTCGCGCGCGTGGGAGGAGGTAGTGGAGGAGGGGCGCTACTTTGTGGAAAAAGGTGCCAAAGAGATAGTTTTTATCGCTCAGGATACCACCTCATATGGCATCGATCTTTACGGGCGGCCTTCTCTCGCTCTTCTTCTGAGGAGTATGGTCGAAACGACGGGAGACTTTCGCGTTAGGATTATGTACCTGCACCCCAGCGGACTTACTGAGGAGCTGCTGGAAGCCCTGCAGGACCCCAGGGTCTGCAATTATCTCGATATTCCCCTGCAGCACGTGGATTCAAAGATCTTGAAAGCCATGGGAAGACGGGGCGGCTACTCAGAATACAGGGACCTGCTGTACGGGGCAAGGGACTATCTGGGAGAGATGGCACTACGCTCCTCCTTCATGGTAGGGTTCCCGGGGGAGGACGACCGCAGTTTTGCTAAGCTGCGCGATTTCATTGTGGAGATGCGTTTTGACTGGTTAGGTCTTTTCAGATATTCTCAGGAGGATGAAACGCCCGCGTCTTCCCTGGCTGGCGGGGTTTCCAGGACGGAGAGCGAGTACCGCCTGGAGGAACTTGCAGCCCTGCAGGATGAGATCATGCGGGAGAGAGCACTTGGCTTGATCGCAGAGGAATTCACCGTACTGGTGGAAGGCAAAAGCACCGAGGCGCCCGGCTATTGGGAGGCCAGGTCCTGGCGGGAAGCTCCAGAGATAGACGGAGTGGTTTTTATACCGCATAACCAGCGCCTCCGTCCGGGTACTTTCTACAAAGTCGAGATAACCGACACCGAAGGAATAGACCTCATTGGCATCCTTAAGGGGTGGGAAAATGGAGAAAGGAAAAGGCTGGGAAGAGGGCATCTGGAACCTTCCCAACGCCCTGACAGGGCTGCGCATCTTCCTGGCGCCGGTTATAGTCCTTTTACTTTTAAAAGAAAACCGCTTTAAGAACCGGCTGGCCGCCCTGGCGGTGGGCGCCGCGGCCTTGACCGATTTCCTCGATGGGCACCTGGCCCGCAAACACGGCCAGGAAACCCGCCTGGGAGAGTTCATGGACCCTCTGGCCGACAAGGTGATCATATCGGCTTCCTTTGTAATATTGGCGGTGAGGAAGAGGGTGCCGGGTTGGGCGCCGGGAATCATCATCGGGCGGGAGGCCGCTATCACCTTGTTTAGGATTTACGCGGGAGCGCGGGGCGCCTCGGTCCCGGCCAGTATCTGGGGTAAGCTGAAGATGAACTCACAACTTTTTGCCCTGGTATTATCCATATTGGATGACGACGGCACCTCCCATGAGGATATAAAAAAGGCCGCCCTGGTCCTAACGGTTATCCTCACACTCTATTCCGGCCTGGATTATCTCATAAAAGCCGGCAAGTACCTTGATACATCGGAGGAGAGCTGAGACGTGTACACCTGCTCGCTGGTGGCGGTAGGCCATGAGCTTCTGGATGGAAGGATAACCGATACCAACTCCGACTTCATCGCCGACGCTCTGGCCTCGCTGGGTATTAAGGTCGGTCTTCGCATCATCGTGGATGACGACCTGGAGGACATTCGCTCCACCCTGAACTGGTCCGCTGTCAGGTCGGATATTATAATCGTAACCGGCGGCCTCGGGCCCACGGATGACGATATCACGCGCGAGGCTGCGGCCGAAGCATTTCAACTGCCTTTGCATAGAGATCCTGAGATAGAAAAAGCCGTGAGGGGACTCT
>Ga0180433_10003821_pt1 | contig 21802 bp, 19 predicted proteins | sample SS_ome_8_FD_132980 | JGI IMG/M metagenome (GOLD analysis project Ga0180433, IMG submission 132980) | Hypersaline lake sediment archaeal communities from the Salton Sea, California, USA - SS_1_D_1 metaG | ecosystem: Environmental > Aquatic > Non-marine Saline and Alkaline > Hypersaline >... | reverse complement strand
GGGCACCAGATCAGAGCCCCGCGCGCAAGCGAGCGGGTCCATGACACTTCAGGCGAATCGTGAAACAGCAAGGTGGTCGGTGACATCGCCCGCGTCGGGCACCAGATAAGAGCCCCGAGCGCAAGCGAGCGGGTCCATGACACTTCAGGCGAATCGTGAAACAGCAAGGTGGTCGGTGACATCGCCCGCGTCGGGCACCAGATCAGAGCCCCGAGCGCAAGCGAGCGGGTCCGAAGACCCATGGTCTATCCACGAATTCCCCGCGCTGGCGCTTGGGGCTCTGATATGCCCCGCCGATAGTGTCATGGACCCACAACGGGCCGACCGTGTCCGTATTCGCAACCCGAAACGCCAACCAGAACGCTATGCAACCCGGCGAGAAGTGCATACCATCCGGGGTGGCACGGGCAAACTCGTCTGCCCGTGGATGAGGGAGCAAACACACGGGCAAGCAGCAGCTTGCCCGTGGCACCCGACGCGGCATGTCGAACAGATAGGAGACTTCTGTGACTGCATGGATATTTCAAGGTACGGCAGATCGCTTCGATGTGGCCGGGTATGTGCAGGCCGTGACCGAGGCACGGTGGAGCGCAAATCGGTACGCCGACGAGATGATAATTGGCGACACGGTCTATATCTGGCAGTGTAAGGGAAAAAGCGACAAGAAAAGCGGAATAGTTGGGGTCGCGAAGATCACCGCGGCGCCGCTTCCTCTACCAGACGATCCGCCGTCGTTTCGATTCTATGTAGACCGGACAGTAGCGGAGGCGGAGGTGGCGCGCGTCACTACTAGAGTGACCCTGCGAGTGACCGAGACGTGTGCGTTGGATGGGGGACTGCTCGATACGGACTGGTTGAAGAAAGACCCGATCTGTGCGGACCTGCCGAATCTCAAGTTCCACAACGCGACGAACTACCGGTTGGAGGAAAGGCACGCGCTCCGCCTCGCCGAACTCTGGTCAGAAGCGTGTGCCAGAGCGATCGCGCCGTTCATGGCTGAGGCTGCCGAGATTCAGCCGAAGTACAGCCCTGAAAACAAGCTGAAGTTGGCCTGGCACCTGCGCAGAGAGCGAAACCGCCGCGTCGTGCAGGACGCTAAGAAGGCATGGCTTAAGAAGGACCTGGACATGCGCTGCTGCGTGTGCCATTTTAGCTTTCGTGAAACCTACGGCGAAGTCGGCGAAGGGTTCATAGAGGCGCATCACCGGCAACCGCTTGCCCAGTCGACCGAGTCGCGTGAGCCGAGTCCCGCCGACCTGGACCCCGTTTGCGCGAACTGCCACAGGGTGCTGCACCTGGATGAATCGCTTACACCGACGGTCCTGCGTCTGCGACTTCAGGCGCTCCAGACTGCTCGCAGTGGCGGCAGTAAATAGCGGAGAGCCAAGCGGCTCCGCGACGTGTGCCACCTGCCCGAGAACGCAATGGCTCGCGGGCAAGTTGAACTGCAGAATTCGAAACCACACGAACAGATATTAGACCGACGAAGGAGGGCATCGGATGAACGAGACCAAAGTCACCGTCGTTCTCGCGACAAAGAGCCCAGGAATTGCTATTCTGCTCACAATCCTCTTCGGGCCGGTCGGCATGTTCTACTCGACGATAGGCGGTGCCATCGTGATGCTGCTGGTCAGCTTGGTCGTGGGGGTTGTGACTCTCGGTTTTGGCCTTCTGGTCACCCAGCCAATCTGCATACTGTGGGCCGCGTTAGCGGCCAGCGCCTACAACAAGAGGATCATGAGCCAGACGCGATGAGGCGACGGTGTGGCCTGACCTGTCGTAGCGGGATGGCAGAGCCCGCACCACATCCCGAATCGCCCCTCCCAGGAATGGCATGACGCCGCGTGAGACAGCCGCACCGCGGCGGGTTGACAGTTTTTGGGGGTTTGGTAGGATGCGGAGATCATGCGAGCAAGAGGTACAGTTTTTGCAGTAGCAGTGGCCTGCATGCTAGTGGGTACGGTTGTGGTGGCTGGTCCGAAGCCCAAACCGGGGTCCGGCGCGTGGCAGCTTGATTGTTCGTTTCTCGATCCGCAGCGGATCACGATAAAGTTGCCCGGCGATGCTGGCGAGATGACCTACTGGTACATGCTCTACACGGTCACCAACAGGACGGGTATGGACGTGCAGTTCTTCCCGTCGTTTAGCCTGGTGACCGACAGGCTCGAGGTGGTCACAGCCGGCGACGACGTACACCCGCTGGTCTACGACACGATCGCCGCGAGGCACAAGAAGCAGTACCCGTTTTTCGCTCCGCCCAGCAAGATCACGGGTCCTTTGCTCCAAGGTGAGGATAACCACCGCACGTCGGCTGCGGTGTTCAAAGAGTTTGACAAAGAGGCCGACGCGTTCACCGTCTTCGGTGGCGGGCTGTCGGGTGAGATCGTCCGGGTCATCAACCCCGCGTTTGACGAATCCACACCGGAGTCCGACGACAATGTCCGGTGGTTCGTTTTGCGAAAGACACTGGCGATCATCTACGACCTGCCTGGGGACGCCGAATCCCGCGACCAGGCGGTCCCCATACGGCGGAACCGCGAGTGGGTGATGCGTTAGGTTGCTCTTTTGCCTTTTTGGGTCTGTTTCGGCGCAGAGTAAACAACATGGGACTTCAGCCTTGGCTTGCGCCCGGGCCTGTTCGGGAGTTTAGGTTCAATGGCACATAAAAAGGGACAAGGTTCATCGCGCAACGGTCGCGACAGCAACCCCCAGTTTCGCGGTGTGAAGCGTTACGGTGGCGAGTCCGTCACCGTGGGAACGATCATCATCAGACAGTGCGGTACGCCGCACAAGCCCGGACACAACGTCGGAATCGGTAAAGACTGCACGCTCTTCGCAATGGCTGATGGCGTAGTGAAATTCCGCGGCAGGAAGGTCGACGTCATCCCCTACGAAGCATAGCCCAGGTGCCCCCATCCCTTTCTTTTTAGGAGTGTGCGGGAAGAACTAGCCCAGCGGTGTTGCCTCGCGAGCTTGCGTCTCTCATCATTGCCGCGCCAGGCACCCGCGCAGTTTTCCTGCCTGTGGCGCCCATAAGAGCATTCCCGGTTTCTGTAGAGCGGTCGGCTTGCTGTACTGGTGGGCAGAAAAGCACCGTTCGACCGCGACACAAGACCAGAGCATGCTATGGTTGACCGGCGTCGGAATGGCGGCGCCGCATCGAGTCGGGCAGCCGCGGATACGTCATATGTTCGTCGACCACGCAGAAATCTACATCAAAGGCGGTGACGGCGGAAACGGATGCATGAGCTTCCGCAGAGAGAAGTACGTCCCCAAGGGCGGTCCGGACGGCGGTGACGGCGGCGACGGCGGACAGATCTATGCGGAGGCAATGCCAGGCGTGGAAACGCTACTGGACTTCGCCGGTCATCATCACTGGCGAGCGAAGAACGGTCAGCCGGGGATGGGCAAGAAATGCGTCGGGCGCCGCGGAGTGGATACCGTTTTGGAACTACCGGCTGGCACGCTGATTTACGATCGCGACAGCGGCGTACTGCTCAAAGACCTCTCGGAAATAGGCGAGCGAATCTGCCTGGCGCTCGGCGGTAAGGGCGGACGCGGTAATGCCCATTTCGCCCGCTCAGACCATCAGACTCCCCGTGAAGTCGAAGACGGGGCTGAGGGACAGGAGCGGTGGTTGCGGCTCGAGCTGAAACTGCTTGCCGACGTGGGTCTGGTCGGTCTGCCAAACGCCGGCAAGAGCACGCTGCTTTCCCGGTTGTCACGGGCTCACCCAAAGATCGCCGACTACCCGTTTACCACGCTCAAGCCTCAGCTTGGGATAGTCGAGCTTCCGGGCGCGAGGAGGCTGGTGATGGCTGACATACCCGGGCTTATCGAAGGTGCCCATGAGGGTGCCGGTCTCGGCGATGAGTTCCTCCGCCATATAGAACGAACGCGTATGATCGTTCACCTTGTCGACGTTGGAACAGACTATACAGACGTGTCGCCGCCCGAAGCCTATCGCATGATACGCGGCGAGCTTTCCAACTACAGCCCGCAGCTCTGCGACAAAGAGGAGCTGGTGGTAGCTACGAAAACGGACCTGACCGGCGGGTCTCAGCGTGCGGCTGAGCTTGCCGCCGAATTGGGCGTCGAGGTCTTGCCCATCAGTTCGGTCGCCGGCAAGGGATTAGGTTCGATGACCGAGCGGCTCTGGGCATCCATCAAGTCGGTCAAGGGACCCGGATTGTCCACACCGCCGGCCCCAATGCGGAAACCGCCGCACCTGGAGAACCCGTCTTGACTCTGCAAATACCCCGGATCGATCCAGCCGCACCCGCTCTTGTGCTCGATATTGGCAATACGACGATCACCATAGGCACGTGGCACGAAGGTAAGGTCAAGTCACCTGTGGCTGTACCAAACGATGACAGTGCGTCGCTGCACGATGCGATCAACGCTCAGGTGGATTCGATGGTGACCTCGTCTCCGGCTGCCGTCGCCATTGCGTCGGTGGTGCCCGACGTTCTCGACAGGGTCCGGGCACACCTTGATGAGATGTTCGATCGCGATTCTCTCGTAGTCGGCGAGCGCATCGCCCTTCCCGTCGACGTCGGTGTGGATGATCCGCGGGCGATCGGCGTCGACCGCGTCTGTTCGGCCGCTGCCGCCTTCGAGACCTTGGAGACCGGGTGTACGATCGTGGATTTCGGGTCAGCCGTCACGGTGGACCTCGTCGACGACAACGGCGTTCTTGTCGGCGGAGCGATACTCCCGGGCCTTAAGATGCAGCTTCGGGCGATGCACGAGTATACGGCTATCCTACCTGAGGTAGAGCCGGGCTTCCCTGAGCTTCCTTACGGGTGCAACACCGAGCAGGCGATGCAGACCGGCGTGTGCCGTGGGCTGGCCGGTGCGGTCCGCGGGATTGTCGAGGGCTATGCGACCTTCCTGAACCGTTGGCCTCAGGTGCTGGCAACCGGCGGCGACGTCGACATGATGCTCCCACACTGCGACTTTCTGGACACAGCCGCTGCGAATCTCGTGCTGCGCGGCGTCGGAGTAGCCTACTCGAAACACATCTCCCGCGTCCGGTTGTAGACAAGAGGATGTCAGGCTCGTGGCCGGCCTCTGGGGACATGACACATGAGTGCTGGCCAAACCAACCAGGCAACACCTCTGACGCCGGGTGCCACGGGCAAGCTTAGCTTGCCCGTGTGCTTGCTCCCTCGTCCAAGGGCACACAAGTTTGCCCGCGCCACCCCCCAATGGGATGCACCCGATGGCAAGGCGCCAGTGGCACCCACATACGAGGTGTTAGGTGCGACAAAACACCAGGAACTCAACGCATGAGCGGCAAAAGAGCCACCAATGCAACTCTCTTGACGCCGCCCGGCACTGGGGCGATCGGCGTGGTGCGTGTGAGCGGGCCTGATTCGCTTGCCATCGTCGGCCGGGTCTTTCAACCCAAGAAGTCCGATAAACCTCTTGAGAATAGCGACCTGGGCCAGTTGCGTTACGGTGCAATCATCGACGGCGACAGCACGATTGACGAAGTCGTGGTGGCTGTGGACCCTGCCCGCTCGTGCCCCACGGTCGACATCTGTTGCCACGGATCGGTCCGCGTGATCGAGCGAGTGTTGGGTCTCCTCGAGCGCGGCGGAGCGCCGATGGTCCAGCCCGACGAAGATCACGCTGAGCAATGGGGTGGCGACAGCCTGATCGAGCGCGAGGCACTCATGTTGCTACCGAACGCTCGCAGCGAGCTGGCCGTTCGCTTTCTGGCGTTTCAGCGAGAGCACTTGACGCCGGCGCTTGAGCACGTCAGCCGCCTCTGCCTGAGCGATTCGCAGACTGCACGTAAGGAACTGGAAGGCATGCTTTCCCGTTACCGGGCGGTTCGTCTGCTGCTCGACGGCGCTCGGGTCGCGATAGTCGGTCCCGCTAACAGCGGAAAGTCGACGCTGTTTAACCGCCTTGTCGGGCGAGAATCCGCCATCGTATCCGGACGTGCCGGCACGACACGCGACTGGGTATCACAGACGGTTGAGATGTCCGGGGTGGAAGTCACGCTGGTGGACACAGCCGGTGTGCGTGAAACCGACTCGCCGCTCGAACGACAGGCTGTGGAAGTCGGGCGAGCGGTTTGCCTCGAGGCTGACTTGCGAGTATTGGTGCTCGACGGGTCGTCTCCGCTCCCTGACGACTGGTCGGCGGGCTCTCAAGACTCCAGGAGGATGGCGGAGAACCGATACCGTACAAGTTGCGAACTCGCCGGGGTACTACCGGCAGACCCGCTGGTCATAGCCATCAACAAGTCCGACAAACAACCACAAGAGGACATGTCAGCGGTCGTCGATCGGTATGCACCCTGTTCGCTGGCGATTTCCGCCCGGACCGGTGGTGGCGTGGATGAACTGATACGACGCGTACTGGGGGCTCTTGAATGGCGAGCGGGGGTCGAATCCGTGCCCTGTCTCTTTACCGCCAGGCAGAGAGAAGTCGCCTTGGAAGTGCTGAAAGAGCTTGACCTCCGGCACGATAAGTCCCATAACCTTGTCGAGACAACTCTGATCGGGAGTTTCACGGTGACTCCCGAGGATAAGGAGCTATAATCTGCCGGTCCGTTTTGTCCGGTGGGTGTTCTCGGAGTTGCGGTCGAGTTGCGGATTCCGCGCTGGAGGCGACCAGGTACCGACGGGATGCTCGCCGGCTACGACACGGCTCCATGTCGGTGCGGGCGGTAATGAAGCGCGGTGCTTTGCGGAATCGGATCGGTCAATGACGAGCATGAACGACTCTCAGATCGTACGAGCCATCATCGAGCAACGACTGTGCACGCCTGACGAAGTGGAAGTTGTGCGCGCCGAGCGCAAGAACCTCTTCGGCAAGGGCAAGGAGGTTTCTTTCGTCGACCTTCTCGTCGAGCAGGGATACGCAACAAAGAGCCAGGTCGAGCGTCTCGAGCAATCTCTTGACGATGACTCGATGTACCGTCCCGCCCAGCAGATTCCCGGATACCAGATTCTCAGCAAGATCGGCCAGGGAGCGATGGCCGTCGTGTTCAAGGCCAAGCAACTGAGCCTCGACCGGATCGTCGCCATCAAGGTGCTTCCCAAACGCCTCAGCGAGAATCCCGAGTTCGTCGATCGCTTCTACCGCGAAGGGCGAGCCGCCGCCAAGCTCAACCACGCCAACATCGTCGGAGCCTATGATGTCGGTGAGTCCGGCGGATACCACTACTTCGTCATGGAGTACATCGACGGTCAGACCGTTTATGACCTGCTTTCCAACGGCCGGCGTCTGGAGGAACAACGAGCCCTGAAGTACGCAGCCCAGTGTGCCCACGCCTTGAAACATGCTCATGCCCAAGGCCTGATCCACCGTGATGTCAAGCCCAAGAACATCATGATAACCAAGCAGGGCGAGGTGAAACTGGCGGACATGGGTCTCGCACGCGAGGTCAGCGACTACGAAGCCGCAGCCGCCGAAGCGGGACGCGCATATGGCACGCCCTACTACATCAGTCCGGAACAGATACGCGGCGCCATCCACATCGATTTCAGGGCGGACATATACTCGCTCGGTGCCACTTTCTATCACATGGTAACCGGCAGGGTACCCTTTGAGGGGGCCAGCCCGTCAGCCGTCATGCACAAGCACCTCAAGGAAACCCTCCTTCCGGCTGACCACGTGATTCCGACCCTCTCTTCGGGCATCGGTGAGATCATCGAGGTTATGATGGCGAAGTCGCCCGACGACAGATACGCCACGATAGTCGAAGTGATTGCCGATATGGAGGCGGTCGCCCATGGTCAGGCGCCGTTCCATGCCCGCCAGACGTACGACCAGAAGCTCCTCGAACAACTGGCGACGACCGGCGAGATCGTCGAAGCCTCTCAAGACGAGCAGGCCCCGACCGAAGACGAAGGGCACGTACCTCTCACCTGGGTGTTTGTCCTGGGAATTCTGCTGGTCCTGTCGGTCCTGCTAAACGCGATTCTGCTCTTCCGACAGTAGCGTCCCACACGTGTCGTGTTCCCCACAGCTAGAGCCATGAAGCCGGCGCCGGGTGCCACGGGCAAGCTCTGCTTGCCCGTGCGGTAGCTCCATCATCCACGGGTAAACGAGTTTGCCCGTGCCACGCCAACCTGCTCTGGGCATCCAAGCGAGTCATCGACCCATTTGCCAGCCTTCCCAAGAGGGACCGGGGTTGTCGACGCGCACTCGCCCATGCATGACAAGCTGGGCGGACCAGTTCTCGGTAGAGCCCATGTCGCCACCAATGACGCCAAGTTCCGCGTCGCTGATCAGCACCTCGCCAGCAAGCGTGTCGTTGGCCTCCAGGAAGTCGTTGATGTAGTGCATGAAGACCAGCACGCGAGCATCCGGACCTTTGCCTGTTGGAGTGAAGTAGAATCGGACCCGAAACGTCTCGGCAAAAAAGCCGTGTGTCTCCGTGATTTCGAAGTAGATACGCTGTTTGATGTCATCGGCGTCGCGCCGAACCGCTATCTCAAACTCAGCGGGCACACCAGGCTCTTCGCCCGGTAAGTCCATCTCGTTAAGCGTCTTCTTCGAGCCTACCGGATCGTCGCTGTAGACCACCGACGTTCCATCAGGACCCCCGTCGATCACCACCTCTGTGGTTCGTGGTCCTTTGGTGACGACGTAGATGATGACGGCAATCAGGACTACCAACAGCAAGACAAGCCGTACCTTCATGGGAGAGCTCCCTTCTCGTGTTCCTTTATAGCATTCTCGGTTTTCGTATGGCCGTCGGTTTCCTACACCGCTCAGTAGAAAAGCGCCGTTCGACCGCTAGACAAAACTAGAGCTTGCTCTAGCCAGACCCTACACGCCATTCGCTCATCCGCTCCCCAGCCGATACGCCCGGAAGGAGCGGAGACACCCTCTATAATTCGGGCGCCCGACCGAACTTATTGCCCGAATTCATAATTGCCAAGAGTGTACCCCGCCCCTGGACAACCACAAGCGCCACTTTGCGGAACAATGCCAAGCTTCTGGACGCGGGTCCGCCGTCCCTGGAAAGGATGGGGCATTGATCGAACGACATCCAAGGAGACACCCGTCGGCAGGGGGACGATTTGCCGCGGCGTTGACGGATTTGGGGGGGCGGCGTAAGTTAGCCGAGCAGCGATCGCCGGACAGGTTTGGTCCTCAACCGTCCAGCCATCCAGTTAGTGAGGCTTGAGCTTGGTCTCGCAGTTGTACCGACGTCCGCTGGTTCTCCCACAAGGAGAGACCTGCAAGTGTTCCGGCACAGGTGAAACGAAGGTCTTCCAGCCCGCGAACCGGCAGATTGCGCGGTAACCGAGCCAGATCACGGGGTGGCGGATAGTGACAGCAAGGCCGGTGGATGGTACACTGTGCGATTCGAGCGAGGACTTTGGTCGTGTGCGGTCACCATCGAGGAGGCTGCCGCTGATCGGCGTAGCCAAGTAATCACGGAGGTGATCACCGCTCTGATGCCCCAGGCGTCGGACGGGGTCATTCTCACTATACCTGCAAAGAGCAAGACATGAAGGCAGAGAGACGTCACGAGTTGAAAGAGAACGACCTGGTACACTTTCTTTACCAGGCGCGCGACTATCTTGGCGAACGCGCCAATCAAATCCTGCTGATTGTGGTCGTGGTAGTCGCGGTCATCGCGGTGGTATCATGGAGTTTGCGCTCTTCCTCAAGAGCCGTGGACGATGCTTACGCCGAGTTGAGTAGTCTGACCTTTGCCGATGTGGAATCGGGCAGAGAGTCGCTGGGCACGCTGAAGATGCTATCGGAGTCATCTTCCGACGAGGCATTCATCTTGAGGGCTTTGATACTGCGGGGTGAACAAGCTGTCCGGCTCGCGGGTCTGACTGACCCGGCGCCCGATCCCGGTATCAACTCCCAAGCCGAAGAGGCATTTACGGAGTTGCTTGATCGCTTCGGCGACAACATCTTGGCTTTGGGTGTTGCCCATTCGGGACTGGCGACGGTGGCTGAGAACCAGTTCGTTATCGACGGGAATCCTGCTCACAAGGACACCGCGCGGCGCCATCTCGACGCGATCAAAACGAATACCGCTTTGAATGGCACGCCGTTCATGTCGAGCGCTTTGGATCGGCTTAACATGCTCGACGAGACGTTCGTGGTTGTGAAGTTCGCTCCGCCCGCCCCCAAGGAGGAACCGGTCGCGGAACAAGACACCGAGGATCGCCCCATCTCCAACATGGAAATGATGTCCACGGCTGAGCGTATGGCAGTTCCCAGAGCCATGGTCGCCCCGGTCGAAGAGGAAGAGTCGCCGGCTAGCACCCCCACACCCGCCGGGGAGCCTTCGTCTGAGCAAAGCGCGGGGCCTTCTCCTAAACCGGATGCAGAGCCTTCGCCCAAGCCGGACACAGAGCCTTCTCCGGAACCGGCTGGTGAGGGCGAGTAGGACGAGCCAATCGCGCCGACCGGCGCGACACAACCAAGTGCTCTGTCGGATCAGATCTAGCCCTACAATCATGACGTCCTGGACCAAGATGATCCCGACCGTGCTCGCGGCGATCATGTCAGCCGTCTTCGCGAGCGGTTGCCTGACCTCCGTGCGCCCCGCTTTGCGTCTTTGGCTTTTCGATGTTCCTGGCGATCCGTACCCCGTAACACCCGAAAACCCAGGCCCACCCGACTCCTCGCTTCTTTCCCACCAAGCCCGGCTTCGCGGCGCGATCAGCGAAACACTGTGCTTCAGCTTTGCCGTCCAAGCGGGCGACGAGCCTCTCGACGAGCTGGACTTCAGGGTCGAGCCATTGCGGTCTGCGGCGGGAGCGATCGGCCCGTCGGCGGTTCGCCTGTTCCGGATGCACCGTGTTGACCTCCGTGGGAACCTGCCCGGATGGCACGTGCGGTCCGTTCCGCCAGACAGGCGGGTCGCCCGACCGTTGGACGTGCTGGTGCCGATTGACGCCCCGATTGGTGGTTTGCCGAGGAGGTTGACGCCGGGGCAAACGATTCAGCTTTGGGTGGATCTGACCATTCCCAAGGGCACATCGGCCGGCAGCTACATCGGCGCCGTCGTGATGACGGCTGGGGAGTCGTCGGTTGCCTGTTGTGATATTGACCTGGAAGTCTACCCCTTCGTCTTGCCCGACTCGGCTGAGATTCCCGCGATCGTTGAACTTGATCACCGGGCTCTTATCCGCCACCACGTCGAGCTTGCTGGTAAGCCGTTCGAACCTGGTCTGGACGATTGGCGCGACCTGCCGGTTCGAGGCGAGATCGACTCGCTGCTGATGAGCACCCTGCGGATGCTCCAAGAGCACCGGTTGACACCTGTGCTGAGCGAGCTGACCCCCATCGTGAAGGTGACAGTCGATGGAGGGCTGCTTGTCGACTGGGGTCAGTACGACTCGCTGGTCGGACCTTGCATAACTGGCGAGGGTTTCGCAAACCGCGTGCCGTCCGCCGTCTGGCCCATGCCTGTCGGGCGTTTTGCCGAACCGCTGGTCCGCGGCCGGGCGTCGGCGCCGGGTTCTTCACGGCTTCTCGCCCAGTTCATGGTCGAATGTGGTGCCCATTTCGATCAGAAAGGCTGGACAGAACGGAGTTACGCGATGCTACCGGGCGATATGCAGCCAGGCATCGAATCCTCTGACCTCACGCACCGGTTCGCCGAGGTCGTTCGCAAGACCGCGCCACACGCCTCCATCCTGTCGAGGCTCTTCCCGCAAGACATGGGTCCGTATGGCTGGACGGACTACCCGCGGATGGAGCTGAGCGGAGCCGTCGATATCTGGATGCCGCCGGCTCAGTTCTACGATCCTTGGGTGATGGCGGGCGAGCGATCCGCCGGTAGGCGAACCTGGCTAGTCGTGGACCGCCCGCCCTTTGGCGGCACAACCTCGGTACATGCAGCCGCTTGCGACGTGAGGGTCCTGTCGTGGCAGGCGTTGGAGTTGGGTACCCAGGCGCTGTTCGCCGGTTGCGTCAATCGTTGGGACGGGCCTGTTGATGAGGCGACGCCGGTAGACTGCCTGGCCGCCACGGGCGGCGATGGCGTCTTGCTCTATCCTGGTCGGTCTTTCGGGCTGAAAGGACCCGTGGCGTCGGTGCGCCTCAAGCACCTTCGGCGAAGCATGGCCGACGCCGCCTACGTCAAGCTACTCAAGGACCACGGGCTTGCCCATGTTACCCAGACGCTACGGCGGGCACTTGCACCAGATGCCGGAACGAAGGCTTACCGCACGCACTTCGCCGACGGACGACGACCCTCGTGGCCCGGGGACCAAGGCGTTTTCGAGTCTGCCAGATCCATCATGGCCAACATCTTGAAAGACAAGGTGCTTGGTCGCAAATGCGATGATCCATCCGAGCTTTTCGCGCACAACGCCGGGTGGCGGCGATTCATGCTCTCCACGCGCAGGCTGAGCATTGCAATCGACGGCGTGCGGGTCCGACCCGCCGGTGGCCCCTCGAACCTGTCAGCGAGCGTCGAATGTGCAATCACCCTGGTCAATCACAAGCGAGTCCCGGTAAGCGGGACGATCGCGTTCGGCCAGCTTCCCGGAGGTTGGACGACACCGGATGGAGAGATCGAGGTGTCAACCATCGCCCCGAACGGGTCTCGCCGGATGACTCTCACAGCGGAGGCCTACCTTCCGGCGACGGATGCAGCCGGAGTGCTGATGCTTCCCTTGACTTTCACGACCGACCAGGGAATGGTCCATCAGGCAAACGCCCGACTGACCTGCGTAACGGCTGTTCCCTGCCCTGCGGGCATCACTATCGACGGCGATCTTTCCGACTGGCCTGCGGGCGCCGCCAACGTGGCTTCGGACTTTGTGCTCATTACCGGCGAGCCCACGGACCCCGTTTCGGACTGTGTCACCCGCCCGCGAAACGCCACAACCGCGCTGGTCATGCGTGACGACAAACATCTTTACATCGCAATCAACGCCGGTCTGAGTTCCCCACTCGATCCGACTGTATCCCGGCGGAAGTCAGTGGAATACGACGACATGATTCCCACAGGCGAGGAATTGATAGAAGTGCTTGTAAATCCGACGAACGCCGGAACACGGTCTCCTACGGACCTCTACCACATCGTTGTCAAGAGCAACGGTACGGACCTGTGTGAAAGTGGTATTCGCTTCGATCCTCCGTGCGGGCAGCGGCGGACCTGGCCTGTCGATCTGGATGTGGCCACCAGAACCCACGCCGACCGCTGGGTAGTCGAGCTGGCGGTTCCCTTGCCAGCATTCGGCGAGGGAGCGACCGAAAACCACATATGGGGGTTCAATCTGACACGGCTGGACGAGCAGAACCAGGAGATGAGCACCTGGTCGGGAGCCGTTGGGAACGCCTACGATCCGCTAGCAATGGGGAATCTGCTGCTGCCACAAGTTGAGGCTTCGTACGGTAAACGGTAGGGTAGGGGCACCGACGTTCGGCGTGCTTTCTGTTAACGGTTGAAGGTTTGATTAGCTCGTTCCAAACGCCTAACATCAGGGTGAGCGACTTCAGTAGCTTGTGTTTTCGGACAACGCCCTCCGGTTTGTGAAACGAGGTAAGCCCACCCTCAACGGAGATGCCCTATGCATGGTCCCGTTCGCGTACAGCCCCCTCTGGAGCGGGGTTTTACGCTGATAGAGCTTCTGGTCGTAATCTCGATCATTTCGCTCTTGATTTCCATTCTGCTGCCCTCGATGGGACGGGCGCGGGCTCAGGCTAAGGGCGTTCACTGCCTGGCCCGCCTCAAAGACATTGGCAACGCCTTGGCGGCTTATGAGAACATCTACACCACGATGCCACCGGCCCAGTGGTATCCGGATGAGCTTGAGGAAGAAGTGGAGGACGTCGAATACGGCTGGATGGAGATTCTGTTCACCCATCTCTACGAAGACGACGTTCGCCTGCCTGAGGATTATCCCGTGCAGCGCCACATCGAGGGAAACCGCTGGGGTGAATATTTCCTGTGTAAAGCCGTCGGGGACGAAGACGTCAGCAGTGGACATTACCGTGTCTATCTTCCATCCTGGAGCTACGGCACGTACACGCTTGATGAACAACAACGCTGGACCGAAGACACGCATCCCAACCCCTTGCGCCCAGCCACGCGAGAGCGTATCAAACCCAAGCTACCCCTAATAGGTGATGCCAACGAGCTGTCGGAACGTGGCGATGGTCTGGGAACCGACGACTGCAGCTACATCGACGGCGGCGAAGCCAACTACGCCGGCTCAAACGGTTTCAGCAATGGGAACCGCTTCTCCGATAGACACTACGGGGGAGCCAACTATCTGTTCCAGGACCTCCATGCGACATGGAGCAAACGCTTGCGCAAAGAGCTCGCTAAGGACTACGACCTCAACGGCGTGGAGGATATCGAGATCCTGCCATAATCGCGACCGGGGGGTCTCCCAAGCCCAAGCGCGGAACGCAGCCGGTCTGTTGGTACGCGTGACCCACCCCATATCGGGATTGTAGCGCCGGTCGCATCGCACTCACAGCGTGGCGGGTACAAGATTCGGCGGGGCAGCGGTTGATAGTGCGGGCGAGATTCTGTTAGACTCACCTGTCTTGCGGCGTTGGGCGGATTCAAATGGCGATCCACTGACGAGCATACGCTGGCACTGGGCCGGTTCGACCGCTTTACAGGAATGGAGCTTGCTACGGGTTACCGGGAGAGTCCGTCTTAATGAAGATCACAGACATCCTTGACGCGAACTGTGTTCGTGTTCACCTGAAAGCCTCCGACAAGACCGGCGCAATCACCGAGTTGGTCGAGGTCCTCCGCGACAGCGGCAAGCTGACTGATGCCGACGACGTGTTGCGGGCTGTCCTCGAGCGCGAGCAGACCCGATCGACCGGCATCGCCGAAGGTCTGGCGGTTCCCCACGGCAAGTCTCATGGCTGTGCCAAGCTCGTTCTGGCAATCGGAAAGCCCGCGACGCCCATAGATTTCAACAGCAAGGACGGCCGCCCCTGCGAACTGGTCTTCTTGCTGGCGAGTCCCGTCGACGAGATGGGTCCGCACATCCAGGCCCTCGCCCAGATCAGCCGGACCTGGCTTGCTCCGCAGTTTCGCGACGCTGTCACGGTCGCCAAGAGCGCCGAGGAAATCTTCACCGCGATCAAACGCCACCAAAGCTGAAACGAGGCCGCCTCCGTTTGCCGGCGTTTTTCCGCGGGTGACCGTGGTGCCCCGGCCGGACCGCGACCGCGAGTGAGCGGTTCCGAAAGAAGTACCTCTCGACACGAAGTGCCCATCAACGGTGCCGGTTTACGTGCCGGGACAATTCTGGCATGATTGAGCGCGGAGCAAGCTCTGGTTTTGTGTGGCGGTCGAATGGTGCTTTTCTGCTGGACGGTGCAGGAGGCCGTTCGCTGTGCAGAAACCGAGAATGCTCTGAAGGAGTTCGACATGCCACCTGCCAAGAAGCGTAGCAAGAGGGCTTCCACACCCCAATCCGGTTCACTACCCATCGAGACGCTGCGTTGGCGATGCGACATGGAGGACCTTCCGTTCGACTCGACAAACGACGTGAGTCCGGTCACGGGCGTCGTGGGTCAGGATACAGCGGTCGAAGCGTTGCGTTTCGGTCTGGAGACATCGGCCCCTGGTCAGAACGTCTTTGTGCGTGGCCCCAGCGGCACGGGTCGTCTCACGCTGGTTCGCAAGCTACTCAAAGAAATCCGGCCCGAGCACGGGAAGACCAAGGACTGCTGCTACGTGCACAACTTCTCGCGTCCCGAACGCCCGCGCCTCATCATTCAACCTCCGGGACGCGGCCAGGCGTTTCGACGCCGTGTTGACAGGCTGGCGGACTTCGTCCGGCGCAACCTGGTGACAGTCCTGTCTTCTGAGAGCGTAAGCGCCCGGCGTTCCGCGTTGGATCGAGCCACCGAAAAGCGCCTCAAAGGGATCATGAAGCCCTTCGAGGAGGCTCTAAATGAAGCGGGTCTGGCCCTGGTCAGCTTCCAGGCAGGCCCCGTAACCCAGACGGCTGTGTTCCCCCTGGTGGATGACAAGCCCGTACCACCGGAAGAGTTCGACGATCTCCATGAGCAAGGAGATGTGAGCGACGAGCAGCATGCCGCAATCCATGAGAGCTACGAGAAGTTCGAGGACCAGCTCAAGGAAATCAGCAAACGTGTCGGCGAAATTCGCCAACAGCACGATCGATCAGCCGGAGAACTGCTGGAGAGAACCGCTCGCTCGACCCTTGAAGAAATCGCTCGCGACATCGAGAAGGAGTTTCCTCAAGACGGCGTGCGGGCCTTTCTGAGAGGGCTGATGACCGACGTCGTGGAGCGCCGTCTCAGCAACCTCAGCGATAACGAGACCGACTTTACCCAGTTATATCGCGTGAACGTGGTGGTGAAGCGAGATGACGCCGAATCCTGTCCGATCATCGTCGAGAACACGCCGACGCTGCGAAATCTGCTGGGAAGCGTTGATCCGACGTTGGACGCCGACGGCGAAGCTCGCCCAGCCCACCTGGGAATCCGCGCCGGGTCGCTATTGCGAGCTGATGGGGGCTATCTGATTCTCGAAGATCAGGAGATTCTCAGGGATGAATCCGCCTGGAAGGCCCTCATGCGAACGCTGCGGACCAACCGGCTGGAGATCGCGCCTCCGGACCTTTCCTTCCCTGGCGGTGGGCTGGTTCTCAAAGCCGAACCAATCGAGGTCAACGTGAAAGTCGTGATCCTCGGGGGTGTGGATACTTACTCCCTGCTTGATGCCCACGATCCGGACTTCCCACAGCTCTTCAAGGTCCTGTCGGATTTCGATTCGGTCATTCCACGCGATCATGCCGGTGTCCGACACTATGCAGCCGTTCTGGCTCATATCGTGAAGGAGGAGGGGCTTTTGCCGCTTAACCAGGCGGCTGTTGCCGCCCTGACCGAGTACGGTGCCAGGATCGCTGCGCGGAAAGGAAAGCTCACGGCGCGTTTCGGCCGGCTGGCTGACATCGCCCGCGAGGCGAGTTACATCGCAGGCAAAGAACAGCGCCAGCCGATTACCGGAGACGACATCCGCGAGGCTGTCCGGCGCACCAGACGAAGGGCTGATCTCCCCTCGCGACGGTTCCGCGAGCTTCTTACCGACGGGACTATCCGGGTCGAGACCGGCGGTGTCGTCGTCGGGCAGATAAACGGTCTGGCGGTGTTGCAGTCCGGGCCTTTGACTTATGGATTTCCGACCCGCATGACCGCGACGATGGGGCCTGGAAACCAGGGCGTCATTAATATCGAACGCGAGGCGGAGCTCAGCGGAGCCATCCACACCAAGGGGTTCTACATCCTGCGCGGGCTGCTGCGGTTTCTTCTCAAAGCCGACCACCCGCTGGCGTTCGCCGCCTCAATCGCGTTCGAGCAAAGCTACGGCGGTATCGACGGCGATTCCGCTTCCGGTGCGGAGATATGTTGCCTTCTGAGTGCTCTTACGAAGATACCGATCAGGCAGGATATGGCTATGACCGGCGCCATCGACCAGATGGGGCACATTCTGGCCGTCGGAGCGGTCAACGAGAAAGTTGAGGGCTTCTTCGACGTATGTAACGATCTGGGGCTGACCGGGACACAGGGCGTCGTCATTCCGCAAGCCAACTCGGGCGACCTGATGCTGCGGGAGGATGTCCTGGAGGCCTGCGAGAACGGCATGTTCAACGTGTATGCGGTCGAGACGGTTCATGAGGCTATCGAGCTTCTCACGGGCAAACCGGCGGGAGTACGGAACGCAAGAGGGGCCTATCCGCGAGGTTCGGTGTTGGGCGTCGCCGTCCGGCGGGCTCGCGAGTATTGGAGCAAAGCCTCTTATCCCTCCTCGACTTCGTCACGAAAGACCCGCAAGTAGCGTCCCGCGGCGGGTGTGTTCATCCCATCGGGGATAGCACGGGCAAGCTGCCGCTTGCCCGTGGCACCCAGCGGTAAGGGCGTGGCTGTACAAGGTGCCCACGCTTGCTTGGGCATGGGGCTCCTGGTGGCACGAGTCTTGCAACGATGGTGCTGGGGCGAAGGAGCCGCCCGTTGACAGGTAATGGAGCGGTTCCTATTGTACCAGCCGCGAAACGCTTCTGGGGGTCGTCTTCAGAGCGTTTTCGGTTCTTGTGTAGCAGTCGCATTCACGCGCTGCCGGGCAAGAAGCACCATGCGGCCGATATGCAAGACTGGCGCTCTGTCACACCCGAAACTGTGGGTTGCGGAAGACGCTCACCGAGCCGAACCGCGACCGTAAGGGAGCGGCGACGCAAGTGATGACGGCCATGGAGGGCAGCCGCTTCCTGGGGGGCGCGGTTCGGATGACCCGCAGAAACACGTGTGATGCGACAGTGAAGCCTGCTTTAGTCGACGAATCGGGCTGGCGGCTTACGGAAACCAAGATCATGACCGAGGATTCGTTGCAGAAGACACCGCTTCATGGCAGTCATGTCGAATGGGGCGGGCGAATAGTGGAGTTCGCCGGCTGGCTAATGCCTGTCCAATTTGCGGGTATCATTGAGGAACACGTTCACACGCGAACGTCTTGCAGCGTGTTTGACGTCTCGCACATGGGACGGCTTCGCCTTGCGGGAGGGAACTGTGAGAGCTTCCTCAACCGCATCTGCACCCGCAAGCTCACCACTGAACCGGGGCGATCGTTCTACACGCACGTTTGCAAGGAAGACGGCGGCATTTTGGACGATGTGATTGTCTCATGCTTCGACCAGACCGATTGGGGTGTCGTCTGTAATGCCTCGAACCACCGGAAAATCGCCGATTGGCTCGGCGAGCACAGAGGCGACTTCGACGTCACCATGACCGACGAGACGGTTTCGACCGCCATGGTGGCACTTCAGGGACCCGAGACGCTCAACCTCGCCCAGGAGTTGGTCGGCACCGACCTCGCCTCGATCAAGAGGTATCGTTTCGTTCGTTACGATCTGCTGGGGATGCCGGTCGTTGTTTATCGCAGCGGTTACACCGGTGAAGACGGGTTCGAGGCAGTCATGCCGGCGTCGCTAGCGTCGATGTTGCTCCCGAAGCTGCTGGGGACGCCGTCGTCACCTCACCCACAGGTGAGAAACGCGGGGCTCGGCGCCCGCGATACGCTCCGCCTTGAGGCGGGCATGCCGCTTTACGGACAGGAGCTTCACGAAGGCGTTGACCCGCTGACGGCGGGGCAGGGCTGGTGCGTCGATTTGACGAAGGACTTCATCGGCGTAGAGCCGATGCGCAAGCTCAAAGAGCAAGGCTTACCCAGCAAGCTGGTCGGTTTAGAGCTTGAAGGCCGACGAATCGCCAGGCAGCACCATGCTATCTTCGCCCCGAGTGGTAAGGTCGGCGAAGTGACCAGCGGCACGCTAAGCCCCACCCTGGAAAAGAGCATCGCGATGGGGTATGTCTTGTCGGAACACTCGACTGAGGGCACCGAACTCGAGGTCGAACTGGGACGGAAGCGCGCTGGTGCCAGGGTGGTTCCGCTCCCGTTCTACAAGAGACCGAAAACGAAGCAGTGACGATTGTGGTAGTGACCGGGTCCCGGCGGACCGGCCCGGGATGTCAAGAGACGATTAGCCGTTACGAAGTTCTGCGACCACAGGGGCATTTAGATGAGTTTTCCAACCGACCGTAAATATTCCGAGTCGCACGAGTGGTTTCTGGTTGAAGGCGACATAGTGACCATGGGTATTTCTCAACATGCTGCCGACGAGCTCACGGACATTACATACGTGGATGTCCCCGACGTCGGCAGCAGCGTTACAGCCGGTGAGACGATCGGCGAAGTGGAGTCGGTAAAGGCCACTTCAGAGATACTCTCAGCCGTCTCCGGCGAAGTGGTCGAGGTCAACGCTGCTCTTGTCGACCATCCCGAGATGATCAACGAGGACGCGTATGAGGACGGCTGGATCGTCAGGATAAAAGCTGAGTCCATCGACCCGATTAAAGCCCTGATGGACGCCAAGGAATACGAAGCCTCAATACCTTCGTAGCCGTACTCGCTGCCGGGTGTCTAGAGCAAGCACTAGGTAATCGCAGCGTTCAATCGTTGGTGTCATCCGTGAGTCTCTCGCTTCCGACCGCTACGTTTGGACTGGTTACGCTATAGGGTATCGCCAAGCCTGAAGATGCGGGTATAGAAGTTTCAGCTTGGCGGATGGCCCCTGGCTTTGGCTGTGGTAGACAAAAACCGGCGAACTACTTCCATCCCCCACCTCTAGTGTGATGGGCCGTCCGACGCCAGAATGCCCAGGCAAACGCGTTCTCGGACCTGGAGCCCTTCCCACACAACGGAATCCTCAAGTTCACATCACCGCGGGTCGAAATGGGGGTTGTCCTTTGTGATGGACAATGCTCCAAACACGAACCGAAACGCAGTGTTTGAATATGGAGGCCTCCGATGGATCATCGCCAGTCCCCCTTGCGCGGCTTTACCCTTACCGAACTCCTCATTGTCGTCGTAGTCATAGGCCTGCTCGCCGCGGTCGTTGTACCCAACATGTCGAGCGCGACGGATGATGCGAAGGCGGCTAAGATTGCCGCCACGGTGGACGTACTCCGCTCGGCCGTCTCGATGCACTACACGTATACCGGAAGAGGAGCGGCGGAGTACGGTGGTCCGGCCTGGACACAGGCCAGCCAACACCAGCTCTCCATGACGCAAACAACGCCGGGCTGGAAAGGTCCCTACATCGACCACCCCTTAAGCCACGCGGACAACCCCTTTGGGAACCACGTCCTGGTCTACACCAAATTCAGCTACGGAAAAGCGGGGGGAGGTTTCGACCTGCTCGGCAGCGGCTCCGACACGGTTACCGGAAACGGACAACATGTCGAGTTCTATGATGTTCCCGAAGCAACCGCCAAAAGTGTAAACGACATGCTGGACACCGGCATAGGTGGCAATTGGAAGAGCACCGGTCGTGTGGAATGGGTTAGCAGCGGGAGTGTTCTGGTAGTCTTCCTGACCGATATCCCCGACTAACTGCAGTCTTGCATAGTCTGCGGCGGCGCCCGATACGGGCACGCCATTAATCTCAGGGTTGTGGTAAAGTTCTCTATGAGGCGCCGGGTGTCACGCCTACGCTTGCATGGAAACAGCGGGCGTGGCATGACGAGCCGCGTAGGGTGCGTCCCGGACGCACCTTCTTTCTGAACAAGCTTGGTCATACGTTCTTGAGGATCAACCCGCGTGGGGTGCGTCCCGAACGCACCTTCTTTCTTCACGCACCGCCAGTGCGTCAACCCTCTCCTCTCAGATGCCGATAAAACACCCGGTGTGGGACCTTCTGCGGAGGGTCTGCGCGCGGGATCGTCTCCTGCTGCGTTGTCGAGGAGTCAGACGCCTATGGTGCCGATGGTGGCCCGTCATCTGATCTGTCCATTACACGAGCTTCTACTCGGGCGGCAGACGTTTCGCTACCTGCGTAAGCTGGAATGGGCGCAGTGGTGCTCGCCGGAAGAGCTGCGCCACCTGCAACGGATAAAGCTGCGTGATCTCCTTCGCCATGCCCGCGAGCGAATCCCGTTTTATCGGACGCGATTTCGCAAGGCTGGCGTTGATCCCGACGCAGGCGATCCTCTCAAGCTACTGTCGAGTCTGCCGCTACTGAGTAAAACCGACATCCGTGCCAACCTCGATGACATGCTCTGGCACGACGTTCCCGGCGGTTTGTTCGAGTTCAATACCGGCGGTTCGACGGGCGAGCCGCTGACCTTCTATTTTGACCGCAGAAGGCAGGGCTACGACCAAGCTGCCCGCATCCGAACGCACCGCTGGTTCGGCGTGGACGTCGGCGATCGCGAGCTGTACCTGTGGGGATCGCCGATCGAGTGGAAGCGCAGCGACGGTGTCAAGCGTTTCCGCGACCGGCTCTTCAATCATCGG
>Ga0180433_10003820_pt1 | contig 21803 bp, 20 predicted proteins | sample SS_ome_8_FD_132980 | JGI IMG/M metagenome (GOLD analysis project Ga0180433, IMG submission 132980) | Hypersaline lake sediment archaeal communities from the Salton Sea, California, USA - SS_1_D_1 metaG | ecosystem: Environmental > Aquatic > Non-marine Saline and Alkaline > Hypersaline >... | reverse complement strand
TTCTTATAAGGCGGTGAATAACTATCCCCGGCCCCGTCTTTATGGCCACAATATCGCCCGGTTTTATCTGAGAAGAAGAAAAAGCGGCCAGAAGAAGGCGGTCCCCTTCTTTTATAAAAGGAGACATGCTTTTTCCTTTAGCCACACTCCAGAAATATTTGTTTTGGAATTTTTTATCCATTATGCTAAAATTATAACACAATTTTTAAAGGTTTATAATACAAAATAAACCCAGCACACCTTTTAGATTACACCTAAGACATTTTTTACCGATGAATTCAGCCTTCCTGCTTTTCGGAAAGATTTTATCAGCCATTTTTATCTTTTTTCTGCCCGGCTATCTCACCAGTCTTCTTTTAAAGGGAAAAAATTCTTTCTCTTTACTTATCAGCATTCTTCTCAGTTCTTTAATCGGCCTGATATTGGCTCAACTTGGTTTTTTCTCCCTTTTCTATCTTGTCTTTTTTCTGGGTATCTATTCATTAACTACATTTATCTGCCTTTATCTTAAACGGCCGGAAGGATTAAAGTTTAGAAAAATCCGGTTCCGGCCAAACTGGCTCCTTTTGGCTCTATTAGCTTTAAGCTCCTTTATCTTCTTCCGGCCGCATCAGTATCTGGAAGGAGGCTGGGATCCGGGAACCTATCTCAACACCGGGATAAATATCGCCAAAAGCGGCTCAATCAAGATTGAGGATGAAACCTGGGCCGGCCTAAAGGCCGAGGAACAGGAAGCCTTCTCTCACAACCGGGTAAATATCCAGCAGAAATATCCCGGCTTCATGATTACCGATTCAGTTAGGGGTCGGATTATTCCCCGTTTTTATCACCTTTATCCAGTCTGGATAGCTATCTTCTACAGCCTTTTTGGCCTGCGCTTCAGCCTTTATCTAAATCCGTGCTTTGCCCTCTTGGGGCTCCTGGCCTTTTATCAAGCCGCCAGGATTCTTTTTAACCGCAAAGTAGCCGGGCTTGCCTCTTTATTCCTGGCCCTAAGCGTTATCCAGATTTGGTATGTTCGCTTTTCTACCACTGAAATATTCAGTCAGTTTCTACTCTGGAACGGAATTTATCTCTTGGCCCTTTATGAAAAGAAAAATGAACCCTTTCCGGCTTTAATCGGAGCCCTTACCCTGGGAGCCGCTCTCCTTTCTTCTTTTACCATTATCCTCATTCTTCCGGCATTAGTTCTTTACTTTTTCTACCGAAATTGGGGGAAATTTAGGCGTTTTGACCTCTTTTTTATCGTTCCTTTCAGCCTTTTACTGGTCTATTTGCTCATTCAGGGGGTATTTTTTACTAAAACCTATATTTATAACATTTATTGGTACCATTATAAATTCAATCCGGCCAGGGATAAAGCCGTAATTGCTCTGGGGACAGGCCTAATTCTGCTAATTCTTTTAAAAGTCTTCTCCGGGAAAATAAAGCCGTTCTTTAACCGCCTCTGCCAGAAGAAATATCTTAGAAGAGGGGCTAGTTTGCTCCTAGTGCTTCTGGCATTTTATCTTTATTTTCTTCGCCCCCGGATAATGCCTCTAAATAACAATGCTACCAATGCCCAAGAATTGGCTCTCTTCCTTACCCCTTTAGGCTTCTGGCTGGCAATCTTTGGATTAGGGATGGCCTTTTGGCAGGGTTTTTCCCGAAAAAAAGCACCTTTTGTCATCATGGCCTTAACCTTTTCGTTTTTCTTCCTGCGTAACAAGGTCCTGGCTCCCAGCTACCCCTGGGCCCTCAGGCGCTATGTTCCCTTTATGGTACCCAGCTTTTACCTTTTTGCCAGCTACCTGATTATCGAATTAAGCGAGCGAAAAAAAATAACCGGCCGAATCATAGCTACGGCTATCTGTATTTATCTTCTTGTCTTCCCCATCTGGCGAATTCCCCTTTTGATAAAACAGGTGGATTATCAAGGGATGATTGAATTTTCGGAAAATCTGGCGAAACAAATGAAAGAAGAAGCTATCTATATCTGTGATGGATATTGGCTGGCTACTCCCTTGCATTATATCTACGGTAAAAACACCCTTTCCCTTTCTGACCAAAATATCCCTAAAGCCTGGCAGGCCTTAAGTATAATAGAGAAATGGCTTGAAGAAAACAAGCAAGTCTTCTATATCTCCCGGGAAAGCAAACCTTTTACCCCAAGAGTCGATTTTCAGGAGGTTGGTTCGGCTATTTTAGACTCAAGCCGGCTGGAAGAACCGCTGCGTCAGATTCCCCGGAAGGTGAAAAAATTTAAAATACCGGTTAAAATCTTTCAGCTAAAGCTGCTTGAGAGAAAAAGGCAAGAAAAGAAAGGTGAACATTTTATCGATATCGGCCGAAACTGCTTTGGCCTGGCCGGCGGTTTTGACCGGGTGAGAAACTATAGCGGCGGAATAAACGGCCGCTGGACATACGGCCTGGCCGAAATAACTATCCCCTGGCCGGAGGAAAATAAAAAGGTTAGTTTGACTATCAAAATGGGCGGAGCCCGGCCGAAAAAAGAAAAATTAGCCCGGATTTCTCTTTATCTGGACGGAAATTTTATCAAAGAATTTGAAGTGGCCAATGAATTCAAAGAATATAACCTAATTATTCCTTCATCAGTAACTAAATCTTCTCTTCCCCGGAGGGCGGTCTTAAGAATTACCGCAACTGTCTGGAATCCCTACGAATATGCCATTAAAGGTTATAGCGCTAATCTGGGAGTTTTATTGGATTGGGTAAAGGTGAAGTTCTGAGACTAAACTCTTTTTACCAATTTCTCAATTAATTCAGCCATCTGGCTGAGTTTCCCCGGAACCATTTCAAAAAAACGCGTTCCTTGAGTAAGCCTGGTTAATTCCATAAGCAAGCGGGGGGAACTTCCGCTAAATCTTCCCTTCAGCAAAGCTTCCTTAGAAACTAAAAGAAGCATCTGGCTAAGTTTTAAAAAACCCGATGAGGAAGCTATCGGCTTTAAAGAAGGGAAAGCTTGCCAATCCATTGGTCCAGCTTTACCCCGATGAGCATAAATGAGGGGAATCCGGCAGTCAAGACAAAGGTTTTTTATGGCCGGTATTAATCTTACTCCTTTTTTTACCTTCAGGCTGAGCAAAGAGAAATCTCTTCCCTTAATCCGGCTTACTTCCCTGACTCCTTTTATTTTCGCTAACTTCTTTAAAAAAGCAGGGGTAATATAGGTTAAGGCCAACTCAATAAAGGTTTCTTTCCCCTTTATCCCTCCAGGCGGTGAAAGAAAAATAACATAACCGGGAAAACATCTTTCGCCTAATTTTGCCCAGGCTAAATTATCAATATCAAGCATGATTTTTCTTCGTCTATCCTTCTTGTTTTTCTTCAGATGCGCAGTGGAGAGCTCCGGAAAAAGCTTAAAGGTTTTTGCGGAAAGGCGAAGGCTGCGGGGAAAAGGTTCAATCAACCGGGAAGAAACAGAAATAGGGGCTAATTCGTCGGAGAGTAAAGAAAAACCCCTTTTTAAAAGCTCCATAACCAGGGTGGTCTTGCCAAAAGCCGAATAAGCACAAATAATAAATCCCTTCCCTTTCCAGGAAACCACTCCCCCGTGGAAAATAAAGTGACTGCTCATCCGGGAGGCAATCAAAGAGGGTATGGCCAAAGCCACTTGCCTGGCCGAAAGTTTAGAAAGAGGATAAAAAGAATCGTCCCACTTTATCCCGGCTTTTTGACAGTTTGTCTGCCCGGAGAAAATATGGATTTTCTCAAAAATTTCCCCCCTTTTAAGAGAGAGAAAATGGCGGTAGATATCTTTTAATTCCTGCCGAAAGGCCTTTGAATCGGTGCTTATCCGGTAAGATTTGCCAAAGAAAAAATAATTATCCGTAAACATTTCCCCGCTTGCCACTCGAATTTTCCTAAAAGCTAAAAAACAAAGAGGCCTCTATCTGGTCAGAATCATAATTATGTATCCGGTCAATATGCCGCCAGCCTAATAAAAGTTCAATATCATCTTCCGCCAGCCAGTTAATTCCCAGGCCGATTTCGTTTCTCTTACCCTCACCGATAACAAAGGCAAAGGTATGCTCGTTGAAAATATAGGCTTCTATTTTTTTATCCTTTATCCAGAAGGGATGGTGAAACCTTAGAATAGATTCTAATTCAATCGTATCCCTTCCCGGATGAAGGATAGCATATTGGAGGCTTTCTGCCCAATAAAGCCATTTGAACAAATCCGTTCCGGCTTCAAAGCCGAATTCGCTCCGGCAAAGTTTATGAGAATGAAAATGATACCTTGTTTCGATAAAAGGACAAAGTTTTAATTCTTTATTAAAAGCCGGAAGATAATAGTGAGCTTCCGGCCATAGCCTTATAGTATACCAATCTTCGTTATCTACGGATATATCATAGCTCGCGGTTTGACTGTTCTTCCATTCAAAATCAAGGCCATAGGCAAAAGCTGGGTTTAAAATAAACAAAAATATGACAAATAAAAAAACTTTAGTCATTAAAACCCCTTGGTTTACGGGAGGGTGATTAAAGGGAAAGAATTAAAGTTTTTTAATCGACAGATATTAAATCTTTTATTTTCTCAAAGCGTTTTAGACCAATCCCTCTGACTTTTTGAATCTCTTCTTTGCTTTTAAAAGGCCCGGTTTCTTTTCGATAGTCGATAATCCTTTGGCTCAGAATTTCTCCAATGGCCGGCAGTCTGGCTAACTGAAAAACATCGGCCTGATTAATGTTGAGAAACTCTCCCGATTTTCCCTTCTCTATTGCATTTACCGAAAGAGAGGGAATTCTTAGAGAGTCTCCTTGGGCCAGCGCGCTTTTTACGGGAATAAATATCTTTTCTCCATTTATAAGGGTTCTGGCCAGATTTATAGAGGAAATATCCGCTTCCACCTTGAGATTTGTTTCTGTCAACACCTCCCCTACCCGGGTGCCTTTTTTGACCCGATACAAGCCGGGCCTAAATACCGCCCCGGCCAGATGAACGACCAGAGACTCCTCCGCCTGGTTTATTTTTGTCTCCGGTTGAGAGTGGGCTTTAACCAGATAGGGCTTAACCTCTTTAAAATGTCTATTTTTAAAAAACAAAACCCCGGAACCGATTACTAAAGTTCCGACTAAAAATAAAGCTACATTTCGTTCTTGAGGAGTGAGGTTGAACATATACTTCTTCTCCGTTTAGAAAAACGCTAAAATCCACCTCTTTTTCTGCGTTTAATTAGCATACCCATCCAGGCACAAATTTGTCTATTGACAAACATCAACTTATATTGTATAATTATTATGTAAATGACTAAAGCCTATGTATAATAGGCGAATGGGAACTGCTACGGCAGTTCCTTCTTTTTTTCTACAAACGATTTAATATCTCGAAAAAATATTATCCGATTGGCCCCAATAGCAAGATTAGAATTAAGCCTGTCTTTGTGTGCCATAATAGTCATTTTTTTATGTTTTCCTTTTATGTATTTTACTAATTTAATAAAATCCCCATCACCACTACATAGAACTAACTCTTCATACTCCGGTAATCTATCTATGGCTTGAATAGTTATCTCAACATCAAAGTTGCATTTTCTTTTATATACTCCTTCAGTACTATCATAAACACTTGCTACCGGTTTAGTTCTGACTCTATAGCCAATTCTCTTTAATTTCTTTAGGAATGCTTCTCTATCCTTTTTACTTTTAATAAATCCACTAAGAGTATGGGTAGGATGCCTATCGAAAAACGTTTTCCTTGAGATTACTCCGCCAAAAAAGAATATGTCAATAGGATAAAATTTATCGTTAAGCCAGATATAAAATTTTCCATAATCCAATTCCCATCGCTGTAATTTACATCCATAATAAAGGTTACTATCATCTATGATGACCAAAGCTCTTTTCTGTTCTTTCTCCATATTATCACCAAGACCAGATATCTTTTTAAACAGGGTGTGCAGATATTATAGGGTAATTACGAAGTATTATCAAGTTAATTATGGCCTGTTTTTCCTGTTTGTTTTTATATATACAAATGGTATAATGTCAATATTAGAACCTTGTTAAAATACAACAATTACGGGTTGCGTATATTAACTATTTAAGGATTAAAGTGATGGGAACCCACAGAGATTCAATTTATACGGTTCCAGAGTTTTATGAATATTTAAAACATTTGGTATCCCTATCTATAGGCACACTTTTATTAATCCTCACCTTCATTGATAAATTTATTATTCTGTCCGGAAATACACAACTACTTGGCTGTGGTATTGGAAGTTTATTACTTTCCATTATAACTTCTGGCCTCTGCATGCTATCTATTTTAAGTATTAAACGATATAAATCTCCCCCACCACGCTGGGAGACAAATCTTCTCCTTTGGTCTGGTGTCGTCGCAGTGGCGACTTATCTGACAGGTATATTATTTGTTGGCATATCAGTTATTATTAATATAACACCATAACACTTAAATAATATATATTCCTATTCTATTGGCTTGAGACAAGAATTATTAACCAAAGTGTAATGTCATAAGTTTATCTGCTTTCTTCTGTGCTAATCAAATGCTATCCCCTTTAGGAAAATTATAATATGGAATAAAGTTAGTTTGAATCTAACCCCTAAAACAAAAAAAACAGGGTCTTTCACTTACCCTGTCTTTTTATATCTTATCTAAATTATTCTAACTAACCTGGAATCCAGGAAGTTAGATTTTCCACAAATTCCTTAGTTTGATCAGGTATCGACAACACACATCACCAGATTCAACGGCTCGCTACCATTTAAGATGCTGACGCTTGACCTTAAATGTAAGCTGCTTATCACCTCTAATTAATAGCAACTCTACTACAGTACCGGGTTCACCAACAATTTCATATGCTATTTTGTAGGGACCGCCTGTGGATATTTGTCTGCCATTAATCTTAAGCAATCTATCCCCTGTCTTAATTCCTGCCTTTGAAGCGGGGCCATTATCCAGAACTTGTACAACAACACCATTTGTGTCAATTCGTATTCCAATTTTACCTTTTTCAGATGACTCAAAGTTATATTTCAGATTATCTAGCATAATTTGTATATTATATGCATCTTTACCTTGACCTAAATCTGTCACTCTTTCAAAAGCACTTCCTGGATTTGTTATCATTTCTATGTTCGTCACAACAACTCTAACACCTCCTTCAACTTCTACAATGGCATAATTAATACGAGCTTCCGGTATTGCATCATATCTTGATCCTAAAAGAATTGCTGCGGTCATTGAATTTGTTCTTTTACCATAGACCGCATTATAATCAGTTATAGTTTTAACATGATAGCCCCAAGATAACATTTGATTTGTCAAGGCGTCAATAACCTCTTTCTTCGTCACATTTGAAATTGTTACCTCTGGTTTCCCTGTAGGTGTTCTTAAAGGTGGGCCAGTTGCACATCCTGATAACAACATAGAAAAAACAATAAAACCGATGACAGTCTGTACTAAATTCTTCTTCATTTCATTTTCCCTTGTATGACACAAAAATCACTGAGTGTCATAGTATAGACTAAATTATTCTAACTGCCCTGAAATTTAGTGAAATCTATTTAAGCTGATTTTTCCAGTGTTCCTTTATCTCCGGAAAGAATCGGCTTGCCTTTTTGCTTTATCACCTCAGGGGTGATAATACACTCATCGATTCGGGAAGATAAGGAGGGAAGCTCATACATAATATCCAGCATAAAATTTTCGATGATAGACCTGAGGGCCCGGGCCCCTGTTCCCCGGCGGACAGCTTCTGTAACAATGGCCGATAAAGCCTCCGGCGTAAACTCGAGTTTCACATTTTCCATGGTAAATATCTTTTGGTACTGTTTAACCAGGGCATTCCGGGGTTCGACAAGAATTTTAATCAAATCGTTTTCTTCCAAATCATGCAATACGGCAACAATGGGAAGCCGGCCGATAAACTCAGGGATTAAACCAAACTTAAGAAGGTCTCGGGGTTCAACCTGCATAAGAATCTCGCTTGTCTTTCTATCCCACTTGTGTTTTATATCGGCACCAAAACCTATACTGCCCTTGTTCAAACGGGATGCAACAATCTTTTCCAAGCCATTAAAGGTTCCCCCGCAGATAAAAAGAATATTAGATGTATTCACCGGGATAAATTCCTGATGGGGATGTTTTCTGCCTCCTTTAGGAGGAACATTGGCAATTGTTCCTTCGATAATTTTCAAAAGGGCCTGCTGGACCCCCTCGCCGGAGACATCCCTGGTAATAGAAATGTTTTCCGTTGTCCGGGCAATCTTGTCAATCTCATCAATATAAATAATACCTCTTTGGGCCCTGGCCAGATTATAATTCGAAGCCTGGAGAAGTTTTAAAAGAATGTTTTCGACATCTTCCCCCACATAGCCGGCTTCAGTCAAAGTAGTAGCATCGGTTAAAACAAAGGGAACATCTAAAATCTTGGCCAGAGTCCGGGCAAGAAGTGTTTTACCAGAACCTGTCGGACCAATTAAAAGAATATTACTCTTCTCTAATTCTACCTCTTTATCTCCGGACTCAACCTGAATGCGCTTATAATGATGGTGAACGGCTACGGCTAAGCTCTTCTTCGCCCTTTCCTGGCCAATTACATAGTCATCCAGGCGCTGCTTAATTTCAACCGGTTTAGGAACAACCTTAGCGGGTTTAAAATCATCTTTTGTTTCCTTAGCCAAAATTTCATTGCATAATTCGATACATTCACTGCAAATAAAAGAATTAGGCCCGGCAATCAAACGGCCGACTTCGCCCTCGGCCCGCCCGCAAAAAGAACACTTGGCATATTTACCGAAACTGCCCCCCTGATTTCCTTTCATATCCTACTTATCCCCTTTCTTTTCCATTCCTACCCGATGGGTAATCACACTGTCAATTAAGCCATAGTTCTTGGCCTCTTCAGCGGTCATAAAAAAATCCCGATCGGTATCTTTTACGATTTTATCCAGTTTCTGTCCGGTGTGCCGGGCCAAAAGCTGGTTTATCTCATCCTTAAGCCTTAATATTTCTTTGGCCTGAATACTAATATCGGCCGCCTGTCCCTGAACGCCGCCCCAGGGCTGATGAATCATTACCCGGGCATGAGGAAGGGCGTAACGTTTGCCTTTCTCTCCGGCGGTTAAAAGCAAAGCCCCCAAACTGGTCGCCTGCCCCATACAGATGGTTGAAACCTGCGGTTTAATATACTGGATGGTATCATAAATAGCTAATCCGGCGGTAACCGCCCCTCCCGGGGAATTGATATAAAGATGGATATCCTTATTGACACCTTCTGATTCCAAAAAAAGAAGCTGGGCAATGATTAAATTAGACACCTCATCAGTAATCGGTACCCCGATAAAAACAATTCTATCTTTCAAAAGACGGGAAAAAATGTCGTAGGCCCTTTCTCCCCGGCCGGTCTGCTCCACAACCATGGGAATTAACTGGCTGTAATTCTTCTCTCTTTCTTCCATCGTATTTGCCTCCCCAGTTAAATAATAGTGTCAGAGTATCATCATTCACTTTGTTCGTTAGCATCAAAACATCATGTTTTTTTCTGGCGTTGAATTTTGATTCTTTGACACTATTAAAGTTTAACTTCCTGAATTTTACTAGAGTCTAAAATAAATTTCAAAGTTTTATTTTGCCGGAGGTGCTCAATAAAACCTCCGTCGGACTCTTCCAGGGTATCCTTTTTATTCGAATATCGATTTATTTTCTTTAATTCTTCCCGGGCCTCTTCCGGGCTTACAATAATATTCTCCTTCTCAGCAATTGCCTCTAAGATTAAGGCCAGTTTCACCTCATCTCCGGCTTTTTTCTCTGCCTCTTCATTGAGCTTTTTCTCCTCTTCTTTTATTTTCTGCTCACTAAAACCGAGCTCTTTCAAACGACGCAAGGTATACTCCAGGAGAATCCCTTTCCTCCTTTCGACTAAAGAATAAGGCAGGGGAAAATCGGTTGACTCAAGCAATTGCTTAATTACTTCATCCTTTGTCTTTCTCTCAGACTCGGAATCTTTCCAATTCTTTAGACGTTTCTTTATTTTCTCTTTCAAATCGAGGAGATCACGGCAATCTTTGATGCGCCGGGCCAATTCGTCATTTATCGCAGGCAGCTTTTTTTCTCTGATTTCTTTCAGGGTAATATGAAAACCGGCTTTTTTGTTTTGAAGCTCCGGAGAAGGATAGTCAGCGGGGAGATTAATCTCGAGTATTCTTTTTTCATTGATTTTCAGCCCGAAAAGCTCCTTGTCAGACCCGGGTCCAAAAAAATCCTTTCCTATTTCGAGATTTAAATCTTTATTTTTCCCTCCGGGGATAAGTTTACCTTCAACATACATTTCTAAATCTACGATAGCCAAGTCTCCTTTTTGCAAAGGCCGGGTATCTATTGAATTAAAAGTGGCCATCTTTTCCTGGACATTTTTAATTTCATTATCCAATTCGGATTCAGTAATTTCAAAAATCTCCTTTTTCGCTTTCAGCCCTTTATAGTGACCTAATTTTATCTCCGGACGCACCTCTACCTTAGCTTCGAAAATAAGCGGAGCGGACGGTTTCCAATTTACCTGAGAAATTTCCGGATCCCCCACCGGCCAAAGATGCGTCTCCTTCAAAGCAGCGACATAGTTAGAAGGGATTATATTCTTAAGCAGTTCATCTTCGATATCTTTCCCATAACGGCTTAAAAGCAATTCCCGCGGAACTTTTCCCAATCTGAAACCAGGCAGGGCGGCATTTTTTTGAAAGCGGTTTAAAACTTTTTCGAATTCCTCCTGCATGGTTGTTTCGGAAACCTCTACCTTCAAGATTCTCTGACAGGCGTCAATTTTTTTAATCTGAGTTTTCATTTCCTAAACCTGATAGTTTTGGAGCGGGTGATGGGATTCGAACCCACGACATCTACCTTGGCAAGGTAGCGCTCTACCGCTAAGCTACACCCGCTTTCTCGTCGGAATATGGTGCGGACGGGGAGACTTGAACTCCCACCCCTCATCGGGACTAGATCCTAAATCTAGCGCCTATGCCAATTCGGCTACGTCCGCATCCGTATTGAACGGAATACGGCTCTGGTGCCCGCACAAGGAATCGAACCTTGAACCTCGCGCTTAAGAGGCGCTTGCTCTGCCAGATTGAGCTATGCGGGCGGAACCTTGATTTTATCAATTTATATTTTAAAAATCAACTAAATAAACCGCAAAAAAACCTTGTTATTTAATAAAAGCTTACGAGCTATGAGCCAAAGGCTATATCTCGCCGACGATTTCTTCAACAATATCTTCTAAAGTAACTATGCCCAGGGGTTTTTGGGACCGGTTTACGACTAATGCCATCGTCTGCCTTTCTTTTCTCAATTGAGAAAGCAGGCGGTCTATGGATGTATCCTCTAAAACCGGCAAAATCGGGCGGACAAAATCACCTAATCTGGTTTTATTCCCATCCGTCTCATAGAGTAAATCATAAATGTTAGTTAAACCGACTATATTGCTGCCTTTCCCTTGAAACACAGGATAGCGAGAAAATCTTTTTACCCCGGCAAGCTCTTTTACTTTTGATAAAGAAGTGTTTACCTCAATGGAGGTCACATCGGATAAATCCACCATTATATCTCTCACCAGAGTAGTGCCAAAATCAAAAACCTGATAAATCATCTTTCGCTCATCCGGTTCCACTACTCCTTCTCTGGCACTTTCTTCCACTAAAAATTTTAACTCCTCCTTGGTAACAAAAGGGCTTTTGGTTGTTTTTTTGCCTCCAAACGGCTTGAGAATCAAACGGGGAAATAAATTAATCGTTTTAACCAGAGGGGAAAGCAGAATAAACGAACCCTTAAGAACGGGAAAAATTGCCAGGATTATCCGGTCAGCATGCTGGCGGAATAAACTTTTAGGAATAATTTCGCTAAAAACAAGAATCAAAGGAGTAAGGATGATTGTGCTAATTAAAGCTCCCCGGGCGGCAAAATATTTAATTGCCCAGGAAGTTGCCAGGGCTGAAGCAACAATAACCGAAACATTGGTTCCAACCAAAGTGCTGCTTAAAAAATATTCGGGGTTTTTCAGAAATCCCTGTAATAATAGCGCTTTCTTTACTTTAGAATCAACCAAGCTTCTAAGACGCAACCTGTTCAAGGAAATAATTCCTGTCTCCACTCCAGAAAAAAATCCAGCAAATATAATGCAAAAAAAGACTGCTGTCAGGTAGCCAAAGGTTTCCATGCTATTTTATCTCCAGAAGAATTTTTCTAATTCTATTTTTCCCCATTTTTTTAATAGTAAAGGAAAAGTTTTTAAAAACAACCTTTTCATCCCTTTTGGGCATCCGCCCGAAAAGGGAAAATACGAATCCACCGATAGTATCGGCTTCATCTTCAGGTAAGTTTAAATTCAAGCGGCGGTTAATTCTGGAAAGCTCTAATTTACCGTCCAAAACTGCCGAGTTACTATCAATAATTTCGATTAGTTTTTCCCGAGGCTCAAATTCGTCCTGTATCTCGCCGACAATTTCTTCAAGGATATCTTCCAGGGTAACCAGCCCGGCGGTCCCCCCGTATTCATCGACTACAATGGCTATTCGTAAATTTTGTTTCTGAAATTCCTTAAGTAATTCATCGATTTTTTTAGTTTCCGGGATAAAAACCGCCGGTTCCATTAAACCGGCAATATCCTTCTTTTCAGAAAGAAGATAATCTTTGGTATGGATAATGCCGGCAATATCATCCAATTTTTTCCGGTAAACCGGCAGGCGGGCGTGTTTTGCCTCCCGCATTAAGTTGATTGCGCTTTCCGAAGGGCTATTTATCTCCAAAGCAACCATATCAACCCGGGGAACCATAATTTCGCTCGCCTCGGTATCTCCAAATTCAAAAACGCTGTAAATCATTGCCTCCTCGGTTGCTTTTACTACCCCTTCCCTTTTACCAATCTTAATCAGATTCTGAAGTTCTTTTTCTGTCAGATAAGGTTTTTTGAAAGAAGCCGTCCCGCCTAAACGGGAGATAAAAAAATCGGTAACATTTTTTAAAATATTTCGAATAGGAAGAAAAATCTTAACAAAAAATTTAATCGGGTAAGCTGTTTCTAAAGATATCCGTTCCGCCTGCTGGACGGCATAGGTTTTAGGGGTTATCTCGCCAAAAACGATAATAACGAAAGTCATCAAAGCAATGGCAAAGCTAATCCCTATTTCCCCAAAAACTTTAATTGCCATCAAGGTAGCCAGGGAAGTAGCGGCGACATTAACGAGCATATTGCCAATGAGAATGGTGGTTAAAAGCTGATAGGGTTGAGTTAAAAGTGAGTTTATAAGCGCTCCCCGGTGGGCAAATTTCCTCTGCAGACGATGGAGCTGCAATTTACTTAAGGAAAAAAAAGCTGTCTCGGAGCCGGAAAAAAAGGCAGAAAGGCAGAGTAGTAGAAAAAGCAGCACCAGGCGGATTGATAATATTGACAATTAAATCCCTCTATTTTTTATGGCACGTCATGTTAGAAATCTATTCCGCAAATCAGCTCTATGGGAAGTAGTAAGTAAAACTTACTTTCTATCTCTAAGATGGCACGCCCGGAGGGGCTCGAACCCCCGACCTCTAGCTTCGAAGGCTATCGCTCTGTCCAACTGAGCTACGGGCGCACAGTGTTTATTGTACCAAGATTGAGAATACTAATCAAGCAGGGCCTTTGGGTTTTAAATCATAGCTCCCGGCTGACCTTTCGATTTTGCTCAGGGCAGGTGGCTCATAGTAATTGTGTAATGTGTGATGTGTAATGTAAAAAAGCTAAGAGCTAAAAGCAAAGAGCCAAAATGGCTGATAGCTCATCGCTGATGGCTCTTAGACTATCCTTTATTTTAAAGCTAATCCTTTGATTACCTTATGAGTAAGGCCTTCCCTGAGTTCTATTCTATCCGGATGATAAGCGATATATGTCGGCTTTATATGGTCTATCCAGGCGCCGCAATTGGCGTATATGCCTTTATCAATAACCTGAAGCTGACACCGGTGGGTATGACCAAAGATAACTATTCTGGCCCCTTTATTCAAGTGGTTCTTAACTGCCTGTTTAAACTCCCCAAAATGCCCGCCTCTTTTTATATATTCTTTTGTAGCCGGGGTAATCTTGTTTTTTACCGATATGGCTTCACGGAGAAACTGAAAATTCTCCAAGGCTTTCTTTGTCCACTTATCAACACCCGGATAAAGCAATCTTTCTAAACTGGCCACAAATAGATTGAAACGTCTGCCTCGAGGCCATCTAATCGACTGAAGAGGATTTTTGTATCGATTAAACATATCGTATTTATGGCCGTGCTCGGCGACAATACCAGCTTCATTATCGCGGTATTCTAAAGATATTCCAAGACCTTCGTTAATAAATCTTTCGAAGGGTATGTAATCGTGATTGCCAATTACATAAGTTAGACCTATCTTACTCTTTAGCGATAAAAGTTTTCTGGCAATTTCACTATGCCTAAAAAGAACCCGGTCCAAATCAGCCTGCCATAACTCAAACAGGTCGCCTACGATGATTAGCTCTTCGGCTTCTTTTTCGACGAATTTAAGAAACTCCAGAAATTCCTCATCGCGGTGAAAATCATCCGTCCTCGAACCATCACCTAAATGCAAATCGCTTATAAATATTTTCATAAGCCGTTTTATTCCTAACTAATGACAGGAAAAATAAAAATTGAAAGTTTTTAACCGACAGAGATATCATCCCGCCTATGGCTAAATATAGTTCACCCCGTTAGAAATGACACTTTTTCTGTTGGTTAAACCATGCTTTCTAACGGGGGAAAACATAATTTCATCCCATAGCAAAAAATCTTCAGGCCGCTGATAAGGCAAGCCTTAACCCTTACTGTCTGCTCCTCAGTTTAATCCATGTTTTTTAAGGCTTCCTGTATCAAAGGAAGGATACCAGCTACTTCATCCTTGTTCATTCTTCCTAACTTGGCAAACCTGAACTCGCCCTGAGGGTCTCTATTTTCCCTGGCAATCTGCAGTTTCTTTGTGCCTTTGTTGTAAGAATAAACACTTACGGTTAAACGGTCTGTATCGGTTTCATGGGACTTTGAAAACAAACTTTCATCTAAACTTTTGTCATAAGGCATGTCGATCCTCCCTGTTAAGTTAAAATACCGTATTAAAAGTGATTTATTCGAATTCTACTACCGGGACATCCTTGACTCCCTCTTCAGCTTCAAAATATACCCTGGGTTTAACAAGACCTCTCAAACTGGTGAATAATCTTCCGAAAACAGTCCTCTGGTAGGTATTGAATCCCTGAACAGCTTGATTATATCTCATCCTTTCTACGGCAATCCTATTTTCCGTTCCCTCTAATTGCGCCTGGAGGGTTAAAAAATTCTGATTGGCTTTTAATTCCGGATAATTTTCAGCGACTAAAAGCAATCTGGATAACGTATCAGTAATTTGATTGGCTGTCTGAATCTTCTGCTCGGTCGATTTTGCCTGTGCCCACTGACTCCTTAACTCGGTTATCTTGGTAAAGGTCTCTTTTTCATGAGTCATATATCCCTTTACCGTGCTAACCAAATTGGGAATAAGATCGTTTCTCCTTTGAAGTTGATTCTCTACCTGTGCCCAGGCCTGGTTCACCTTTTCATCCAAAATTACGGCCGTATTCAATCCTTGAATTAACCGGCCGGCCAAGGCTAAAATAACGATACCAACAACAATTAAGACTATCCATATCTTTTTCATTCTTCACCTCCGTTTCTCATTTTGTTATTCTGTGCCTTTTCGTGAAAACTAAACTGGCGGTTTACCCCGTTCGCCAACGCAAAATTTTCTCCGGGGAAACAATTCTTCCCGGGGAAAAATCTAATGGGTATTACCAGCCTCCTGAGGCACCGCCGCCTCCAGAAAAACCTCCACCAAAACCTCCGAATCCACCACTAAACCCTCCGGAAGAACCTCCCATTCCGCCACCATACCAAAAACCACCCCGCCGGCGGTTTCCCGGGGTAAGAATCATCCACCATAACAATCCCCTGCCCAGTCCAAAAATAATAATAAAAAAGAGAAGGGAAATCAACCTAGCTGAAGAAGGAACTGTCTTCTGTGCGGAAATAGGTGCTAAATCTTTGGCTCCGGCAAGGCTTACCTGATACTCTTTGGCCACCAGATTCACTAAAGAAAGACTTCCGGCAACAATTCCACGGCTATAATCTCCCTTTTTAAAAGCAGGAATAATTACCTGAGCAATAATTTGTTTAGCCAAGGCGTCCGGTACCACCCCTTCTAATCCATAGCCAACCTCGATTCTTACCTTTCGGTCCTTTAAAGCAACCAAAAGAAGTATGCCGTTATCTTTACCTTTTTTGCCAATCCCCCATTTTTCAAAAAGCTTGACCGCATAACCCTCTATATCTAACGGACGAGTGCTTTCAACGGTCACTACCGCCGTTTCTGCGCTGGTTTTGGCCTCTAATTCAGAAAATAAAGATTCCAGTTCTGTTTTATCATCACCTGATAAAACATGAGCAAAATCATTAACATACCCTGACGGTTCAGGTAATTGCTCCTGGGCATATACAAAAACCGCGGGCAGAAAGGCAACGACAATGGAAAATAGTATAGCCTTTATCTTCATAATCGGTCTACCAAACGAGCTAATTGCTGGATTTGAGCAAAGTATTTTTCAAAATAAACTTCAACATCGACTCCGGCAATCTTTTCATCATCTCGTTTATCTTTTAAAATAGCTTTAAAGGTGCCGCCATCCAGGTTAAATTGGGCGGAAAGTTTAATTAAGATTGCTTCTTTTTCGATTGGAGGAGTAATTCCTTTTAATCGAAGTAAATTGCGAAAGACCGGAATGAGAGCATAGAGAGATTCTTTCATTAACGATTCTATCCCTTTTTTTCGCAAACCTATCTCTAAATAAGCCTGGCGCAGGCGTATCAGTTTTCCTTTTATCTGTTCCTCACAGAAAAGCCTCAGGTGTTTATCGTTTATATCAATGGCGCTCAAAATATCCTGTCCATAAAGACAAAGGTGATTTTCCTTCATATCTAAAAATTCTATAGGAAATACATCCTGAGAGGTCTTAATATGCTCCAGGGTTAAAAATAAAGGAGCAGCAATTTTTTGGGGGATACCGGAGGAAACCAGTTTTAAACTATTCTTTAAATCCGAAAATTTAAGCTTTTCGAAAATCACTAAAAGGTTAATATCTGAAGTCTTAGGGGAAAAATCCCGGCCGGAAACACTGCCATATAAATTAATGGATAAAATATTCTCTTTATGGATATTTAATAACTTTCCTAAATAAGGCTCGATTAATCTTTTCACTTCAACTCTTACCGTGTCTAATTTTAATTTTTCCATATCTTCTCCTTTTGAATAAAGACGCGATATCATAACACAAGTTTTCTATAATTTTCAAGAATAAATTATAGAAAAATAAATAAAACCACCTGAAAAAGTAACTTTGTCTGCGGCTTTATTCAATTATTCGGGAAATTGTCAGGATGGATATAATTCCGGCCCCGATAAAAATAATTAAAGCGCCGAACCCAGTAAAAAAATAGCGGCAAACCCTATCAGGCTGAAAATTATTAAAATAATTGACGCGGCCGTTTCCACTCCCGTTTTAACCTAATCTATTTAACCTTTCAATATTCAGTTGTTTGAACGGAATTTTTTTATCTGCTCCTTTATTTTTTCCGCTTTAAGCTTATCTCCAACTTTTTCATAAAAGGTTGCTTTTATTCGTAATATACGAATTACTTCATTATAGTCAGGCTTAAATTTTTTTTCTATCTTTAAGAATGCCTTTTTAAACACCGATTCGGCTTCTTCTTCTGCACCTTGATCTGCATAAAATTCTAGCAGGTTAAACAGAATCTCAATAAATGCTAATAGCTCGCCCTGGCAGTCTCTCTCAAAAGCATTTTCTATTATTTTTAATAGCTGTTTGTGAATAACTTCCGCTTCAGAATTTTTACCTTGCCTAAGATAAATTATCATTAGGTTGCTTAAAAACACCTCTTCAATAAAAGGATGTAATCCAGGAATATCTTTGACTAATGCTAATGCTTTTTTTTGAAGAATTTCCGCTTTATCATATTTACCCTCACGGAAGTAAACTTGTTGAGCCATATTTAGAGGTCCCGACATTTCAACCTGGCTTTTCCCATAATCTTTTTCTGCTAATGCCATTAGCCGTTTAAAAACAACTTCAGCGGCGGTATTTTTATTCTCTTTTTGATAATTTTTTGGACTATCGGCTGTTTCACTCACGGATAAGGGCTGTTTGGAAAGAAAAAAGTTTTCATCCTGAAAGAAGTAAGCCTTTAGTAAAGTACTTAGAAAAAGAAACACTTGAGGATCTTCTGGTTTATTGGCTTTGTCATATATGGCTACAGCCTGCTCGCAAAGAGAGATGGCTTCAGCATATTTACCCTGTAATAAGTAAACCCTCGACAGTCTATGGAAAATATCAGCTATTTCGAAATGATTTTCTCTATATTTTTTTTCTGTTAATAGCACTAACCGTTTTAAAATAGTCTCGGCTTCGGCATGTTTACCCTGCTTTAAGTAAATTGCCGTCAAGTTGCTTAACAGCTGAGCCAATTGAAGATCTTCTGCTCTATTGGCTTGTTCATGTATGGCTATGGCCTGCCGGTAAAAAGAGACGGCTTCAGTATATTTATTCTGCTTTTGGTAAACATCTGCCAAAATTTCTAAAAACGAACACACTTGAAGATCTTTTGACCTGTTGAACTTTTCATAGATAGCTATACCTTGCCGGCAAAGAGAGACGGCTTCAGCATATTTATCCTGGGAGAAGTAAAGATGCGCCAGGCGATTAAGAACCCCGGCCATTGCGAAATAGTCATTCCCATATCTTTCCTCCATTACTGATATTAAGCATTTTAACACAGCCTCAGCCTCAGCAATTTTACCCTGCTTTAAATGAATTTCTACCAGGCTGCTTAACAGCTGCGCCAATTCAAGATCTTCTGGCCTATTGGCTTTTTCATAGATGGCTATGGCCCGCCGGCAAAGAGGGATAGCTTCAGCATAGTTACCCTGCTTTAAATGAATTTCTACCAGGCTGCTTAACATCTGCACCAATTCAAGATCTTCTGGCCTATTGGCTTTTTCATAGATGGCTATGGCCCGCCGGCAAAGAGGGATAGCTTCAGCATAGTTACCCTGCTTTAAATAAATTGCTACCAGGCTGCTTAACAGCTGCGCCAATTCAAGATCTTCTGGCCTATTGGCTTTTTCATAGATGGCTATGGCCTGCCGGTAAAGAGAGGTGGCTTCAGCATATTCGCCCTGGCGTAAATGAGAATCAGCTAAAGCGTTTAAAGATTGTACCACTTCGGGCCGATCTAAACCGTAAATCTCTTTTGTCATTTCAACCAACCTCACTTGCAGAACCTGGGCTTCAGCATATTTTTTTTGCCTAAGGTAAATTTCCGCCAGAAGATTCAAGGGTTGCATTACTTCAAGATGACTCGGCCCAAAAATCTTCTCCTTTATAAATAGTAACTTCCTAAAAAATAATTCCGCCCTATCGTATTTTTCCTGTTTTCGATAAAGTACTGCCAGATTATAGAGAGATTTTTCTAAATTACGATAATCAGGCTTAGAGGCCTGCGTATATTTCTCTATGGCTTGTTGATAAAGAAGTTCCGCTTCGTCATATCTGCCTCGATCTTGATAAAGTACTGCCAGGTTGTTCAGGAATTGCGCCACCTGCTGATAATCTGATTCGCCGACTCTTTTATATTTCTCTACAGTTTGCTTACATAAAAGCTCTGCTTTATCGTACTGCCCCTGCTTTAAGTAAAGTACCGCCAGATTATTCAATGAAACCGCCAGCCTGGGATCATCCGCTCCAAATTCTTCTTTTTTAATTTCAAGCGCCCGTTTATAAAGATTTTCGGCCCGGGCATAATCACCCTGGTTGCGATAGTACTCTGCCAAATTGTTCAAACTTGCCGCTAATCTAATATCATCCGCCCCAAAATTTTTCTCTATAATCGCTATTGCCCTCTTTAAAAAAGATTCAGCCTGGTCATATTCTTTTTGAGCATAATAAAGCACGGCCAGATTATCCAGATAGGTAGTTAGATTAGGCGCATCTGCCCCAAAAGCTTTTTCAGTTATCTCTATTGCCTCTTTTAAAAAAGCTTCAGCTTCTTCATATCTATTCTTTTCCTGATAAAGAACCGCCAAATTATTCAAAAAAATTGCCACATCAGGATATTCCGCGCCAAATATCCTTTTGGCGAGTTTTAAAATAATTTTATTTTTTTTTACTTCATATGAATATTTGAACTGCTGGTAAAAATTAAAGGCGCCGTATTTAAATGAATTCCATAATACCGGCCGGCTAAAGGCAGGATTACTGAATGATAAAAAAGCTACTAAAACCAGAATTATCCTTAAATATTTTTTCAAATCAGCTCATCCATTATTTTACAAAACTAGGTCTTTTCTTTATATTTTATTATCTCAATTTTAGAGGGATATTTGCATATCCGATTTTTTTTATAATCGAAATAGTCAGGATAGGCCCCGGCTATTTCGAAACCAACCTTTTTAAAAAAATTCGGCCGATGCGTAACCCCATAAATGGGCTTTTTGGGATTCATTCTCTTTGCCTCTTCAACGAGAAATATAATCATCTTGGTACCCAAGCCTTTCCCCCGGTAATAATAATTTACCCCTAAAGAAGCCGTCTCAAAAAATTTTTCATGGTCAATAATCCGGCCAAAGACAACTATCCGGCCATCAACCTTAGCTACAAAAAACTGCTGATACCCGATATTGGCAGAATCCAAAAGATACTTTTTAATCTTCTCTTTTATATCCGGCATATCATCCTTTTGAGCCGGGCATATTTTTATTTTTAAATAATCCATCGCGTCCCATTTTTAGTCAATATCTTCTTTTTTCAATCCATCCGGCTTGCCATACGGGCAAATAACAGTTAAAACTGCCGACCGTGAAATGCTGCCGGGATTAATGCCGGGCTCGCCTTCCGGGATAGAAACACCTAATTCGAAAAAATATTCTTCCCAGACCGGAAAAGTAACTCCGCTGTCCGGGGCTTTGAAGGTCATCGGTTCTAATCTAAATAAAGGTTGAGCATCATTGGCCCGTAAAAATATTTCATAAATAAGTTCCGAACAGTAATAGCGGTTATTACCGATAGCAAATGCTTTATCATAAGGCTTGCCTTCCAAAAGAAAGGCCTCTTTAATGGCTGAAGGTATCAGATAACGATAGTTTTTTTTAAGACGCCCCACAATAACCTTGGGCCGCTCATCCGTATCTAAACTACGGTTGAGAAAGGTCTCTAACGGCGCAACCTCAACCCCTTTTGGCAGGGCTTCAATAACTACAAAATTGCCCTTATCATTTTTAGCAACAATACCCAGATGGGAAAGATTTGCCCCTTTATATCCGCCGGTAACCTTTTCAATGGCTTGACAAAGAGGGCCGCAATCAAGATCTTGAAAGAGCAAATCCCCTGTTTGGGGTATAAAATCCTGATTTTTTTCAGAAATATCCTGCCGGCAGCCAATAATTAATAAACTAATGGCAAGCAGTAAAATAAACCTGATTTCTTTTTTTGCCATTATTATTCTACTAAATTGCCTTCCTTATCGTACTTCTCGACGATTTTAGAGCCGTCCGATTTTTTGAGCTCCCTCTTCTCAAAAATTCCGCCTTTATAGTAATAGCTGTCAACCCAGTCTACTTTTCCATCGATATATTTCTTAAAAGACTCAATATAACCGTCCTTATTGAAATGGGCCTCGTAATAAGGATAGCCATTGGTCTCAATCAATTTTGCCTCTAC
>Ga0180433_10003819_pt1 | contig 21806 bp, 18 predicted proteins | sample SS_ome_8_FD_132980 | JGI IMG/M metagenome (GOLD analysis project Ga0180433, IMG submission 132980) | Hypersaline lake sediment archaeal communities from the Salton Sea, California, USA - SS_1_D_1 metaG | ecosystem: Environmental > Aquatic > Non-marine Saline and Alkaline > Hypersaline >... | reverse complement strand
TTAGAATTTTTAGATAACGGAATTGGCGTACCTGACGAAAGTAAAAAAGCTATTTTTCAAAAGGGCTATAAAAAAAACTCTAAGGTCAGGGGTTTAGGAATGGGATTATCTCTTGTTAAAAAAATTGTTGAAATATACAATGGTAAAATTTGGATTGAAGATAAAGTAAAAGGCGATCATACTCAAGGGAGCAATTTCGTTTTACTCATTCCCGAAGCACCATGACTCTTTCTTCAGGATTTATACTATAAACATACGAACCATCAAGTATTTAGATTTGAATGATCCATCTTTATATGATTAGATGGTTTTAAATAAGACTATAACTGGCAATAATGGTTCAATTGGGCAAGTGTTCACACCTCACTATGTAGCTAAATTTATGATTAAGAACGCCTTAAGTTTTCTTGAAGGTCGAAAATTAAAAGTATTAGAACCATCCGTGGGAGAGGGGGTGTTCTTGAAGTTTTTACTTCAAGAGGGATTAAAAAATATTCACGCCTACGAGATCGACGAAAAATTGGTGGATTACCTCGTTAAAACCTATCCAAGGGTGAAATTCAAGTTTGAGAACTTTTTAGGTTCAGAAGAAAGCGAGAAATATGATTTAATTGTAGGAAATCCTCCTTATTTAGGTCAGAATTACAACGCTCAAATTTTTCAAGAATATGTAAAGAATTATCCAATTTGTGCTAAATATTTCGTTGGAAACATGGATCTATTCTACTTTTTCATTCACAAGGCAATCTTAAAACTGAAACCAGGGGGTGTTTTATCATTTATCACGACGAATTATTGGCTCACAAAATCTAAAAAAACGGGCATAAAACTCCTGAAGCCTCACATATTAGAAGATTGTTTCGTTCGGCAGTATATTGACCTGTCGAGTTTAAGAATGTTTAAAGGAGCGAAAGGACAGCATAATTGCATTTTTATATTGCAAAAAAAGACTGAGCAAGAAAAAAATGAAAATGCAAATAGTAGCGTGAAGATATTAAAAATAAAAAAAAGAAAAGTAATCAATCAGTTGGACGAGGATTACAACGAGAAAGTATTTACTGATCTAATACAAGAGAAGTTTGCAAACGACACATTGCTATACGAGTCAGCAGCGACCAACAAGGATTTAGATCCGGAAAGAAGTTGGAATCTTCTTTATCCCATAGAAGTTAAAAAGATCGTCAACAAAATCGAAAAATTCTGTTCAAAAAATGGCACGATTAAAACTTTAGGCGATTTTTTCATAGTTAGAAATGGATTAATCTTTATTAAAGACGATATCTTTATTTTAAGCGAAGAAAATAACCTAAAAATTGAAAACGACAAGATTTCAATCCAAATACAGGGAAAATATCTCAGATTGTCTGAAAAGGAAAAAGATCGATTGAAAATGATTTACAAGAGCAAAGTAATCAAACCATATGGCCACAATCAAGAAATTCCTGCGAGATACGCGATATATTTTAACAAAACCCAATTCAATTCTAAAGCTGTAAACATTCGAAACGAAATGCTAGAGGAAAATTATCCATTGCTCACGGCATATTTAAGGCAATTTGAGGGCGAATTAAAAAATATCCTGATTAACGCCAAGGAGAACCCAAATGACTTGTATTTCCCTAGAAGAGGAGCGTTTATTAAAAACCTAAAGCAGAAAAGCGATGTCAAAAAGGAAATCTTAATTGATCTTGAATCACTATACAATAACGCAAGAAAAATATTCTTTAAATACATCTCAAATGATAATATTTTCGGATACGCAGATTCTTCTTATTATGCAACATCAGATACCTATTTTCTATGGCCTAAAGTTCCCGAAACTGAGATTAATTACCCCTTCCTCTTGGCGTATCTCAATTCTAAGCTCGTTCGGTTCTTATTTAAGGCAAAAAACATCAAAATAAAGCGAAGTAAGACGAAAGTAGAAGATGAATTACCCATTCCGGGCATTAACGCGTTTCAATCTGAACAAGAACGATTAATTATAGGTTTAGTGTCTATTTTGTCGTCATTTTTAATTGAATTAAATACTACAAAGAGTAATGCAACTACAAAAGGATTTAAAAGTAGATTACGTGAATTTGAAGATGATACGAATTTTCTCAAGGATGACTTGTTTCATTCCTTGCAGGTCGCTTTAGAAAGAAAAGACGAAAATTTCATTCAAAAAGTCATTGACAGTTTGATGTTTCAACTGTTTAATTTGAGAGAAAAAGAAATAGATTCATTAATAAATAAGTATTACCATTTCTAAAGTCTGTTTTAACAATATTGTTCTGGTACATTAAAATGCAAGAATTTCCCATTTACGATGACGTTGGAAGCTTCCCTTTACCTCCATATATAGACAAGGAATCGTTTAGACGCTTTTATTGGACGGCTTACAATGGGATTGTTAACAAAACTGATATTTTCGAGCATAGGGGGATTCATAACTATTTTACTCACCCAATCATTCAATCTTTCCAGTTAAAATTAAACGCCGGTGTTGAAATTGTAAATTATCCCCAACACATGGATATGTACGATCAATTTCTTAAACCTATGGCCGATCACGAAATAGAACCGAATTTAATAGACATTAAAAAGGCCATAATCCCTGAAATGTTCGTCATAGAGAAATTTGCTAAAGAGCACTACGAACGTCAGGGAAAGCAGTTGGAAGTTAAAATATGCGTGACTGGACCAATAGAACTGTACATTAGAAAATTAGACTTTACTATTTATTTAGATATGGCGATTAATTTTGCTAGGTCAGTAAATGCATTTATAAAAAATTCTCTCTACAACACGAAATATTTAAAAACATCAATTGTTTCTATTGACGAACCATCTTTTGGATATGTTGATGTAGTAAATGTGAGCGATGACGATATTATTAAAATTTTTAATAAGTGTCTAGAAGGAGTCGATATAACGAGTCAAATACATCTTCATACGCTTAATAGAGCGACTATAGCTATGCAAACTAAAAATATCGATGTGCTTACTTGTGAATACGCATCTGATAATTCCAATGTCATTTCAAAGAGGGAACTGGATCAATTCGATAAATTCATTCGCGTGGGTATCACCCGGACAAATATTAACAGTCTAATGGCGGAAGCGTTGGATGAAGGGATCTCACAAGATGAGGTTAATTCATTTGAAGGAACAATGAACCTTATCGATCCTAAAGAAAGAATTGAAAAAAACCTCATTGAAGCACTGAAACACTATGAAGATCGTTTAAAGTTTGTAGGTCCTGATTGTGGGTTGTCTGGTTGGTACCCTCCCCAAGTTGCTAACGAGTTACTTCATCGAACATATGAAGTCATAGAAAAAGTTAAGCATTCTGATTAAAAATTATAAATATTATGTGTTATACTATTTCAAAAAATATATTAATCCATACAATCATACTCTCTATAACACTAAGAAATATGAAAAGGATAATTTCATGACTTTGGAACCGTTTGATTATTTTAATGGGGTAGTGGGCGTAATTTCGCTCTTAGTTGCTTTTTACGTGGCGTTTAAGATTCTTAAAAGAGCCCATGAATTAAGAAGAAGAGAATTTCTAATGGTTGGAATTACGGGATTATTCATGTCTGAACCTTGGTGGCCTTCGATCACTTCTTTTCTGTTGGAAGTATTTATAGGTATTAGGCTCCCAAATCCCGTTGCTCATGTAATTGGTATAGTATTTCAGCCTATAGGAATTTTTACTTGGCTCGTTGCGTTTACAGATCTCGTTTACAAGGTCCAACAAAAAACAATTCTCGTTCTTTTTATCATATATAGTTGCATATTTGAAATTGCCTTTTTTATCGTCTTTCTACACGATCCTCCTCTAGAGGGTACATTTTATGGAATAACTAGCGCTTTAATTCCAATGGCTTTCATGGCAACCTTTCTATTGATTATTCTTATAACGGGGCTCTTATTTGCACGGGAGAGTATAAAAGCAGACGAGCCTGAAATTAGAATGAAAGGAAAATTATTGGCTTGTGGTATTATTTTATTTTGTATTGCAACCTCAATTGATTCTATAATATTGCTGTTAAATCTCTTCTTGGTTATTCAGCCAATAACACGAATCATCTTGATCTTGAGTTCATTATCTTTTTACGGGGGATTTCTACTGCCTGATTGGATGAAAAAAATTTTTAAAATAAATAGCAAAAACCTTTGATTTAGTTCTAAAACATTATTTATTATTAAATAAGTGCTTATTTCTAGAAAGCATCAAGTTTAAATAAGTAATCTTACAATAGTAAAATAGGTAACGTAAATTTTTTTTTTACAAAAACCTAAAAAAATAATTAAAGGTGAAAAGCTTGTCTAACGATTTTGATGATATAATTGATAAGATTAAGAGATTTTTTAATTTTAAATCAGATATATTTGATGTTGATGTCCTAGTTTTTCCAGAATCAACTGAAGATCTTAATTTAAAATTTGGAGATGAACATACCGAGGGTTTCAAAGTTTCATACCACTTTGAAACGGGAATGGAGAAACCAGAAATAAAAGTTGAAGGAGATTTTGATGAGAGAAAACTGCACGAGTATTTAAAGCAATTCAACATAGATCAAAATGTTCCTATACAAGATTATTTCCCTCATGTACAAAAAGACACAGTAGATGCAAGTATACTCTCGTTAGATAACATTCAAGATGAGGAGTTCTTGTTAGAAGAAGATCAATTTATTGTTTTTGAACCTGATACCGAAATCAATGATTTCGATTACTTTACTGAAATCATTCTTGAAGTACCAGGCATCAAGGAAGAAGATATATTCGTGAATTTCAATGAGGATGGTTCAAGAATAATGTTCTTTGCTCAGAATGAAAATCGCACGTATCAAAAAGATATTCATCTTCCCTCTAAGGCTTCAGAGAATAACTATTCCTTGAAAGTGAATAATGGATTGGCGATATTAAAAGTAAATTACATCAATGAAGTGTGAGGTTGCACTATAGCTAATAGTTAAATATCAAGACTTACATTAAGAAATTGAAAAAAAAATCTAATAAATGGATTTCCAATAATAGCTAATATGAGTTGAAAATTAATGAGTGGAGCAATGATTAACGGAGGAAGTCATCGAAAAGTAAGAATAAAAGATGCCCTCAAGGAAGACGCAGGAAAAGGTAGGGTGCGAATTGATCCTGACGTGATAAAGGAGTTAAAACTTAGAAATGGGGATGTTATTGAAATATGTCATCCAATGGACAACAAAAAAACTGCTGCGTTATTATATCCAGGAAAAATGGAAGATAAAGGAACAAATTCCATTCGCATAGACCAATCCTTAAGAAGAAATTTAGGTTCGTCAATAGATGATATCGTAGAAATTCGCAAGATCAACGCAAGTTTGGCAAGTAAAATAACATTTGCAGGGCTAGAGGAAACCGTGATATTGAGAAATTCTCAGCAACTAGCAAGAAAATTAGAAAATCGAGTTATAACTAAAGGTGATATTTTAAGTTTTTATGCCATGGGTCGTAGGATTGATCTTGTTGTAGTAGATTATTCTCCAAAAAGTGAAGCAGTGAGGATTCACCAAGACACAAGAGTTGTCCTTTCTGAAAAGAGTCATAAAGAACTTGTTGAATTAGAAGAATCAAGAGTAACTTACGAGGATATTGGTGGTTTAGCAGAAGAAATTCAAAAAATTCGAGAAATGATAGAACTCCCAATTAGACACCCTGAATTGTTTAAAAGAATAGGTATAGCACCCCCTAAAGGTGTACTACTACATGGTCCTCCAGGTACTGGTAAAACTTTGCTTGCAAGAGCAGTAGCCTACGAAACTGAAGCACATTTCATAACAATCAGCGGTCCTGAAATAATGAGCAAGTTTTATGGTCAGAGTGAAGAAAATCTACGCAAAAAATTTGAAGAAGCTAAAGAAATGTCTCCGTCGATAATTTTTATTGACGAATTGGATTCAATTGCTCCAAAAAGAGGCGAAGTTACTGGTGAAGTCGAAAGACGCGTAGTTGCTCAATTACTCTCGTTAATGGATGGATTAGAAGGACGAGGGGAAATAATCGTTATTGGAGCGACAAACAGGGTTAACGATATTGATCCTGCCTTGAGAAGGCCGGGAAGATTTGATCGCGAAATAGAAATTGGTGTTCCTGACACTGACGGCCGTTATGAAATTTTACTAATTCATACCAGAGGAATGCCCCTTTACAAGGATGTTGACCTTCAACGCATTGCTGAAAAAACCCATGGATTTGTAGGAGCCGATGTTGAAGCCTTGGCCAAAGAGGCTGCGATGCTATCCATCAGGGAGTTATTACCTAGAATTGACTTAGATAAACCAATCCCTGCCGAAATTTTGAATGATCTTCAAATTAAAATGATACATTTTACTCGGTCTTTAAGTAGTATCGAACCTTCTGCTTTGAGAGAAGTCTTAATAATACAACCTACTGAAACTTGGGAAGATGTTGGTGGTTTAGAAGAAGCAAAACAGCAGTTAAGAGAAGTTATTGAGTGGCCATTGAAATTCCCCGAATTATACTCTCATCTTAACGCAAATCCGCCAAATGGGATATTAATGCATGGTCCTCCCGGAACGGGAAAGACATTATTAGCAAAAGCTTTAGCACACGAAAGCGAAATTAATTTCATTTCCGTGAAAGGTCCTGAATTTTTATCAAAGTGGGTTGGAGAGAGCGAAAAAGCTGTTAGAGAAACTTTTAGAAAAGCTCGAGCCGCAGCACCTTGTATAATATTTTTTGATGAAATCGACGCCATTGCTGGTATGAGGGGAAGATTTGCCAGTTCTCAAGCAACCGAACAGGTCGTTTCACAGTTACTTACTGAAATGGATGGCTTAGAAGGTTTAAAAGATGTGATTTTATTAGCAGCAACAAACAGACCAGACATGTTAGACCCTGCTTTACTACGTTCGGGAAGATTTGGGAGACATGTTGAGATTAAAATGCCCGACAAAGATTCTCGAAAAGCTATTTTTGAAATACACCTCAAAAATAAGCCATTAGGTAGTGATGTCGATCTTGATAAATTAGCAGAAGAATTGGATGGATATACTGGAGCAGACATTCAAGCGCTTTCGGAAGAAGCAACCTTGTTAACAATCCGAGAAGCCGTTGCTAATCCTGAAATAAACACTAACAATGAAGAATCTGTTAAAAGCGTTGAAATTACAAGGGACATCTTAGATAAGTCTATTGAAAAGATAAAGTCAACGGCAGATAGAGCGGTGAAAGCAGAAAAACGGTCAACAGAAGCGTCAGAAGAATTATATCGATAAAAATTAGAAACGGTATAAGTTATAATATCCATATTTTAAATGTGGAGGAAAGAAAATGGAAACACAAGATATTAGGTTAGATAATTTATTGGATGTGTTAGGTAATCCAACCAGGAGGATGATACTGGCTAAACTCGCAAAACTTCCTCATTATGCTTCAGAACTTGCAAATAGCTTGAACATTTCAAGGCAACGCATTCATAGTCAATTAAAAGCATTAAAGAAGCATAATTTAATAGAACCCTTCAATCCAGATGATAATGTTAAAGAAAACAAATATCGCATAAAAAAGAACATTTCAGTAAGGATCGACATAACTCCTGATTATTACAACATCAACTATAGTACAGCTGAAATTGATGATGAAAAGTCTTCTCTCATGTTGAAAGATGTTGAAGACACAAGTGCTTATGAAAGAATAAGAGTTCCCGAGGATAAAATTAAATATCTGGGATCGCGAATAAGGAATATAGAATCCGAAATTAATGATTTAGAGAATGAAAGGAGCAACTTACTTCAAAGCAAGGAGTGCTTTATAATTGAGCTTAAGAAATTAATGGAACAACAATACCGACAACAACTCAAAGAACAAATAGAAGAAAGGCGATCTAAAGAAAAACTCATCAAAGAAAGCTTAAACTTGGGCGAGGAAATCTTTTTCACATTGTTTTTCAACACCGAGAAGTATTTCAAGAGAATAAATGTCGAAAGCCTATTAGACGACCTCTTTTTTGCGGATACGGACATGGAAATTCGGGCGCGAAATCGAGTTTCAGTTGAACCATTATTACGAGACTTGTCCAAATTAATGGATTTCATGCGTGAGGACGAGGACGATTGGTTCTTTGATTTTGGATTTTGATCCTTTTTTATACAATTTTAACTTAAAACATTAATTGATGAAAATATAGGATGGATTTACGAGAACTAAAAGAATTAATGCCGGACATTTTCGAACAAGTAAAACGAGACGTGAGAAAGGTAATGGGGCGGCATCGTGCAGGTTTAAGCTTGGGCTTAATAGAAATGGGCATGTATAGGAGTGGTTTCATAGGAGGAATGCATTTTCATCCTGGTACCGATATTGTCATGAACAAAACACCACTCAAAATAATTTTGAGAGAACAACCATACGAGATAGTGTGGGCTTATACTTACCACATTCTCCTGCACGAGTATGTTCATTCGTTAGGAATCATTAACGAACAGCAATGTCAAGCGGTAACGTTAAGAATTAGTGAAGAAATATTTAAGGATAACCACCCTGCCCTTATATTCGCAAAACGAGGAATTGGTGCCTATTTTAAAGATTTGAACATTCTCTACGCTCCTCCCGATCTAAATCGTCGTGGTTTTTCAATTGAGTATGTTTCTGGTTTTGATAGGGAAAGCCAAACATACTTTAGTTAGGAAAAGTTTGGTAGAGATTTCTTAAATTTATATATATATCTTTTTTTTTAATTTCATTGTATTTCTGATAACAAATGTTTTTAAAGCGTTAAATTTAATTTAGAAGTATATAGTAGATAATTGATAATAATATCATTGTAAAAGTGGGAGATTTAAAATTTCGAAGGTTGCTGAGGAAAAAGACATAGTTGAAGAAATCCAGAAAGAAATGGATGTTGACCCAGATCAATTCATTCTGAAGTGGAAATATAAAGATGTTGATAAAAAGCTTACCTATGACATAACAAAATGCATAGGTTGTAGTCTATGTAAGTTAGTATGTCCTGTTGACGCGATTGAATTAGGTCCCATACCTGACATTGCTCAAAACATTTTAGACGAGAGCAATCCTAAGATTTTAATTGACCATGAGAAGTGTTGTTATTGCATGTTATGTGCCGTGGTTTGCCCCAATGACGCTTTTCGCGAGAGTTTTAACCCTGAAGAACTAATTAACTTGGACGAGTTCCCTTCAATTGGCAAGTTTTATAAAATTGAACAAGAGAAATGCATTGAAGACGAAAAAAATGAGATTTGTCAATTGTGCTTTAGTGCGAGGGAAAGAAATAATGTAAAGGATTTTTTTAAAATTCAAAAAGAATGTCCTACTCAGTGTTTTTCCATTGATTCTCCCATAGAGGGAGAAGTCATTATCAAGAAAAACAAGCTTCACAAGTGCGATCCAACGGGATGTAAAGCATGCGTGAATATATGTCCAACCGAATCGTTTTTCATTCCCGAGAGCGCAGAAGACGTGAAAAAATACGGTAAAATTGCATGTAACGAGGACGCTTGTTTTTATTGCGGGGCCTGTGAAAATTCATGTCCAGACGATTTAATCGTTGTTGAAAGAAAAGATATTATCATTAACGATCCAAAAAAACAAGGGAATTACCCTTGGATTAAAGGATGGGTCAATGGAATCAAGGAAATTTTAAGACAGAGATTAGTACCTGGAAAGGAACCCATTGAAATTCCCCTCATTGAAAGAGAAGTAGAGGAGTTAAAGGAAAAGGTTGAGGAGGAAATACCCCAATTGTCTGACGAAGATCGAAAAAAACTAAACGAGTTAAACGACAAGATACAAACCCTACTAAGGTCTTCAAAGGTGAGATACTGGATAAAAGATAAAAAGGTAAATAATCTCACTAAAGAGTTGAAAAAAATATTATGAGTTGATATTTATTTATCAACTAGTTTTTATCTGATTTATTAAACAAGATATAATCCACAAGCAGATGTGAGTCCGGAACTTGCACCAACAAAAAGGACCCTGTCTCCTTCTTTAATTTTATCCTGCTTCAAGGCAAGATGATATCCTATATTTAAAGCAGCGGTATGAGGGTCTCCATAGTTTTCATATATCTTCACCACAAAATCCTCGTTTAATCCGATCAGGTTTGCAATGTCTCTTCCAAAATCTTTCACCGGCTCGGAAGAGATTAGTATCACATTCGAAAGGTCTATCTTCTCCGATTCAACATATTCTTTAATCGTTTTCACGGTAAATTCTTGAAGGCGATTAATGTAATCGTCGTCGATTTCTACAACTACATGATGTCTACCTTCCGTTCCACATTTTAGAAAGTCATGATACCCAAAAACTCCCATGTTGCCATCACTTTCTGAAGTCTTTATTAATAGTTTTCCAAATCCCTTATTTTCAGTTGAATGAGAAACAATTACGGCCGCGCCATATGGAGTATAAGGAAATCCTGATACCTGTTTTCTTGAGGGATGTACGTCACTAGATACGATTAAAGCATATTTTATTTGGTCGTTTTTCATTAAGGCTTCTAGAACTTGCATGGCGTTTAAAAATCCACACGAACCATTTAGCAAGTCAAAACAGAAAGTTGTTTTTTCAGCTGGAGATTGTTTTACTGGATCTGCATTAAGGCGTAAATGCTTTTGGATGAGAGCAGCCATTGCTGGCTCGCCTATATTATCTTCTTTGTATATTCCCAGATTAATCAAAATTCCAATATCTTCCATGCCTATCCCCGCTGTAGCAATGCATTCCTTAGCCGCTTGTACAGTTAGATCAACAGATCCTTGATTTTCACTTCTTTCAATAATTGATGTTGAATTTATTATTATTCCCATGTATAATTACACCCCCAAGTCTCCTATTGTTGCCGATAAAACGCCAAATTGTATGCCCGAGGCAATTGATACAAACGCCAATCTGGATCCTTTTTTTATTTTACCTTCCTTTAAAGCTTTATAAAACACGGCGAAATGAGTAGTTGTTGACGTATTGCCATATTCATGTAAGCTAAATAGTGGTTCAGGCATTTTTTTATTAAAGTACTCCCCTAACAATTCATCAGCATGAAGAATTGCCCTTTCTGAAGTTTGATGGGGGATTACATAATCATACTCATCGGGATCGAATATCATCCCCGCTTTCTTAAAAGATTCTTCTATGGCAAAAGGAGATCTTTTAATAGCTACCTTATGAAGTCTACTTGCTTGCGTATACATTGCAGGTCCAGGATTTTTATCGCTTGGCATTCCAAAACAGAGATCGGCAAATCTTGCAACAGTCAAGAAATTAACAAAATCAATTCCCTCTTCTTCATTTGGGGATATGTCTAAAATATAGGCTGCACCAGAGTCACCAAGTGTTAAAGAAGCAAATTGCTCGTCTATGGGCTTTGCTATTTCTTTTATAGCAGTTTCTGAAAGCGGTGTTATGCATTCACCGCTAATAACCATGCCGTTTTTTACCATGCCTGTTTTTATCATATTGTAAAGAATGTATCCGCTTGTAAGCATACCTGCGCATGCATTTGAAATGTCAAAGTTAATTGCAGAGGTTGCTCCAAGCTCGTTCTTTAAAAAAAGGCTCAGCGCTGGTTCAGCCACCCATACGGGATATTCTTTGTAATGTGAAATTGAAGCAAATATGATAACATCAAGGTCTGATGCTTTATATTTCGAGTTTTTTAAACAATCCTTGGCAGCTGCTAATGCTAACGTGTAGGAACTTTCAGATTCTGACCTAAATCTGCGCTCCCTAATCTTAGTTATTCTCTCTAAGTCAAACATGGGCTTATTTTCCATTTGATTTACGAGTTCATCAGTTGTAACAATTTTTTCAGGAACATAAAACCCAATACTTTCAAATCTCGGTCTTATTGAGACATTTTTACTCATTTTTTCAAACTCAACTCTTTTTGAATTTCACTTAATATAAATATAAAAAAAAAATATCACTATTTTATTTTATGAAAAATGCTCATTGTCAAAAATCAGAAAAAAAATTACTTTAAATAATTCAGTTATGAATAGATATTACTTATATAGAAAAACAAAATGAGAAATATGATTGTAAAATTACGAATAAAAAGTGATAAGAAATCTAAAAAAACCAAATTGTTTGTTTGGATACAGAAACTAGCAGACGTCGAGAAAGACATTCAACAGGTTATAATTTTTTACAAGAATGATTTAACCGTTAAGAATATACGAAGATACCATAAATACTATAAAATCACTTCTGATAGCCCCGCAATTATGATTTCTTTACTAACGACGATCAATGAATTAATCCCCGAAATGTACTTTAATTCTGAAGATCTCTCAAACATGGAAGAAGAAATAAATATAATTGGAGTAAATGAAGTTTAAATCTATCTTTTTAATGACTCTTTATCCACTCAAGTAAAACGTCCCATTTATCCTGAAAGCTTGGATCTGTTATGAGCGCGTGATATCCTTCTTCTATCATGTATAATTCTTTATCCTTAGTTCCTAATTTTTCATAAAAACTTTCAACAGCCTCAGGAGAAATACCTTTATCTAGCTTTCCTTGAAAAATTATTACTGGTATTGAAATAATTGGTGCAATTTTTGATGTTTTTCGCATGTACTTGAATACTTGATGGATGTATCTTATAGATAATTTTTTGATATGCAGTGGCTCTTCCTTATCGTATCTTTGATGGATTGGATCCTTGATGCCCTCGTCTTTATCACTCTCAGTGGAGTAGATTTTTTTAGAAGGAAAAAGTACTCGGAATAATAAGAGTGGAAGGGCAATAAGAGCAATTCCTATCCAAAACTTTTTAGGAAAATTTGGTTTTATTCCTGGAGAAAACAAGATCAAACCAGAAAGTTCATTAAAATCATTAGGATATTGCTTAGCAAAATTAATAGTTGTAATGCCTCCCATGCTTTCTCCAAATAGAAATATTGGTATATCTGGATATTTCTCCTTAATAAAATTGAGGAAATAACTAAGATCTTTCACTATCAACTTAAAAGACTTTAAATCTCCCTTTTCCCCTTCTGAATATCCATGATTTCTATAATCTGGTGAAATTACCATTATATCATGATTAACTAATTTATCTGCTAAGAGCACAAAAAACTCGCCATGCCCTCCCATACCATGAGATACAATTACTATTTTTTTCACTTCTTTTAGAGGTTTCCAGATGCGATAAAAGATCCTTATGTTATCAAAACTAGAAAAATAATCATTGTTGCCATTACCAGCAACGGGATTATTTCGAAGTTTCTCCAAGATAGGATGAATCCTTATTTTTTCTGCTTTAGATTCTACTTCTTCTGTCAAAAAATATCCCTATAAGATTACTATTATTTTAGAGATCATTCAATTAGCGTAATAAATATGGGAGGGGAGGGATTTGAACCCCCGACCTCCTGGTCCCAAACCAGGAATCATACCAAGCTAGACTACCCTCCCTAAGGATTAAAATAATCTAATATGAATTATATTTGTCTAAAATTAAAAAATTTTTTTAAATCCTTTCAAAAATCGTTTTATTGTTTTATAAGTGGGAGAGAAAAAGAAAATTTTGCTCCTTTGTTTCTTCCTTCTGATTCCACCCAGATTTTTCCCCCGTGTAATTCAACGATTTTTTTTGATATGTATAAGCCCATCCCTGTTCCATCTATTCCGATGTCCCAACCCATTCCATAACGCTCGATTTTCCCAAATTGCTTGAAAAGCTGTTTTTTCTCACTCTCAGTAATACCAATTCCATTGTCTTGAACTGATATTATGCAATGCTCCTCTTGTAACTCAGAGGTGATCTTGATTATGCTCTTGGGGGGACTATTTTTGATTGCGTTAATAATTAAATGCGAGATTACTTCGTGCATTTTTTCTTTTTCAATTTTTACCATTATTTTATCATGGATTCCTAAATAAATGGATTGCTCTCTTTTTCGTGCCACTCCTCGAAGCTCATTTACGCAAAATTTAATTAAAAAAGAAATATCTTCTATGGTTGGATGTATTTCTATGCTTCCTGATTCTAAAGGTGAGGTCTTTAGTAGTTTATTAATCGTTCCCTCCATTCGAACACACCCATCTTTTATCTCATTTAAGATGGAAACCATATCACTATCAAGTTTATGAGAATGCAAATCTATGAGCATGGTTGAAAAGCCTTTAATTGCAATAAGAGGTGTTTTCAATTCGTGTGAAGTCCTTGAAAGTAATCTTGATTTAAAATCGCTAATTTTTATTAATTCCCGTTCTATATTTTTTAATTCAGTGATATCACGAGAAATCTGTATTACATTTGTTGGTTGACCTTTTTCATCTTTCTCAACGATACTAGTTGTACACCATAAGTCAATTTTTTTACCATCAAATCTTATAACTTGAGATTCATGTTCATGAGTTTTACCGTCTATAAGAGTTTGTCTTACATTGCAATGATCACATGGGATTTCTTTATTATGATAAACCACATAACATTTTTTTCCAACAAGATTCTTTCCAAACCATTCCTCTGCTACTTTATTCACCCATATAATGTTAAAATCTCGATCTATTATGCTCATATGATCCGTTATCGATGAAATTATTCCTAAAAGTTGTTCCTTTCTTTTTTTTAACTTCTCTTCAGATATTTTCCGAAGAGTAATATCAATAAATTCGCATGCAAATTGGTTTTCCTTGACTTTAAACGCTGTAACTCTCCACCACTTATTTAGAGGGCCTGAATAGTGCTCAAAAGTTTTTGATACGCCTGTTTGCACCACTTCATTATAAGTATTAATCCAAAATTGTTCAACATTAGGAATTACTTCTTTCACCGTTTTTCCAGTAGGATTTGGTAATTCCGTTAGTTCCATAAATGCAGGATTGACCTGTAAAAAGCGATAATCAATAGGATTCCCCTCCTTATCGTGTATCATTTCATGGAGAGCAAACGCATTTAACATGTTATTAAATACAACTCTATATTCTTCTTCACTTTTCTTTAATTTTTCTTGAGATTTTTTTATTTCCGTTATGTCGCTTGCTATAATTTGATTTGCTATTACATTACCGTTAATATCTTTGATGGGATGTTCGTTTACAAGAAAAATCTTATTTCCTGTAGGTAAATTAAAAATGTCTTCATAAGAGTTTTCCCTTCCTAAAAAAAATATCTTTTCATTTCTTTCAAGATATTCCTTAGCTTTTTCGTAAGGGAATACATCCAATATCGATTTACCAACAAAATCTTTAGGAGTTCCTCCCAAGAACATTGCTGTTTTGTTATTTACTAAATCAAAAATGCCTTCTCTATTTAAAATCAAAATACACGATTCTACACTTTCAATTATTTTTTTATATAGTATTTCAAGCTTTTTATACTCCATTTCTAATGCAGCTTTTTCTATAGAATCGCTCATTACACCATAGAATCTCAACCCATCATTTGTTTTTAATAAAGACATTTTTGCAGAAACATTAACATAGTTGCCATTTAAATGTTTTAGTCTCAATTTGATTATTTCTGTTGCTTCCTTATTTAATATATGTTGAAATTTTTCAGAAATTAATCCCCAATCTTCTGTAGGAATAAGATCATATAGATTTGAGGAGATCATATTATCTGGAGGATTCCCTAACACTCGAAAACATTGAGGACTAACATACACTATCGTTCCATCTACTTTTAATTCTAAAATGAACTCATTAATATTATCAATAAGGCTGAGATACTTACGCTTGAGTTGCATGTACTCAATACTAGACAATTTCTGTTCTAATTCACTCATATTTTTCTCAAACCTTTATTCTGAAGAAATATTGGTGAAAATACATCCTATGATAAGATTTTTGCACTTATCATATAAGTTACTTTTATATTTAAATGCTTCTCACCTCATTTAGCTAGATACTTATTTCATTAAAATAATTATATTATTGGAAATGAAAAAAATCGTGTATCTTCAAGGAATCGGGGATGTGGAGCAAAGAATTTTAATTAAGCTTAAAAAGGACTTGGAATGGGTATTAAGGGATTTTATCACTTCTATAGAGATATCTCAAAATTCTATTCCTCTATACGATTCTGAATATGATAGAATTCGAAGACAGTACGATGCAGGAAAAATATTATCCAGATTAAATAAGATTTTTAAAAAAAGTAATCTTATTAGCATATTGGGTATCATCGATGAGGATGTCTATTCACGATTTCTAAATTTTGTTTTCGGTATTGCTGAAAAAAAATATATGAACATTCCAGGCGCCTGCTTAATTTCAGTTACCCGATTAAGGGAAGAATTCTATAGGAGACCTGAAAACAAAGCTCTCTTTGAGCTTAGGGTTCTCAAGGAAGCACTTCACGAACTCGGACATACATTTGAATTGAACCATTGCGAAAACGAGTGTGTAATGCGATTTTCAAATTGTCTTGCTGATACAGATCGAAAACCACCCTATTTATGCAATTCATGTCTTGCTCTCATGGAGAATTTTTTTAAGAAAATAAGATAAAGTACTCATATAATCGAAGAAGGATTTTTGTTTCATGTAATGCTAATTTAGATATATCGATTTAAGAATTTTTCACACAGTTCTTCGCTAATTTTCAAGATTTTTTTATTATTTTTAACCAAATTAACCAACTCGATCGGGATATCGTTAAAACCAAAATATGCTCCTGCTAAACTTCCCCCTACTGCTCCTATAGTGTCGCTGTCCCCTCCTGCAGTTGACATCTCAAATATACATTCTTTAAAAGAGGTTAAATTCTTAAATAACATGAAGATAGCACACGCTACAGTACTCATCGTGTAGGGATGGACAAATGCTTTACCCATGTAATCTTCAATGAAATAAGGACTTTTTACTCCTGCCTGTGAGAATTTGATTAATCCAGCTTCAATCGACAAATGCAAGCTAGCTTTTACTTTCTGTATAATCTTTATGAATTCATCTTCTCCCTCGATTTCAGAGTTAGAGATTGAAGAGATAATGACATCAAAAAATTCGTCATTAGAAAAACCAATCTTTGGATCTTGAAAAATTAAGTATGAAATGGCTCTAGCAATCAGGATGGCTCCTAATGAAGTGGCAGGATGTGAATGTGTTATCATGCTCGATTTCTTTGATGCTGTTATCAAACCATTAATGTCTCTACAATAAAAAAGTCCTATAGGAGCAATTCTCATGACCGTACCATTTCCTCCCGAATTTGAGGCTGCCTCTTTCCAAGATACTCCATATTTTAACTTTCTAATCGAAGAAATGCATCCATATCCCGGACCAATAGGTGGATCGTCAAGCCATAAAACATATTCGTTGATAAAATTATTTAAATTGAATCCGTTACCTCTTATTAAAGCTCTTGCAACATGTAATGTTAATTGAGTATCATCAGTATAAGTTTTAAATAAATCTTGGTTATTTAGAACAAAAAATTCGAAATCATCGAATCTTGAATGTATGTCTGATCTAAGGACTCCTTCAAAAGGGCGTCCAAGGGTATCTCCTATAGCAACACCCATTATTGACCCAGAAAATTTATCTAAATAATTAATTGTCTTTTTAATAGACATCTTTCTATTTCATTTCTGATTTTTCAAGGAGTCAAAATTTCTTTAATTTTCTTAACTAGCCTATCAAGACTGAAAGGTTTATCAATAAAGCCTATTGAACCAATTGCAAAAGCTTCGTCTTTAACAGATTTATCTGCGCTCGCAAATATAATCTTCATGGTACCGTCAATGAGTAAAATTTCCTTTGTTGCCTCAATGCCATTTTTAACTGGCATTCGATGGTCCATTATAATGATATCAGGTTTATCGTTAAAAGTTCTAAACATGGCAATAGCTTCATCCCCATTATTAGCGATTCCAATAACTTGGAATCCAACTAATTTTAATATTTTCTGATAAAGCATCTGTATAGATTTGTCGTCTTCGACGATAAAAACCGATTTCATTTTATTCTTAAATTGATATTGCTATTCAAGGTCTATTTTAATTATTATAATCCTTTTACTTGATATAAGTCTCCAATTCTAATGTTCTATCTCTGTATCATTTGTATAGCGCGCAGCAACGGTAATTCTTAACCTAAATCCCGTGCCGATGAATGAAAAACCACATAGCTATTAGAATGTATAAAATATACTATCAATACTATAAAGATTTTATAAAGTTTGACTTATTTAATCTTTACCTTTTACCAAGTCTAAATTAAAAAGATTATAGAAAATATTTTAAAAAAGATAATTCTTTGACTTTTTTTTTAAAAAAAAGTATAGGAAAATCGAAAAGAAAAAATAGTTCCTTCTTTGTTCAAATTTAGCAAAAAAAGATTTTTTTTTAAATAGACTGAAGTTAATAAATAGCAGAAGAGCAAATTTTATGAGAAAAAATGGAAAAAAAGTATAAATTTGATATTATATTGAGACCTGCTACATTTGGATGTGGATTTGCGGCTTTTTTCATATGTTTTCTCTTCCTTTTAAACATAAGAGAGTTTAGCATATGGCCAATAGACGCCGATATAGGCTTTGTAGTTCAGAATCTTGTTGGAATGGTTATTACGATGTTAACTATGTTAGTTGCAGTAAGACCTGATGATCCAATTCCATGGCATTTCATAATACTATTTGGCTTTGGATTCTTTATTTTAATTTTTTGTCCTCTCTTCTTGATAGGTGTACTGCAAATCTTGATAACGATATTTAGTTTGTTATTTGAGCCGAAGAAAGTTAATGAGAGTCAAATAAAAGAAGAGAAAATAAAATTAAATTATGGGAGAAAACGAAATTTTATTCAAAAAATTAATTCAGGGAACAAGCAATTATTTATTCAGGATTCTGAATATGAAATGGAACAAAAAGAAAATATAAAGAAAAAGGAGGATATTACTCACTATAATCTATGGTTTACTGATAATATTCAAAGCTATATGAAAAATTTAAACAAGTCTATATATAAATTATTTGCTCCTTATATTCCCTTTAATAATATGTACCAACTATTTGGAGTAGGAAAAGCTTTCTTTTCTAATATTAGGAGTAAATCTAAATCCAAACATGTTATATCTTTAAGTAAACTTGAAGTAATGCGAGTAAACCTTACGAATAAAATTAAAGAATGGATAATAGAATATCAAAGTTTTTCTGAAGAATTATTAAAAACTCAATTGGATCTCGTTAACTTTATCAATGATTATATTACTTTACTTGATCCAAAACCCTCTCCCAATTATCAAATGTATAGACATCATCCGTTCTTTAAAAGAAAATATTTTGCAGAAATAATTACTAAGGAACAAGCCTATTGGTTAGGATTCTTATTTGCTGATGGATATATTTCATTAGAACATAAAGAAAAAGGAGATTATTATAGAATGGGATTATTATTAGCTAGAAAAGATAGAAATGTTCTTGTAAAATTCTGTGAAGCTATAGGATTAGAACCTAAATACATAGCGGATAGAGAAAGTTCTAGTCATTTCAGTGATAAATTATATTTAGTTAGTCATATAAGATGGGGTGATCAAAAATTCGCTCAAGATCTCATAAATATTGGGATGGAATATGAATTCAGTAGTGAAAAAGGGAGAAGGATTAAAATTCCTAAAATGCCTGATCTAAAAAGAAGAGATTTAATGTTGGCATTTTTAATAGGTTATTACGACGGAGACGGAACTTTGCGCCCAAGTGAATATGGAAGAGTAAGTCCAGAGATATATTCATCGAATAGAAAATTTTTGGTAGAAATAAAAAGATACTTTAACTTGGATGATAAAGTATATAGCAGGACTATAGAACGTATTAATCCTCGTAGAGGAATTATTGTTAAAACACCCTACAGTAAATTAAGTTTAAATTCACAAATATTTGAAGAAATGATGAATAATTATTCTAATAGCCTAAAGCGTAAAAGAGTTAGTGCAAACTATTATAAAGACTATGTTTTCGGAGGAGAAAAGATAAAAATTCATATTGAACAAAAAAAATGGCTAAAAAATGTCATAAAAAAAGGTGAGTTAAGAAAAATATTAAAGGTTCTATCACTGTTCAGAATTAGTAAAATATTGGGTGTTTCTAAGCAAGCTTTACTTCGCTATGCAGAGGATTCCAATGTAGAAAATAATTATCATAAAGGACATTATATAAAAATCAGTAATTCGATACGTAGATATGGAAAGGAATCAAAATATTTTAAATCACAGCAATATTGGCTATTACATTTGGAGAATATTGGAAAATTTAATGATAAAAAACAAATTTCTTTTAGGGAAAAGAAGACTTAATTAGAATCGTTTCATCAAAGAATAACACCCTTATTAAAAAACCTCCAGCTTAGAGAACCTTAAAAAAATAGGAAAAAATTTTAAGAAATGATTATTCATAAATATAATACAAAAAGATGATGTGATCAAAATAAGTAATATAGGTCCAAAAAAAGAAGAGTATGATAAAATCTTATTACTATATTCAGGTGGATTAGAAAATACATAAAAGATATGTATATGATCAAACACCTCTTGTATGGTAAAATGGCTTCAGGACGAATACAAGGCAGAATTATATACATTTACGGCCGACCTCGGACAAGAATTTGCAGATATAAATAGGTTTAAAGAAATAGAAAAAAAAGCCTATGACTTGGGAGTTAAAAAGCATTTCATGGTGGATTTGAAAGAGACGTTCGTAAAAGAATATGTCTTTCCAACGATTAAAGCAAACGGATTGTACCAAGGAATGTACCCTCTTAGCTCGTCAATAGGACGACCATTGATAATGATCGAAGCTGTGAAAATTGCTAGACAAGAAAATATTCAAGCAATTGCCCATGGATGCACGGGAAAAGGGAACGATCAGGTCAGGTTTAACATCACGGCAAATGCGCACGCTCCAGAAATAGAAATATTACAACCCATAATTGAGTGGAATATGGGGAGGGACGAAGAAATCAAATACGCACAACAACATGGAATTCCAATCTTAAATCAAAATAAAAAGTATAGCACGGATGAAAACCTTTTTGGAAGGAGCACGGAATGTGATATAATAGAGCGTCCCGAAATAGAACCACCCGAAGATTCAATGGAATGGACAACTGCACCAAAGGACGCTCCTGATGAGCCCGAATATGTGAATATAGATTTTGAACAAGGTGTCCCTGTTGGACTTAATGGTGAAAAAATTAACTGTGTTGACTTAATTGGAAAACTACACGATCTCGGTTGTAAACATGGCGTGGGAAGGATTGAACATATGGAAGATCGCGCAATTGGTTTGAAATCGCGAGAAACATACGAAGTTCCGGCAGCCTTAATGTTAATAAAAGCGCATAAAGAACTTGAAAAATATGTATGCACCAAGCATGAAAATTCGTTTAAAACAATCGTAGATCAAAGATGGACTGAATTAGCATACGAAGGCCTTTGGGTTGATCCATTGCGCGACGCTCTAGAAGCGTTTATAAATGAAATCAATCTAAAAGTAACGGGAAGCGTAAAAGTAAAGTGTTTTAAAGGGAACGCAAATGTTGTGGCGAGAGAATCTCCTTATGGATTATACGACTTGAATTTAGCAACCTACGATACGGAAAGTTCATTCAATCAGAGATTAAGCTACGGATTTATTCCTCTTTTTGGAATGCAAAGTGAAATGGGTTTTATCGTGAAAAATAAAGCCGTTGAAAAGAAGAAGAAATAGAATCTTCCTATTCCTTTCTTTATTCCTTATTAAAAAGGATTATAAAGGATAGTATCTAAATATATTTTAAATAATAGATTAAATGAGAAAATGAGGTTTTAAAATGTTTAAAAAAATTGAAAAACTCCAG
>Ga0180433_10003818_pt1 | contig 21807 bp, 26 predicted proteins | sample SS_ome_8_FD_132980 | JGI IMG/M metagenome (GOLD analysis project Ga0180433, IMG submission 132980) | Hypersaline lake sediment archaeal communities from the Salton Sea, California, USA - SS_1_D_1 metaG | ecosystem: Environmental > Aquatic > Non-marine Saline and Alkaline > Hypersaline >... | reverse complement strand
GAAGTTGCAGAATATATTGGAGCAAATAAAGTACTCATTCTTACAGATGTCGAAGGGATCTATGATAAAGATCCTGGTAAAAACCCAGATGCAAAATTCATACAAAAATTAACTTATGATGAATTGAATAATTTACTACAAAAATCATCGAGTTCCACGCAATCTGCAGCGGGGGAGTATAGAATCTTTGATTTAGTTTCTTTACAGATAATTAGAAGGAGTAATATTAAAGTATTAATCACCTCTGGACACAACTTAGATGAATTTAGAAAATTTTGGATCGAAAATAAAACCATAAGTGGAACAACAATTACGGTTTGAAATTATTATAATAAATTATATTAAACTTCACACTTTCTTTAATATATAGTTAAAAGCTGTTTTGAAATCATTGATTATCATGTCTCAATCATCTTGGAAAGATCAAATAAAAAAAAAATGGGGTCCTCATAGTCATTGTCCGATTTGTGGAAAAGCAATGCCTCCTGACAAACAATTTTGTAGTCAGACTTGTCGAGATAATTATGTAATAAGTGAAAAGAAGCAAAAAAAAAAGGGCCGTTATCAAATGATATTTTTATTTGGTATGATGGCAGTGATGTTTATATTTTTATTCCTATTTACTCCAGCTTAATCGAGCTAATTAAACTTTTATTATAATCTTTTCCTTATTTCTTTAGAGGTTTCAGAGAAATGCAGAGAGGGAGATTTGAACTCCCGTAGGACCTATGCCAATGGATCTTGAGTCCATCACCGTTAGTCGTATTATAACTTTGACCTGGCTTGGTTATCTCTGCAATAGAATAAAAAACTTATCATTCTGATTTAAATAAATCAAATAAAACAAATAATTAAAACTTAATTTTCTATATCTCTTTTATTCCTCGGGATTTATCTCCTTTAAAATATCATTGAGAAAACCTATTAATGCTTTTAAAAACTCATCTTCAAATTTTTTAGATTTTATAAAAAACAATAAAATTACTGACGTTTTAAGATATGAGGCAGCTCTTTCTGCCATAATCTTGCTTATCAGGTCGTTCCCTAATCCAAATAATTCATAAGATGAAACAGATGCTTTAATACCTTCAATAGTAGGGGGATTACTCAATAATACATTTCCAATACCCATCTCTTTATGATCAGAAATCATTAACAAATAACTTTTATATAACTTAAAAATTTTACCATAAATCATGGAATCATCAATAAGCCTTTCCTTATCAACTAATATCTTCAAAATAATCACATTTTAATAGTTAATACAACTCTTACGATTTTATTTTTAAACTAATACAAATAATAATTAATTATAATTAATATTTGAAAATTCCTCCAAAAGATTTTTATGCCTTAATCTCTCAGATATGAATGATAGATCTCCTCAAGATAATGGAAAATACCAGATTAAATGTTATAATTGTGATAAAGTAATCTTAAATCCGAAGCAAAAATATTGTCCTAATTGTCGAATAATTTTAAATCCAAATGATTTGAAGTGGAAATATAGCTTTATACTTTTCCTCTGTTTTTTATGTATAACACCTCTGATCATTTCATATATCATTATATTTCTATCATCTTTAGGATAAATTTATCTCAAAATATGAAGAAATTGACGATTAGGATGAATTTATACATTTTCTGATATTACCACATCAGATATCCGTTGTCTTCGAATATCAAAATCAGAGTCTAAATAAAGAGTGATACAATGCAAATCATTTCCCTTCGGATTATTATGGACATAGGAAACGGGTATTACTGGTATTATTGAATTATTTATAAAATCTTTTGGTATGGGTACAGGAATAACCGCCTTACATCTTTCACAGTTAACTAAAACAACCTTAGTAGAATCATTTTCTAAGTTTTTAACTTCTTTTAAAATTTGGGCTGATAATCCTGGTGAATTTTGAGTTAATTTCTTTTTTTTTTTAGGAGGTTCGGGAATTTCTGGAATGTTAAAATCATCAATTTCAATAGTATCCTTCTCTTCGCTTTCTTTTTCTTTATTTGATTTTTGTTGCTTAGAAGAACCACGAAAAGATGAATTAGGTTGTTTTTCATTATCTAAAGATTCTTGATTATTCAGTGATTTATTGTTAGAATTGTCCAGAAGAATCACAAAAAATGAATTCGTTAGTATATTATTATAATATCTTAAAATTATTTATTCATTACCTATATAAAACTAATTTAGGAATTATACTCCAAAAATTTGTCTTAATTCAGCATAAATTTTTGATAGTTGTGATATTATCTGAGTGTTGTTTTGCTGAAGATAATAATTGATATATCCAGATAAGCCTTCATTATCTTTAATCCATTCCAAGAACGACTGAATCTCCCCTTTAAGCTGAGGATCAATATTTGCAGCAGCACTCGAAACGCCTCCTCCACTCGATCTCCCTAATTGAGCATTCTCGTCTAAATAATTCCCTTTTGAACTTATTTCTGATAATGCCCTGGCTGTATCCATTGTTGCACCCATTGCTTCCCCATCTGGCTCTAAATAAACGATAATTTTATGTTCCTCGTCTTTTGAACCGATAATATGACCCTCTCCTCGAATGGAAGTAGCAACTAACCTTTCAGTGGTACATTGGAGTATAGAATACTTTACCCCTGAGATCATGATAAATTGAGCATTCATACTATTCCAGCTAGAAATCACTTTATTAACATCGGTACTAATATCCCAATTATCAGTAGAATAGATTATATTACTTCCTTGTAATACCGCGGCAGCAATAATACTAGGATCTTTTTGCATTAATTTATAAACCGCAGTTTCGGGAGTTGAAGGCATTCCTATATCCTCAATTTTTATTATTACTTCTATTTAGGGACAATTAAATCATAATATTATTTAGGTATAAATATAATTATAAAATTTTTATTAAAAATTTATGGTTACGAAGTATTTTTATTTATTTTTTTAATATTCACTTGACCAAATTTTAGACTAGGAGTGGAATTATTCTCTTTTTGAATTTTTTTGTTTTTATAACTCTCTTCTCCACTAAATTTAATTCTATCCATGAAAAATTTCTTATGTTCTGGATCCGTCTTTTTTAACATTATTAGATGATCATCTAAGCTACTAGAATTATTAAATATCTTACCACAAATAGGGCAGCTAATATTCGAATTCTCGAATAAACGATTCGGAGTTTTCACAATAACCTTGAATTTGTTTTTACTAATCTTAGAGGACAGATATTTCCGACAATAATGTTTTACTAATTTTCCATATGGTGGATATTCAAAAAATATCTTACTTCCATGGGTACATTCCCAAAATAATACATCTGCTCCGCAGGTTGGGCATGTTGTCTTAAAAGAGCGAAGATAACAATGCTTACCATGACTTTTATAAAAATGTCGCATTATATTATTAGAAAATTCAAACTTATTAAAATTTTTTGGTATAACTATATAATCTAAAAACTAAAAATGTTTTTTTTATTAACTGGGAAACCTTCAAAACGCAAACATTTAAAAGCTCAAATTCAATTATAGAAGTTAAGGATCAGATATACTTTAGGGTAGACGTATTTGGATCTTTCAATGCCTCAGAATAATTTAAACTTATGTCCTGAATGTGGGAACACAAATTTAATTTCGGATGAAGCAAGGGGCGAGATTGTTTGCAATGTATGCGGTTTAGTTCTAGGACAGAGAATAATTGATTCTGGACCTGAATGGAGAGCATTCTCATCAGAAGAGGCTAATAAAAAAGTACGGGTTGGAGCTCCAACAACTTTAACGCTTCATGATAAGGGATTAAGTACAATGATTGGTTGGAAGAATAAGGATGCTTTCGGAAAATCAATAAGTCCCAAAATGAAAGCAGAAGTCTATAGATTGAGAAAATGGCACGTTAGGACGAGAACAAACAAATCCATTGATAGAAATCTTGCTTATGCTATGAATGAATTGGATAGGTTCTCATCGCAATTAAATTTATCTAAAGATTTGAAGGAATCTGCCGCTCATATTTATCGAAAAATGGCTATTAAGAATCTAATTAGGGGACGATCTATAGAAGCAATGCTGATAGCATCTATTTATTTATCTTGTAGATTGAACCATATTCCAAAGACATTGGATGATTTCTTGGAATTTGCTATGGTAGATAAAAAAAAAATTGCGAGATGCTATCGATTAATAATTAATGAATTAAAGATTAATATTGGAGTTTCATCACCAATTACTTTTATTCCTCGTTTTTGTGCTTCATTAAATCTTTCGGGAAGAACTCAAAATAGAGCCGCTGAATTATTAAAGTTAGCTAAGAAATATCATATAACCGCAGGTAAAGCACCTACTGGCTTAGCTGGAGCCGCATTATATGTTGCTGCTATACAAGAGGGAGAACGTAGAACTCAAAAAGAAATATCATTAGCTTCAGGTGTTACTGAAGCAACTATACGTAATCGATATAAAGAATTAATTGATCATTTAAAATTTGAGATTAATATATATAAATAAGTAAGAACTTATCGGACTTTTAACCTTTTAATTACATCTGGGCGCTTTTTATATAAAATACGGAAACCACAATGAGAGCATTTAATACCGGGTAGCGCATTTAATTCTTTTCTAGATACTTCTTTACCGCAATTTTTCCTAGCACATACGTATTTCATGAGATCTAATAAAGAAGCATAGTTAAAATATTTTATGATGAAATGTTACGGCGAAAATCTTCCTAAATTATATAATAGAAAAATAGAAGATATTTTAGATATACAATGATTTTTTCTTATCTTCGGCATCAACGAATTGGAAACTGTCAAGATCTTTTTCCAATTGATCTCTTTTATTTTGTAGGTTTTTTGTTATAGTATCTATATTTTCAAGCGAATATTTCTTTTTAATAGGCAACGTAAATGATTTTTTAAGCATTTCAAGTAAAGTTATTGATGCTCTTAGATCTGTGATATCCTCATTAATCATTGCAACATTATCGGTTTCAGCTAATAGTACTAATCCATCAATATTAAATCTAGCTTTTGCTAAAGTAGGGATCAATCCATTAGCGCCGATTATTACTCCTTTTTGAATTTTTTCACAGTTACTTTTTGAGCGAAAATCCTCCAATACCTGTCGGTTAGTTGAACTCACATAAATTTTTGGAATTTTGGAATTTAATTTTCTACTGCTCACGGGATAAGCTCCTAATGCAATTATCAAGCTAATTCCGTATTGATTAATAACCTCAGTAAGAAAATTTGAAATTTTATAAATTCCTTTCGGAGTTAAACTCTGGGCATCAGCTGTTATTAATATTATGTCTCTTACATTATTAGGGTCTTTCCAAAACAACATCTCGGCTTTAGGCGCAGAAAGTAGTGAATCATCTACTATTGCTCCAGCTGGATAATCATCAAAAATAAAATCCATAAAATTTTGTGCATTTAATTGACCTATTAAAGAATCGATTGCAAATTTACCAACATCAGCGATTCCTGGCATCCCTAAAATACAAATTGGATTTTTAAAATCATCCTTTATTAAATCCATATGTTTAATAATTCTAATTCCTGTTTCTAACACAATATAGACCTTTTAATTATATAATAAAATCATTATTAAATGAGTCTTCTTTATATCTTTAAAAACAATGTGTTATCCTAATAGACACATGATTTATCGTTAAAGTAATATATTAATAACATCACTGACAATTTTGTTTGGAAGGGAATATTATTTTTAGATAATCAATTAATATTTCAAATAGATACTATGCAAAATCTAAGATATGAATGTCTGAAATGTGGAATCTGTTGCTCAATACCGCAAAATCTTAAAAAGAATTATATTAAAAGAATTCCACTCTATCCTGAAGAAGTTGATAGATTAATTAGGATTTCGAAAAAAAAAGATCTTCCCTTTAAAGTTAAAGAAGATCTAGTATTTCCTGATACAAACAATAAAAAGATCCTAGTTTTAACTTACCGCTTTATTTTAAGACCTCAGGGAAAGTGTGTATTTTACGATGAAATCGAGGGCTGTATTATACACAAAGAAAAGCCTTATGCATGTCAAGCATATCCATTAGCAATAAAAAGAATTGATTCTTTTAATATAGAGATAACTATAGATCCATTATGCAATTTTATTGCGAATAATTATGAAAATTTGAAAACGATAGATATGAAAGGTATTAAAGAAGTTTTTATCAATGAATTTCCAAAAGCAGAAAAATTTTATGAAAAAAACAAGCGACTTCAATTGAAAATCAGAAGACTAGAAGCTGAGGGAAAAATCAAAATTTCACGTCAAATAACATTGAAAGATTTTAATTCTGCTTTAAAAAATTGGTCTCGCAAAGAAATTAGGGTAAAATGAATTAATATGGCTTGGATAAAATTTATTTCTCTTTTTTCTGGTGGATTTGATAGCCCCTTAGCAGCCGCTTTAATGATGAGACGGAAATTTGTCCCGATTTTTCTAACGTTTCTCACCTCTGATGACAAAATGAATTCTATGCGAAATAAAGTGATTACAATTATTAAAAGATTGAAAGCCCTAACAAATTATCCCTTTAAAGTCTATATTATAGATTATGATGATATTTTAAATATTTTAATAAATAATTGTGAGCGAAAACTGACTTGTATTTTGTGTAAACGCTTAATGCTTAGAATAGCAAGGAATATTGGCTCAAAAGAAAATACTAATATAATAGTTACTGGTGATATACTAGGGGAACAAGCAAGTCAAACCTTAGATAATTTATATAGTTATGATGAAATGACCAAAGATTTTATAATATTACGCCCCCTCATTGGCTATGATAAAAATGAAGTTATTGGGATTATTAGAGAATTAGATTTATATGAGATAATATCTCAATCCTCTGCTGCATGTACCTTTAATCCTCAATATCCCGAAACCCATGCGAAGCTTAAGGAAGTATTTGCATCTGAAAATCAGATCGATATTAATAAATTGGTAGAAAATGCAATTGGAAAAGCAGAGATTATAAATTTATGATTTAAGATTAATAAAATTGTTTATTTCATCATTTAACATAATTCTAAACTCATCATGAGAGAGTCTTTCTTCATTATAATTATTTAAAATATCGCAAATAATTTGGGCTAAGATATGCTTACAGAAATCTCTTTTTCTATCAATTACAACGTTTAGATAGAAATCTTGGCAGCTACAATACATTTTTGGATAAATAATATGTTCGGAATTTTCCCCCATTGCAGTCCAAATGATTCTGTCATCTATATGATATTTAGTAATACCTCTCCTAATAGTCTCTAAAATTCTATCTGCATTCTCAGAGAAAATCGAATTTAAATAATTTAAAATCTCATCATCAATTTTGGATTTTTCTTTGACCAATGAGATTAAATTTAATAATAAATCTTTTGACATCTAAATTCATTAAATATATTATCATACATTAATAAAAAGGATACTAAGTTTGAAAAGAAAAATTTTATTTTTCCCCACTAGATTTTTTCCAGCTATCTCAGGTGCTGAATTGTATTTTCAGAGATTAGCAGAAATTTTTTCGTCACAATATAGCCTTGATGTTAAAATTTTAACCTCAAATGCCATAGATTTCAGATCTTTAAGATCCGCCAATGGCAGAATCATCGAAAAAACTGATAAGTACTATAAATCAGTTAATAATTTAGAAATTTATCGTATTGCAATTAATTATGATTTATCTTTGGAAGAAAAACTAAAAAAAATACAAAACCTCAAAGAATTCAGGCTCTTAAACATAAATAATGACGCTCTTAGAAAATTCATAAAAAATGGTCCTTTTTTAGAGAATCTTGATGCCTTTTTTACAAATAACCGTTTTAAAAATTGCGAGATTATTCACGCAACTTTTTATCCCTATTTCAATCTTATTTTATCATTAATTTTAGCCAAACAATTAGATATCCCTGCGATCTGTACCCCCTTCTTTCATTTTTCAAATCCAAGATATTTAGATCCCGAGATGCTCATAGTATTAAAAGCTTTTGACTTAATAATCGCATGTACCGAAATAGAAAAAAAAAAATTGCAAAATCTTCTTAAAATAAATCATAACAAAATCCGAGTTATCCCAATGGGAGTGGATTTTGATGAGTTTAGTTATTCAAAAAAAAACGATCTCAAATTTAATTTTAAAAAACATTATTTTCAAAAAAAAGAAATAAAATATAAGATGATTCTTTTTTGTGGATATAAGAATTTTGAAAAAGGAGCAATTTCTATATTAAAAGCTATACCAAAGATAATTAATAGCTTTAAAAAAGTTTACTTTGTATTTATTGGCCCATCAACATTAGCTTTCAATCGAGAATTATCTAAAGTCCGTAAAATGACACATACAAGGATCATAAATTTGTCTCCCGATAATTTAAGTGGCTATTTAGATAAGAAAAAAATATCTGCTTTTAGAAATTGTGATATTTATTTAATGCCTAGTCGAAGTGATGCCTTTGGAATTTCATTTCTAGAAGCTTGGGCTGCAGGTAAACCAGTTATAGGTGCTCGTATCGGAGCAACTCCTGAGGTAATAAGAGATGGCATAGATGGTTTACTGGTAAGGTTCAATGATACTAACGATATTTGTAAAGCAGTTATTACTTTATTAAAAAGTAAAAAATTAAGAAATAAACTTGGTTCAGTCGGGAAGGATAGAGTTTTACGATATTATACTTGGGAGAGAATCGCAAAAAAAACTAATGAGGTTTATTCTGAATATAAAAGGAATTGAATTAAGATGAAAGAAGTTTCGGGAAATAGATATATAACCAAACGTGGAGATCTCCTCTATTTGGATGATGTTGAAATAGAACAAATATTGAAATCATATGAAACTCCTATTGCTATTTTTTTAGAAGCCAGAATTCGGGATAATATTAGAACGATAAAGAGTCTAGCACAAAATATCTTTAAAAATGCTTCGATATTCTATTCCTTTAAATCGAATTACTTATATGATGTATGTAAGATAATAAAAACAGAGGGAGTTGGAGCAGAGCTAATAAGCTTACCTGAATTAAACCTAGCTCTAAATTTGGGTTTCTCAATAAATAAAATTATCGCAGGTGGCCCCTATTTAAATGATAAATTTATCGAACTTTGTATCATTAATAACATTGAGGAAATTGTGATATATTCTCTAAAGGATATTGAGAGAATAAATGAAATAGCTAAAAGTCATAATAAAGTACAGAAACTATGCTTGAGAATTAATTCACAAAAGTATGATACTAGACTTGGTACAAAATTATTAGAACATGAATTATCTCAAATTCAATTATTAAAAAGAAAATGTAATAATGTTCAATTTGAATCTATTTTATCCCATTATTCAACTCAAATGAATAATGTTAATCAGTTTATTAAAAACGGAGAGATTCTCATTAAAGCCTACAATAAATTAAAAAGTTCTGGAGTTAATATTAAAAATATAAATTTTGGAGGAGGATTTCCCGAAGCATCTGTAATGCCCAAAACTCAATTAAAAAAGATCTTTTTTGAATTATATAAAATCCTTAGAGATCGAGATATTGATTATGAGAAAGTATATTTCGAACCCGGTCGATTCATAGTCGGAGATGCAGGGATTTTTATTGCAGAAGTCGTCAATAAAACTGAAGATAGATGGATATTTTTGAATATCGGTAATAATATTTGCCCCAAATTTTCTAGAAGTTCTTTAAGATTTTATAACGCTTCCAGGATAGCCCAAGCTCATAAATTTAAGACCTCAATCGCAGGGATAATTCCAACGGATCAAGATGTACTTGCAAAAAATTATTTTTTCACTGAAGATATAGAAATCGGAGACAAGATATTGATCACAAATGCGGGCGCTTATACACTCACCTTTTCTAATCGCTTTCCTTATGAATTGCCTTCTATTTTATTAATTGATGGGACAACAATAAGAAATATTTTTAATCCAAAAACAGATCATGATTTTTCCTTAAAATCATTCAGCGCTTAAATAATTATGAAGAATGATATTATGTGAATATTATATTAATTCTAATTTTTCACAAATATTATTACAATAAGATCTAATAAACATAATGTTTAGATTTACATGGAATCTTTAATTAAAAATGCTCGAAGAAGGGAAGTAATTAGACCCCCTCGCGAAAATTTGGGCTATGCAAATATAAAAATTGTTGGATGTGGCGGTGCTGGTAACAATACAGTTGATCGTCTTATGAAAATTGGAATAAAAGGGGCGAAATGTGTTGCAATAAATACCGATTGTCAACATTTGGATATGGTTGAGGCTCATATTAAAATCTTAATCGGTAAAAATTTGACAAGAGGTCTTGGTGCGGGGGGTAATCCAGATATAGGAAGAGCAGCCGCGGAAGAATCAAGGGAAGATCTAACAAAAGTTTTAAGAGAATCAAATCTTGTTTTCATAACTTGTGGTGAAGGTGGAGGGACTGGAACAGGAAGTGCTCCTATTGTCGCAGAAATAGCTAAACTTGAAGGGGCAATTGTAGTTGGAGTTGTAACTCTTCCTTTTGATACTGAGATCGGTAGGATTGATAAAGCACAAATTGGATTAAATGAATTAAAGAAATATGCCGATACTTTAGTAGTCATAGATAATAATCGACTTTTGGAAATCGCTCCCGATTTGCCTATTGTTGAAGCTTTTAGCGTAGCAGATGAAGTTTTAGCAACCATGGTTAAAGGAATCACCGAAACAATATCTTTACCCTCATTAATAAACTTAGATTTTGCTGATGTTAGAACCATATTAAGCACGGGAGGCGTCGCAATTGTGGGAGTGGGAGAATCTGGAGATAAAGGAAATCGTGTTAACGATGCTATTAACGACGCACTTAGCTCTCCATTATTAGATGTGAGTATAGATGGTGCAAAAGGAGCCTTAATTCATATATGTGGAGGAAATGACATGACTCTTGCTGAAGCAAATTCAGTCGCAAAAAAAATCTCAGAAAAAATGGATGTTCGAGACTCTATGGTTATTTGGGGTGCTAGAGTAAATGATGAATATGATGGGTATTTAAGAGTTATGCTTTTAATTACTGGTATTAAATCCCCTCAAATTTTTGGGAAAAATATATCGGAATTTACTGCTGTTCCTCAAAAACAAACATCAAAACAAAAAGTAAGTTTATCTGATGATATTTTTAATATTGGTGAATTAGCGTTCGATTAATTTTTTTAAATCTCTTTTTAAAGATTTTTCTATAAAATATTATTGATGGAAGATAAATACTCAGACACTATTCAAAAAGAAATAGAAGTTATTAATCGATATCTTACGCAATGGGATAACTTATTCTCAAAAGAAATCAAATATTATGCTGAGGGTTGGTCGGTTAATTTACGTGAAAAAACAATATATCCAAGGTATATCGTTATATTCAAAGAATACAATCAAAATTCATTTTCAATTAAAAGCTTTGAGATCCATAACAATCTAATAGGAAAAGAACATTATAAGGATCTCTATTTTATTGATAATATCACATCCTTGGATGCATTATTAGGTGAAATAAAAAATATATTGTATGGAAAAGATATATTAAGTTCTGTTAAAAATGAACATTTTAAAACTTAGGTTTATATAATTCTCTAAATTCCTCTTTTTTCCTTTCATTATATTTACTTTCCAAAAATTTTAAGACGGTATGATGAGGCATTCCACTCAATAACATATTTACGGCTCTTCTCGCAATTTGTAAATTATCATATTCTGCAATTATTGCGATTGTTTTGCCATAAACTGAAAGAAAACACTCACTATATCTCTCTATTGCTTTCCTCATTTCCCCGTTTCTACCTATCACCCTTCCTTTTATTCTTTTAATCTTTTTCTCAGATCTTCCTAGAATATTATAAAGATTAAAGATATCTAAATCATATGTTTCATTTAAAAGTGTCATAGCTTTTTTAGGATTAAAACCTCTATTAATTGCTGTAATAATCTTTTTTGCTGTAAATATATTTAACGGATTATAATTTTGGCTATTTAGATCAGGTTTAATTTCACAATTTCCAGTCTTACTATCAATAATTAATTCTACTCCTAAAGCATCTTCTATATTCTTTTTAGTCTCTCCACTCTTTCCGATTAAAACCGCGATTCTTTTTTTTCCTACTTTCATGATTATAATAAATTTATTATACTCTTTTATTAATTACTTCATAATAAAACTTCTCTGATTCTGTAAAATTTACCCCGAATTTCTCAAAATAATTAACGATATTTTTTATATCTCTGACTAAATATTCTTCCGCTTTAGGATGTTGTATATCCACTGCTTGAGAAATATCGATGAATATCGGTTTATGATTATGATATAATACATTGAATTCTGAGAGATCTCCATGGACTAAACTAGCTTTCTGATAAAGTTCTTTTATAAATTCCATAATTTCTTGAAAAAGAGTATAAATATCTTTCGGATGCTTAACATCTTTCAATATCGGTGCGGGAGTTTTCCCAGAACCTATATACTCCATAATTAAGATATTACTTTTTACATTTATTGGTTTAGGAACATTCAACCCCGCTCTATATGCTCTTTTTAAATTCTTGTACTCTTTACTTGCCCATAAAAAGATGACCTTTGCAACATTTTTTGGAATTTTCTTAAATCTGGGATCTCCAATAATATAGTTTTCATCCATCTTGATGTATTACGATCTATCTTATAAATTTTTACAGCTACTTCATTACCCATTCGATCATAAGCAAGATATACATTAGCTTCTTTTCCAGCAGAAATGATCCCTTCAATTTTATCCAGAGGTCCATTTTTGATTAATTTATTCAGTTGAAAATATGTTCTTTCATCAAATACAGATTCGACTGCGGCTCTTTTTTTCGAAAAATCTTCTTTTTTCATTCTTCTCCTGTCAATTATTTTTTTCTCTAAATCATCAGTATAAATACTGTGCTCTAAATCATCATTATTATATTCTTCCTTGTTTAGATCATTTTCATTTTCTTCCAGTAGTAACCATCTCAAATATAGTAATTTAATTTTTTTTAATCATTAAAGAAAAACTCAAAATCCTTTACTACTTTTTCATTACTTTTATTTTTCAAAATCACTTTATTTTTTAAAATCTGCTCTACAATAAATTTTTGATTATTAATTTCAATTATTTCTTCCTTTTGAATCGGTAAAAATTTTATTAATGCCTTTAATCTATAAATTCCCTTACCTCTCTGAGAATCTCTTCCAACTAATTTTTTTGAACGTTTTAGAAGAAAATGATATCGACTTTTAAGAAATGATATGATATGATTCATCAGTTCGTTTGTACTAAGATAGATGTCTAAACCGTATTTCTGGTCAACACTTTTAGAGATATATTGTCTATCATCTTCATCAAATTCTTTCTTTACAAATAAGTCGATCTGGTCAAGAATTTTTTTGAGCATATCAAAATAGTTAGAATTTTTCACTCTTAATTGGAGGATGGAAGTAAAATACATACCACTCCTTAAATTCATGCAATTATTACATAATTCATAAATAATATTTATCTTAACGACGTGTTCATTATAAATTAAAGGATTTTCGTTTGATTTGCCTGTTATTTTTAATTTTAACGAAGTTATTAAATCCTTTGAAGAAAATTCTAAACTATTTTTCTCAATATCCATAGAAAAGGTTATAACTTCATTTCTTTCCAAAGATTTCAATAATATATTATGAACAGCCTCCTCTATTATTAATAGAAAATCATCCTCAGTTGGTTTGACCCATTCTTCCTTTTTTGAATATCTATAACAATCAAGGCAGATCTTCAATTTAAGGGTAGCGGGTAGTTCGAATAAGGGATTCTCTTTAACATAACAACTCATGCACATTCCGAAATGTGGAGATTTATCATCAAGGATCTTCCCACAGATCGCACAAAATCTTTTGGGCATTAAAACATCATCTTTAAAGCCATTGGAATACCATTAATACAACGAGTTCCTTCTTTTGGAAGGATATTATGTTCAATAACCTTTTTTACAATATTATCCCCTACCACGTTAAAATACATGGCATTTTTTAATATTTCTATTGCCTCGTCGATTTTCATTAATTCTCCTCCAAAAAAACGTTCAGAAATTTCAATTTTTAAATTCCCTTCACGAAAAATCTGATTTAATAATAATTCATCGCAACATGCGACAGTCTCAATGTCATTTCTTCGGTGTATTTTTAAATATACTTTTTTCATTCTTTCTAAAATCATTTCTCTTTAATTTCTTCTCTAGCACCACAAGCAGTGCATTTAAGAAAGTATTTTTTACCTTCACGCTGAATTTCGGTATCAGGTTTATTGCATATATCACATAAAACATAATCTTTTGCATATTGTTGAATTAGTCTATTAAGCACTTTTTCTTTATAAATTCCCTTTAAAAATAATTGCTGTCCTCTTATTTCTCCCATAGTACCCGCTTTTTTAAGAAAGATTCCAATAAAGTGTCGCTTATCTCTATTTAAGGTGTTAATAATTTTATTAAAATTGGTAATATATGTGTTTTTTGATTCAATTCTAATTTCTACTTTTGGTATCTCGAATCTGGAAAGACTTTTAACGTTATCTGGTATCTTCTCGTAAGCATCATCTAAAATCTTTTCATAATCATTTAGGTCCATTTTATATCTTATTTTCCTTTTATTCCTATTATGAATTAATATTATTCATTCAAAAATAACTTTATCATTTCCGTATAAAATAAGAGAAATCAGCTAAATATTAAAAACATTGATATACGTCTTCTTCTGAGGGATAAATTCTTAAATCTATTTCTAAATCCCGTATTATTTTTCTCAATTCCTCTTCATTGATTTTTAATTTTACTTGTAATTCATTAAAGCTTATCCCATTCGCGCCCTCAGAATATTGTTCAATGATTTCAAAAATTTGCTCTTTTAAATCAGAATTGTTATTTTGGATCTTTATTTTAGTAGCTTTAGAGGTTTTTTTTAATTGAATTTTTTCTATAATTTCAGCATCTCTTAATAATTTATAATTAGGGTTCTCAACCTTTCTCATAATTTCTGTAGGTGATATTGCAAGAGAACCCTCAATATGGATTGAAACTATTCCGACAATATCCACAAGATCTCCTTTTGAAAGATTCTTAAATTGATCCTTTTCTAAGTCTTTTACAAGCGCTGCAATCACTCCAGTTCCATCGCCAAACGTAAATTTCAACCCAACCTTGTTTTGCTGTTCATCAAAGGAATCCACAAAAATATATTCTTCCTTTTTTAATATAGTACCAAGTATTCTAATTCTTTTTATTTTTCCAAAAAAAGTATCAAGGATTCGCTCTTCTGGGAGATATTTTCCCTCTAAAACATGATTTATCCAACAGCGAATGGCCGGGTATCTCTTAAATCCCTGAGAATTAGACATATTAATCTCTCATCAAAACATGAATTATGAAATAATATCCCGATTCATATTTAGGATTTATTATTAAATTATAAATGCTGGATTTATGTTATTAAAAATCATGAATTTCATTAGAACAAATAAAAAAAAGTTAATAGCGGGGGTTCGACTTTCAGTTAGTTGGAGATCAACTTTATATAACCTTTGAACGAACGATCTCAGGGTTTCTTAAAGAGGGCTATTTTCCTCAATTATGAGCCCTGCGGCATAAACCAGGCTAGCCCACCCCGCTAATTTTGTATCTGATGCGTATTAACTTATATATGAATAATTATCTTGTATTTTAATTTTTTACCTTTCCGATCATTTAGTGGTATTTTTTAATATAAACTTAGATGTAATTAAAATATTTAGAATACAATCTTTCGAAGTCCATGTCAGATTCTCATACTATTAGTTTTTTTGGTCAAAGTACAGGAATCATCATAAAAAGTACCTCTAAATTCAAATCATACATATTTATTCAATGTTTAAAAAAAAACCTAAAAGGCAAATGGGAAAAACCTACTGCGAATGAAGGAAGAACTCTAAGATTCACATTAGAAGAAATGGTTATGATCTTACAGGTTTTATCCCGACAGGCTTTGAATTGGAAGAGTTACCATCTTTATAAAGAAAAGAAAACTTCGGTTTCTTTTAGTTGGGAGGATGAAGAGACGAAATATCTATGGATAAATATTGCAGATTATTCAAAAGTATTAAATTATGCTCAAGTAGAGATATTTCGTCTATTATTAATACATTTAATAGAAGAGAAAGTTGTTTATTCTACTACTTATATTAAAAATAAGTTCAAAGATAAAACAAATGAAAAGCAAATTGAGAATTATGGATTTGAAGAAAATAAAAATTTGATTTATGAAGAGAAAAATAAATTATTGAAAAATATAAGTAGAATTAGAGCTATTTTAACAAATGAAACAGAAAAAGCTATTCTCTTACAGTTCGAAGCTAATAAAACTTATTGGATTCCAAAATCATCAATCCATAATCAATATCTCCCAAGAAAGAATTTTCATCAATATTTTTTAATAGATAATTGGGTTCTTAAAAAAAACAAAATCTCTCTTAATCTGCATTAGATTAATTTTTCACTTTTTTTAAAAATAATTAACCTTAATTTTGATAATATTTTCAATATACTATATTCTAAATACGAAATTTTGTAAGAGTATGAATCTTGCCACTCTAATCATTGATTTTTTAGTAAATCCTTGGTTTATATTATCTGCTTTATTTTGGATATTAGTTGCTATTGCGGTTTACTTATTAAGGAATAAAAAGGGAGCTTATACTCTTTTTTTTCCTTTATTAGCGATGTTTAAAACAAAAAAATTGAACAAGATTATTAATAGAATAGCAAGTAAAAACCCAAAAGTTTGGAGGGTTTTTTGGAATATAGGAATCTTTGTTTCCTTTGGATTTACCATCTATGCTTTTTACTTTTTCTTCACTAATTTATTAAATCTCATTTTTGCGCCCAGCATTGAACAAGCAATTGTTCCACTCATTCCTGGGGTCACAATTGATTTACCTATTTTCTTTTATATGTTGTTACCTTTGTTATTTATAATCACCACTCACGAATTTGCTCATGGTATCTCCGCCAGTATCGACGGAGTAGAAATTAAATCCACAGGCATACTTGGTGCAGGATTTTTCTATCTTATTGGTTTTGGTGCCTTTGTAGAAGTTGATGAATGGGAATTAAACTCTTCTAAATTTAATAGATATACTAGATTTAGAATATCTGCTGCAGGAACTTATGTAAATGCTATAACGGCAGGTATAGCATTTTTACTCTTAATAGGATTTCCTTTGATGATGTCTCCATTGTTCAAACAGGTTCCTCAAATATATAATGTTTTACAACCTGAAGAGGGTGGTTTTAATTATGAAGTACTAGAAAACGGAGATGCTATAGATGCTATTAAAAAGGACGGAGAAACTATAGATCAATATATTTTTCTTGATGAGCTTCAAGGAATTACTCTTAGCACAATATTGGATAATAAGACAAGGATAAAATGTTCCGTTGGGGATAATTTAACTTTAAAAGTATTTAATCCCTTATCAAATCTAAATTCAGAAAAAACTGTATTATTAGGTCCAAAATATGAATTAGGGATTGATTATGAATATATATCTGATGATCAAATAAGAATTACTTATAATTACACGAGTGAAGAGAATGTAAATATTATTATAAATCAAATTAATGGTACAGCCATAAACAGAACGAACGGTAACACTCTAGAGAAATTTTTGACAAATTTTAATTTAAAATATTTAAATCTAACTTCTAATCTTGGCATAAGTTATGTATTAGAAGTCGATATAACTGGAGTATTTATTGGAGTTCAAAGTGTATTGTTTTGGATGCATAAAAATGATTTTGCCGGATTTTTAACGGCAAATGTTCCTGACTTTCTGCAAATTGAATTGGTATGGCTCTTTATTATATCATTTAGCATTACAATCTTTAATATGATGCCTATTCCGGGATTTGATGGAGATAGAATTATAAAAGAGATAATCAGGTGGATTTTTGGAGAGAGATATGGCAATACTAAAAAGAAAAGAACCGAAAGATTTATTTATAGAGGTGACGATACAGATTGTCATTTAAGAGGATATCATATCGAGAGTGTAGAAACTGTTAAAATATATTTAAAAGGAAAACAATATAATAAGGGAAGAGATGAGATCATCCTTGGCGAGAATAATTATGAGTTGATAGATTCAACTGGAAGCGGCTATTTTGACACAGTTTCCATTCTTTTACCAGATGACACTAATATTGAAGATGAAACAACCTTTGAAATTACCTATAAATATTTGTATGATGAAAACAATCGAAAGAAAAAACCTCTTTTGAATTTCATAAGAATTCTTTCTGTTGCTATAATAGCAGGGAACTTTATTTTATCTTTTATTAAATTTGGATTTAACTTCTTTTGGATTTAATAGATAGAAGTGATAAAAATACAATCTCCTATTGATAGTAAATGTGCATTATGCGGGAATAATGCACATTTATATAGATATCATTCCGGTCAATTTATGTGTAATAATTGCTTTATCAAAAGCATTGAAAAAATCATCAATAAGACAATCTCCAAATATAATATGCTTGATCCTAAGGATTCAATCGTAGTTGCTTTTTCGGGAGGAAAGGATTCTGCTGCTTTATTATACAACTTAATCCAAATTCAACAAAATACCTATAATTCAAAAGACCTTATAGCCCTTACTATTGATGAAGGAATTAAAGGATATCGAGATGAAGCTATTAGTGTAGCCAAAGAATTTTGTAAAAAATTTGAGATTGAACATCATATAATTTCATTTAAGGAAGAATTTGGCTTTTCTTTGAATGAGATTGTTAATCATAAAATTCATGATAACGATTATTTATATGCATGTAATTATTGTGCGACTATTCGACGAAGATTAATTAATGATTCGGCAAAAAAACTTGGAGGTTCTAAAGTAGCACTGGGACATAATCTTACTGATTTTGCAGAAACATTTTTAATGAATATTCTCTATAAGAGGATCCAATTAATTGGAAATCAGTATCCCTTTAGAAAAGAACCAAAATTTCTACAAAACTTCTTTCTAAAAAAGATTTTTCCCATGATGAGAATTCCTGAAGATGAAATTCAACTCTATATGGATTTAAAAAAAATTCAGTATTATCCAAATCATTGCCCTTATAGAGAAAAAGATCCGATATTAAGAAAAAGAGTGCTGAAATTCATTCAAAGTACTAAAAAGATGAGTCCCGAAATAGAATTTAATTTATTAAATAGCTTTTTAGAGCTTTCAGAATTGATAAATCAAAAAAATGAAATAAAATCTTACGGAATATGTCGTAAGTGTGGATATCCTTCGGGAAAGAAGGAGATTTGTAGATATTGTGCTTTAAAAAATATAATGGAAAACTAATTAATCTATTAGATGCCAACTAAATTCTTTTAGAGTTTCTATTTTTCTAATTTCGTCTTTATATAAAGGAGCAATAATTATTTCTTTTCCTAATTTTTCTTTAAAAATTTCATTAATTTTGTGTAAATTTCTCTTTTGCATTTCCCTTCTAGATCTACAAAAAGCACATAATTCTGATTCTTCTTCATAAAATTGATTAACAATAATAAAAGAATTGGGTATATTGTATCTAATAAGTTCATTCAATAATCTACTCGTTTCTGCTATTGCCATTTCCTCAGGAATCATTACAATAACAAAAGAATTCTTATTTGGATTGGTTAAATCCTCTCTTGCTCTTAAGATTGAGTCATTCATTCTTTCTAAGACCTCAAGAGAGTTATCTGATTGTGGTTCCTCACCACCAAATAGACTCTTAAATTTGCTAAAGAAATTCCCTACTCTTAAACGCAATTTTAAAATTCTCCCAATCCAACTAGAAAGGGTTTCCGGTAGACCTAAGAGTCTAAGAGTATGTCCCGTTGGTGCAGTATCAAATATAATTAGATCAAATTCATGATCCGTCTCGATATATTCTAATACTTTTCCAAATGCTAATGTTTCATCGATTCCTGGTGGATTTAAGGGGTTACCTTGTTCATCACCATCCATCATACCTTCAAACATACCCTGAGCCATCTCCCCCATCATTCCTCCCATATCTTTCATAGGATTTATATCTCCAATTCCTTGTAATTCTGTAATCTTTTTTTGTGGATCTATTTCTAATGCCGTGAGGTTTTTAATGCTCTCTATGGGTGTTAATTCACCGAGTTTTAATTCGACTCCTAAACTATCCCCTAATGAATGAGCAGGATCAGTACTTATAATTAAAGTATTTCTACCATGTTCTGCAGCCCATATTGCACAGCTTGAGGCACATGTAGTCTTACCTACCCCTCCTTTTCCCCCAAAAAATAAAAATTGTAAATTTAATAATAAATCTTTCATTAATACCATGATTATTATACTCTTAATGATTAATAATTAATCTTATAACGCAAGATTGCCACTATCCCACCAAAAGTGCTGTATAACATTTCTCCCTCTTCTGTCTGTGCAGAAATAATTTCAATATCGGATCCTGTTGATTCTGCCATTTCTCCTAGCTCTTCAATAAGAGAAACTTTCTTAACTATATTAAATGCATTAGATCCACAATCAGGACAATTTTTCTCTTGTAGTGTTGATTCTATATTATCAACTTCTTGGACTTTTGAAGTGTGAATCTCTTTAAATCCACAATTTGAACATTCAACAACTATTTTGAAAGTGTCTAAATTCTCTGATAGAATTAACATATCAACAGCTCCATAATTCAATGCTTTTTGCACTTCTTCCAATCCATATGTAGCTAATCCCGTATCGTTAGAAATTTCTTTCATAAAACGTTGTACAATTTGTTTTTCTCGTACATATTTTACATTTTCGATCTTATCTTTTACTTTTTCTATCAACGCGCGAATTCCCTCAGAACCCCCATATCCTAGATCCACTACATCTAAGATCTTCTCTCTTAATCGGTAATCCAAACTTTCATCATTATAAAACTTTTCTTTAGAAGGACCAGGTCCGCCAATAAATATTCCTTGTAAATCATCCATCGATAAAAACAATTCATTAACCTCATCAGAGATTCTACGATAGAATTGTTTTTCCCCCTCCTCTATTAACCTCTCATATCGTCTCTGAGATTGACCGCCTGCACGATGCTTTCCATGAATTCCTGAAGTAAATTCTCTGACAACCTCCACATGATTTCCTTTCACATAACCGACTGCGGATTCTTGTCTTCCAATAACTAAAAGCCCATAAGTTTCTTTTGCTTCTAGCATTTCTTCCAAAGGCCATAATAAAAATTCACTTGCACAATGATAACGAAAAGTCTGTACGGGTTCAGGAGGATTTACTATGTATAACTCATTTTTCTCTGTACCGGGCGTATTACTTTGAGGTATAGCACCAGAAAACATTACTAACCCATTTTCTGGAACATCATTGATATTTTTAAGTTGTCCCAGTAGACTTGAGATGCTATCAAGTACATTTTTTCTCGTTAATTTGGATTTTATATTTTGACTTTCACTAATTTCGTTTTTTAAATGATTTGTAATATCTGAAATTTTACGATCATGAGGAATATATAATGAAACTAACTCTGTATGGAATCCTTTTTTTGATCTTAATTCTTTTAATAATTGCTTTGTACGAAAAATCTTTAAATCATTACTTTTTTGGTGTTTATCTTTTTCCATTTCAATCAACATCGGTAATAAAAGAACCAAAAGATTAATAGTTTTTCTTTATTCTCAATTATAAAAACAACTATAATTACGAAAATCATTTTCAATGAGCTTTAAT
>Ga0180433_10003817_pt1 | contig 21810 bp, 21 predicted proteins | sample SS_ome_8_FD_132980 | JGI IMG/M metagenome (GOLD analysis project Ga0180433, IMG submission 132980) | Hypersaline lake sediment archaeal communities from the Salton Sea, California, USA - SS_1_D_1 metaG | ecosystem: Environmental > Aquatic > Non-marine Saline and Alkaline > Hypersaline >... | reverse complement strand
GTATACCCTTTTCCCAGACCTACACCGCTTTCCTCAATAGCACCGGTTCCTGGAAAATGCGGAGAAAGGTGGAATGATTGGTATAAAACATCCTTTCGATGATAAAAAATTTCTTGTGTTCCATTCCCATGATGGACATCGGGATCGAAAATGAGCACGCGTGCTCCCTCCTTTGCCAATGCATATGCTGAGAGGGCAATGTTATTGAACAAGCAAAATCCCATAGATCGTCGTGGCGTTGCATGATGACCAGGGGGGCGTGCAAGGGCAAAGCCGTTCTCTGTGTCACCATCCAGTACTCTTCTACAAAGATCTAAGAGCCCACCTGCCGCCAATCGTGCCGTTTCATAATCTGAGGAGCAGACATAGGTATCCAAATCAATCCACGCACCACCTTGTGAGTCGATCTCTTTAATCTGTTCGATCATTTCTTCAGAATGAATCGCGTATAACAAATCTTCAGATAGTAGATTTGGCTCAACAATTGTTATCGTATCAGCAAGCGGCGACTGTCGTACTGCATCCATCATCACCGTAAGCCGCTGGGCATTCTCTGGATGGCCAACGTTATCATGTTTGTGAAATGCTTGAGAGTATACAATCTCTGTAGTCATAAAAATCAAAGAAGTAAAATAGCGTGAGTGAATATAAGATTAATTCTTTTTCCTTAATGAAAGGAAGATATGGGGGAACCTATGAATACGATGCTCCTTGGCATTTCACCAGAATATCTCTATTTCCATGGATCAGCACCACAACCTGTTTCAAAGTACCATAAACCTTATTTTTTAGCATTCTGTCCAAAAGAAAAAAACATTGAAACGGCTCGTCAAGAATTGCAACAGAAATGCAAAGAATGTACTACTGAGAACAATCCGCTTTCAAAAATACAATCGATCGGTGAGATTGAATCGTACCAAAGCTTTTGGAATTTTCACGAAACAAGGAAGGTTTTTAAGGTTTATGCAAAAAAATCATATTTTGTACCTGAAATAAGTGACGAACTGTTTTTTCATCAGGGGGTCTACACCGCAGAGCATGACATCCCCTATCATCAACGTGCTCTTGTTGATCTTGCAGCGGATAAAACAACGTGGCTTTTTGATACCAATGGGGCAAAAAAAACATTGAAAACGTTGGTCTATGATATTGAAACCACCAACTATCAAGAAGGAAGAGTAGACATTCCTATTGATATCATTGGATATGCACCGTTTGACATTGCCTTTGAGTCGCAAAAAAATCTTGATGAGGAAGAGTTTAGTTTCGATATTCTTGATTGTCCCACAAGTTGGGAAGACGCAGAACTTACCCAACTTATGGCACGAACGGTGGATGAAGAAATCGATAATCTCTACTCTTTTTGTAAGATAGTCATGAACCACGACATCATTTCAGGACATAATATCATCGGATTTGATAACAGGCAAATCGCTGGACGAATACAATGGCTGCTGAAGAGTCGACGAGACCAGTTGTCCGAGACCAAACAACAGACCTTCCAGACGTTTCTGAATACGTACAGTCGGCCAGATAAGTCCTTTCATTTTGGCATCCGTTCAGAAGCAGTGCAGTTCTATCCCTGTAGTCTTGATACGTATCTTGGGGTGCGGAAATTTTACTCATTTTTAAATGATTTTAGTTTAAAGGGAATTGCCCCCTTTCTCGGAGTTGAAATCAAAGACCGGTTGATGTTGACTCCTTCACAGATAAAACTAGATACCCGGACGATGAAATACAACAAGCAAGATGTGCAAGAACAACTAGGAGTAACGTTAAACCTCATTCAACAGACATTACCATTGTCATTTACCACCTGCATGCCCTTTGATATGCTACTCTCATCTGGAGCAGTAAATATGTGGGACCATATGGCACTGATAAGAGGGGCAATACAGAAAAAAATCATGCCACCTATCTGTCGAGTGTTTTCTGTTGCACAAACGCTTTTGTACCATTTTCCCAATTGTACAACACGAGAGGACATTATCAGAAATGCAAAGAAAAAAAGAGAGCAATTGTCAAATGACTTTGTTCGAGTACTCAAATATGGGGATGAAATGCCAACATGGATGGAAGACCCCTATGTTATCTACAATAACAAGACAAAAGATCCTGATGATCGTCTTAATTACCACATGCCTGGCGGCATGACTATCAAACCAGATAAAGATGCAGTCTCCCACTTCATTCCTTGGTGGTATGTCGTTGTTGCTGATGTGGGGGCAATGTATCCAACTATTCTCAAGGCAATGAATGTAGGCGCTGATACGGTACGAATCGCACATGCTGATGAGACACCAGATGACTGGATTTGGTTAAAAAAGATACCTGAGCGTTTTTTTACAAATAAGAATGTTAAATGGCGAAAAGTAACAGAGACTGACACGTTTGCTGACAAAGGATACATGCTAGGAATTAAAATAGATGATAAACCTGGAGTTGTAAACTGTGCAATGACGGGGATTATGAGTCTTATTGCAAAAACAAAACAGGAACTCAAAGAGGCTAAAAGCCAGAGCAGCCCTGCAGAATTACAACGACTCAAAATGATGTATCAGAGTGTAAAGGGCGCACGAAACGCAGGTACACATGGCATCCTTAGTGCACCAGGCGTTTCTGGGAGGCAATTCAATCTCTGGGGTGCTGCAGCAATAACAACAAAAGGTCAAATGATCCTTGCAGATACTTTGAACTCTTTAAAAAAGAAAGGAATACGCGTGGTTTACGGCGATACCGATGGAATCTATCTTGGTTGTGCGCAATCGGTAGCAACAGTACCTGAGTTTGCACAATCGTTAGGAATATCGCCTCCTTCTTCCGAACAGGCATGGTTGACCAAACCAGATATAGCTCTTCAAGCAATCAAAGAATGTAATGAAAAATGGCAACATGATCTTCACTATTCTGAGTTTGAATTAGAACCGGAAATGCACGATTGTATGATTTTTGTAAAACATAAAAATTATCTCATCTTTGATCATAAAAACGGAGTCGTTGACCTCCATACAAAGGGAAATAATTTTAAGGGGTCTGACAAAGCAAATATCGCACGAAAGATCCTGAAAAGGATAATGATCGATGTATTAAAAGAAAATTCTCAGTGGAAAGACGAGGAGCAAGCACGAGAAAAAGTAAGAGCAGACATTGCTAGCAAAACCAAAGACATTCTTGCAACACTTGATTTAACAACCGTTGATCTTGCTGATTTGACCCTTGTACAATCGGTACAGCCCGCAAAACGATATAAACCAAATCAAGATGGATCAACATCAACGTTTGGCAGGAGAGCTGAAGCATTGGCAAAAGTGTTAGGACAGCCTATTAAAAGCAGAATGAAACTAAAATTTGTGGTAACTCGACGACCGCTACCAGGCATTACAAAACCTTCGAAAAGCGGCGTAAAACCGATTGATTACATGTATCCTATCGATCTTCTCAAGGATAAAAGCCAAATTGATTTAGAGTGGTATAAAAAGATGATTGAAAATTATATCCAAGGTGCATTTGGGTTATCAGAAATTGCATTGACTGAACAAACAGGACTTGATGCCTGGATGTGATACTGTTCCTTTCTATTCAAAAAAGGTTAGGGAATGTTAACCCAGATGATAGGAATGTCCTCAGGAACATCAAGGTTCTTTTTTTCTTCATTCATTACTACATCCCAAGCCATAACTGTGCCATTGTGTAGCACGATACCAATAAACATGAATGTGATTACTATATAAATAGTTTTTCCTGTTGTTGCTTTTTGCGGGTCAAAAATTAATGTCATCTTTATATAATAATAGTTGTTATATATTGTGAAAACAATTTTTCATAAGGAGGGCAAAGTCATGAAGAAGAATTGTGTACACGCTTTACTTGTCATTATATTATTACTGGCTTCAACGAGCATGTATGCAGCAGCGAAGCACGAGGATCTACCATCAAAAACAGAAGAATATGATTTGGTCATAATTGCATATCCTGCATTTGCTGAACAACTAGAACCGCTTGTTAATCATAAAGACAATCATAGCGTACAAACAACGCTTGTCACCCTACAACAAATTTATGGGCACTTCCCTGGAAGAGATGATGCCGAGCAAATCAAATACTTCATCAAACATGCAATAGAAGAATGGCATATCTCTTACGTATTGTTAGTTGGAGACATAACAAAAGTACCTATTAGAGCAACAGCTGCATATCCCTGGGACGGATTTGGCAACAATATTCTCTCCGATCTGTATTATGCAGATATCTATAACGAAAACGGGAGTTTTTGTAGCTGGGATGCAAACGACAATGATATCTTTGGAGAAGTTACCTATGAATTTAATCGATTTCCGCCAACCATGGACGATGTTGACCAAGTAGATCTCTATCCCGATGTACACGTCGGTCGACTTGCCTGCAGAAGTCCTGATGAAGTTGATATTGTTGTTGATAAAATCGCCACCTACGAAAACGGTGCGTACAACCAGATATGGTTTAACAAAATTATACTCGCAGGAGGCGACACCTTTCCCCCAAGTAAAGGAGCTCCATTCTTTGTGTACGAAGGAGAAATAACGAATGAAAAAGTAGCCCAGCAACTTCCTGAATTTGAAAAGGTCTTTTTGTGGTCTTCAAAGAGAAATCTTAATGCATTTACTTTTAACCGCGCAATTTCTAAGGGTGCAGGTTTTGTCAGCTATGCTGGCCATGGCTTTGAGCATGGGTGGGGTACCTATCGTCCTAATGCCCTTCGGAAAAAAATGGATATTACACATCCCCTCTACTACACACCATTAATAAAACTCTTGCATAATAAAGACAAGCTCCCCATTATCTTTTTTGACGCGTGTCTGACTGCAAAATTAGATTTCAATATCAGCGATTTGGAAAATTATTATCCTAACTTACCACTACTTCTTAGAATATTAACAGGAAAAACCTATAATCAATCTGAGTATTTTACCTGCATTGCCTGGAGTTTTATTGCACAAGAAAACGGCGGTGCTATTGCAACAATTGGTGCAACAAGGCCGGCCTATACATTTGTTGATAAGGATGGCGTATATGGCGGCGCAGGGTATCTTGATGTTCAATTTTTTAGCGCATATGAAGAGGGGGTTACGGTAGGAGAAATGTTTACTCAAGCACAAACACAGTATCTTAACAATGTTGGACACGATTACTTCACTATCGAGGAATACTTACTCCTTGGAGATCCGAGTTTGCGAGTTGGCGGATATCCCTAACTAATCTACAGGAGAAATACAGGAGTGGAAAAAGAGAAAACTATATATTGCAAGAATCTATTTGAATATGGGGGACCTAGGAAGTTAAAATTGGGGAGGTTACCTGTACCTGCTTTCCGCTTAGAGGCGCATTCCTCCTATCGATGCATCCCGTCCCCCACTCCTTATCGCTCTTTTTAAAGGTATTGTCTTGCAACAACTACGGTACATAGCTACTATTCAAAAGAAAACATTTTCAAAATAAGAAAAAGGTTGTGCCCAACAGTATGACTCTGCCGTCATTAAAAGAGACAACGGACTGCTGTCGTGTACTGTTGAACCAACGTTAGGTTTATCCGAATAGTGCGCCAAGCCCTGCGGCTGCTTCTTCTTCAGAGACTTCTTCTTTCTTTTCTTCTTTCTTTTTCTTTTCGCCTTCTTTTTTCTCCTCAGAAGGTGCTTCTCCGGATGCAGCGGCAGCTGGTGCAGCAGCGGCTACAGGGACAGCGGCAGTTTTAATTGCCTCATCAATGTTAACGCCTTCCAGTGATGCAGTCAACGCTTTGATACGAGCATCGTCTGCTTTGACACCAGCGGCTTGAAGTACTTTTTTAATATTTGCTTCACTGACTTTCTGTCCAGCGGAATGAAGAAGCATTGCGCTGTAGATGTATTCCATTTCTTTTTCCTCCTTATGAAGTAATATTTTTTAACGCAAGCATATGTGCTTGTGCTTTTGATAGTAAATGAGGAATCGTTTCTTTAGTTACAATTCCTCGTTCTAACGCTAAGAGAAATGCGTGGCGATGGGCTTTTGTGAGCAGGGGCTCAATAGTGTGTTTGGTTGCCCAGCCTATCTCAATGGCCAGAGTAAACACATTAGTCGATGCTTGCTTCATATTTCCCATGAACTCATCGATATCAATGTCAAGAACATCAGGCTTGAAAATGTTTCCATCTTCGAAGACAGCATGAAGAGCCATTCCAATTTCAATCGGAAAGATCTCAAGACGGGCAAGCATTTGTGCAACATCAGCAGATATTTTTTCTCCTTTGGGAACAATAATTTTATCTGATTTGATAACCACTTTTCCTTCCTGGATGGCCGCAGGTATTCCTACTTTTTGAAGTTCACCAACAACAGGTCCCGGTTTGAAAGGAGTGTCACCTGCTTCGACGACGATATCATGGGTTGCCGTTTCGCCGCCTTTTGCAGGAGCCATGGTTCTGGTGGCTTTCATTTCTTGAAAAAGTTTAAAGGGATTCATATCGGTTGCAATGATTGCGGTCTGTCCAGTAACCACGTCTTTAAGTGAACCGATACCTTTTGTCTTTGTTTCTGCTTCATCCAGTGCTCGAAAGATTAACGAGTTTTTTGCAGAGCGAATAGATGCAGTGCCATGGAGGTTCTTCCTCATCTGCTGCATTTGTGGCGCAGGAATGCCACCAACTTCAACGATACCGACAACTTTACTTTTAGTTAACAGAGTAGTAAGTTGTTCAATTTCGCCATATTTCCATTGTGCAACATGAGCCATGGTGGTGCCTCCCTACAATACTCGTTCCGATGGCCCCATCGTTGTCTTAATGTAGATAGAGCCGATGTTTATTTTTCCTCGTTCTAATGCGTTTTCTAATCGTTTGACAATCGCTTCAATATTTTCTACAAGATGATCCTTTGACATTTCTTCATTACCAGCAATCGTATGAAAGGTTTTACTGCTTTTGGAGCGGAGTTTAATCGTGTTTCGCAGATTTTTGACCAGACTTGTTACATCTGCATGAGGTGGAACTGGCTTCGGCATTTTTCCTCGTGGACCTAATACCGTACCGAGCGTTTTACCGATAGTGGGCATTAATGGTGCTTCGGCAATAAAAAAATCATGATAATCGGCAAGTTTCTTGAGTTTCTTTTTATCCTTAGAAATCTCTTCAATTTCTTCGGGTTTAATTAATAAATCAACCTGTTTTTTTGATTTAAGAGCTAACTCCCCGCTAGCAAAGAGTGCTATTTTTGCTTCAGACCCTCGCCCATGGGGAAGAATGATTTCTTCATCAATGCGGTTTTTTGGTTCGTTCAGATCGATGTTTTTCAGATTGATAATGACATCAATGTTCTGTTTAAACTTACGATCCAGTTTCTTAGATTCCTCTAAGATTTTACCAACCGCTTCAGTTGTTTTGTTTTCGGTCATAGATATCATTGAGTGTTAAATACCAATTTCTCCATATAGATATGGAAATGTAGTTCTCGGGAATGATAACCCTATTTATAAAAGTTTGGTCCCTATTCATTTACCCGTTCGATAATTAATTCAAGAATCTCTTCAGGACCTCGAAGTTTTTTTAACTCCCTCTTAAGAATAAGTGGTGTTCCCTCGATATTCGTTTTTATCGTGTCCTTATTGGTAATAAGAACAGCATATTTTTCGGTTATTTTTGAAATGCTACTTACAATCTGCGCTCGTTTTTGTAATTTTTTATCATAGGTGCCAACACCGGTTAAGAGAACGTCTTTTTTATCTTGACTGACTGCCTCAAAGGGACATCGTTCCAAGGGAGTAATCTTATACCCAACATGTTGCAACAATGAAAATATCTCCCGTTGAAATTCTTGTAGCATTGCTGGATCTCCATGGATGGTAGCGGTTTCTTTTTTCTGAGTGGGAAGGGGCTTGAGGAGGTCTATCGATGTTGTTACATCACTACCAAAAAACTCCTCGATTCTTGTTGCTACTTCGACTCGGGCATTCATGCCTCCCTCATACATTTGAACCGTTCTACGAGACACCCGAACAGATCGGGCAAAGGATCCTAAAGAAATATTTTGGTTTCGACGAAGGTTACTGAGTTTTTCGCTATCAAGATTGACATAGAGGCCGCCAGGTGCAGCATAGACGCTTAATGGTATGCCCTCAAGGAGATGATTATCCAATGTTTGAGCGGTAATTGCTTTAATCCCAAATCGATCATAGACCACCTCCTCTTCAAGAAATCCAGTACCACTTCGTTCCCCAATAAGCAACGGACATCCTTTCAAAAGTATCGCCAAGACACGAAGCTCTTTTGCCACATCTTCAGACAGTGCATCAATATTAGTCAAAACTTTAATTATCAATAAAGAATTGTCCCTTCTTGCTACTAAATCAAAACCGATAGGACGTACATCACAGAGTTCTGACACATAGAAACCCGATTTACTCAAGGTTTCTCGTACACTCTTAAGAAGTTCTGGTCGCTTCATGGGCAAAGGTGACTAAAGTGGCAATCAATATTTAATAATATCGGGAGTGAGACTATCTGGATTGGTATTGATGACACAGATTCACTACGTGGGGGGTGCACCACTTATCTAGCCCACAGGCTCATTGATAAGATGACCAAGCAAGGATATGAGCTTATTGGGCATCCTCGTTTAGTCCGACTCAACCCAAACATCCCCTGGAAAACACGAGGAAATGGAGCGATATCTTTACATATCGAAGGGGAAAACCATGATAAAATTCAATCCTTTATTGAAGAAATCTTGAAAACATATGCCCAAGTCGACGATCCCCAGACCAACCCTGGTTACGTAATAGCTGAAAGCCAATTGCCCTTTAACACCTATGAAAAAACGGTGAGAGAGATAGTAACACTTGAAGAAACGAAACAACTTCTTGATTCGCTCGGTGCAAAATATAAAGGATACAAGAATGGACGAGGGTTAATTGGCGCTACTGCATCCATCGCTTGGCGTCCACTCCATGATAAAACATATGAGTATATTGCATACCGAGAACCTACTCGGTGGGGAACGCTACGGCAAGTCGACGATATCTCCGTACAACACATGGATAAAACGGTTTTATCAACCTTTGATAACTACGACTACACTCATAACCACAACCGAGTGGTACCAAACTCCCCCTGCCCCGTTCTGTATGGTATCCGTGGAGATGTTGCAGAGGATTTACCAACAGCCGCATCACTCGTCAACTCAGAACCAGTAGAGAGTTGGATTTTGTTTGAGACGAACCAGGGAACGGATGATCATGTACAACAAACATCTATTTCGGACATTCACCCACATCAATCAGTGATCACCACCGGAATTGTCAACACAATTCCTCACGCTATTGAAGGAGGGCACATATTGTTTTCTCTCATTGATGAAACAGAAAAAATCGATTGTGCCGCGTACGAACCAACAAAAGAATTTCGTCATGTGATAAAACAACTGTTGCCAGGTGACCTTATTGAGGCATATGGTGGTGTGAGAGAACATCCGATAACAGTAAATCTTGAAAAAATAAACGTGCTTGAACTCAGCAATCATGTAGAAAAGGTGGAAAACCCCGTATGCCCTCAATGCAAGAAACACATGAAATCAAAAGGAAAGGGACAAGGATATAAATGCAAACACTGTGGAACGACGAGTAACAAGCCAGTCGTGGAAGAAAAAAGGCGATCGATACAACAAGGGTTTTATGAAGTCCCGGTCTGCGCACGAAGACATCTCAGCAAACCGTTGAAACGGATGAAACCATAAGGCTTTTTAAGGGTTTGTTACTTCTCGGTCCTTACATGTATCACGCGGGTGTGGTGTAGCCTGGTATCACTTAAGCTTGCCAAGCTTATAACTCGGGTTCAAATCCCGGCGCCCGCATTTTAACTATCGTAAAGAGTGTTATACAACCGTTATACACTACTGCTCGATATCTTTTTTAAGTAATTTCATTTTTAGGCGAGATAAGAGAGGAGTTTTTGCAGCATGTAAGACAGTTAATGCTTGTATTTCATTCTGTAAGAATAATTTATCACTTTTTAGGTCCACAAGGTTGGTTTGTAATAATTGCACCTTATCTTTAAGATATTTAATTTCATTTTTTAGAGGAGTTACTTCCTGGTTATACAGACTGTTATACACATCGTTATACAACCCATCTGAAATGATCGTATCTTTCTCAGACACAGCAACGTCATGTTTTCCTTCGAGAAATTGCATAACTGCTTTTCGAATGAGTTCACTGTTGTTCATGTTTTGCTGTTCAACTTTGTTGTACAACTCTTTATCAAAACGAACTGCAATTAATTTATTGTCTGCCACCTTGCATCCTCGCTACAGGCATATCCAAGGCGTTATACATAAATCTTTCACTGTTATACCGCTGTATAACAATCTGTATAACACGCCATAACGTTCTAATACCTTCGATAGCTACCATTTTAGAAACAAAGATGATAGACTATGCTCAAATTAGATTTGCACTTACATTCACAATATTCTGAAGATGGTGCTGGATCACCAAGAGAAATCATTAAATCCCTACAAAAAAAAGGATTACAGGGAATGGCCGTTACCGATCACAACACTGTAAAAGGTGGATTGCAGGCAATAAGGGTTGCTCCTAAAAGATTTATTGTTATCCCTGGTATCGAGATATCAAGCAAAGATGGACACATTATCGGTTTAAATGTAAAAGAAGACATCCCCAGAGGACTTACTGCCGAAGAAACAGTAGAACAGATTAGTTCCTTAGGAGGAACACCGATTATTCCTCATCTTTTTCGCAACATGTCTGGCATTAAACGAGGGAAATTGCAGAAGATCTATCCGAAACTTACTGCCATTGAAGTGTTTAACGCTTGCAGTCTTCTGCAGACAAATATGAAAACCGCAAAAGTTGCCCAACAATTGCATCTAGGGGGAACGGGTGGGAGCGATTCTCATGATCCGCAGTATGTTGGGTATGCATATACAACAGTAAACACTACTGATAGGCGTGCTGATTCCATCCTTTCAGAAATCGAAAAGAAAAATACCTGGGGCGAGGGGAACATTATGCCTCTCGAGTACCGGCAGGACCGCATGGCGTTATCAATAAAACAGTTTTTCCAGCGAGGATTGAAGAGGATTTAGTTGCCGTTTTGTCAATGCTAACGCGTTACCGTTGCATCCTTAATACCTGTACACAAACACACCAGCATTAGCAATCTCTATCTTCAAACAACTCGTCCCATTGATTTGCTCACAATACAATAAAAAAGAAGTAGGGAGAGTATTATGAAAATTTTGTGTCGAACTCCCCAGCATCAATTGCCTTTTGGATCTCTTGTGGTTTTTTACCTTCCACAGTGACCCCTAACGAAACACAGGTCCCGATAACTTCTTTTGTCTTTTGTTTCAGTTCCCTTCCTAAAAGATTGTCCTGTTTCATCTTTGCAACTTTAATAGCCTGATCAAGAGTAAGATTTCCTATTTTGTGTGTTGAGGGTGCGCCTGACCCCTTTTCAGCACCAAGTTCATTTAGAATGAGCGATGCTGCTGGGGGGGTACCTATCTCGATTTCGAAATTTTTAGTCTTTGGGTCAACAATAACTTTTACCGGGACTTTCATGCCGTTAAATTGCTTGGTTTTATCGTTAATCGCATTAATGATTTGCATGATATTTACGCCGAGAGGCCCTAACGCAGGTCCAAGAGGTGGGCCAGCTGATGCTTTTCCTCCTTCAACAAGCGCTTTAATTGTTTCTGCCATACGTGTTATTCCTCCTTTCCTTTCTCTTGTTCTTCTTTTCGTTTGATAACGCGAACTTGTTCTCCTCGAACAGTAATAGGAATCGGTACCACTGATTCAAACAATTCCACCGTAATTTCCTCTTTGGTGTCGTCAATATGCGTAACCTTTGCTGTTTCCCCTCTAAAGGGCCCAGCAACCATCTCTACCACATCCCCTTCCGATATCTTTGCAACGGCAGATGCGGGTGTTAAAAAATGCTCAATTTGATCAATGGGAATATCTCCTTCGAGCATGTTTCTAGCATAGGAAATGGTTTTGATCATATCTCGAATACGTTCTTTGTCATAACTCTCTAAAAAGATATAGCCTCGCAATTCAGGGGTAACAAGAATGGAAGGTATCTTAACTTTTGATTTATTTGCCCTGCTATTGATTAAATCAGCAGTATTTTGCTCTTTTCCCACCTGAGTTTTGACGGAAACAATTTTTGATTTTTCTTCAGCAGGTTCTTCAAAATCTGTATTTTGCATCTGTTTCACCTATTGTATTAATCCAAGTGCTTCTGCAATCCAAGGAGCAACTTGTGTCGCCAAGAGATAGATAAGAAATCCGAGACCACCTAAAAGCAGGATGCCTAATGCAGTTATCTTTGACGTCTTGGTATATTCATCATCCGTTGGCTTACGAGCCATCTTGAGCACCCGGCCATACTTGCCCTTACCTATTCGCTTCTGTCGCGCTTCTATACTGTGCTGTAGGTCCCAGGCACGTTCCATGACGGTTTTGTCACTTCGAAAGAGTTTCACTATAGACACCTCTAATAAGCAACTCGTCAAATAAGTAGGCATATATAAAGAATTTGGCGGCGTACTGCCGCTCAATGTTTACTATCAAAAGCTTAGGCAACAAAATCAATGCCGTATTCCTTATTTTCAAATGCCTTTTGTGATGGTCCAAGGATCTGTTTTGATTTGACGCCAGTGATTACCAGCATCGCACGAATATTTCGTTTCAACGACGGATCCACGGTTGTTCCCCAAATAATCCGAGCGTTGGGGTCAACACGAGAGTAGATTTCTTCAACAACTTTTTCAGCTTCAGAAATCGTCATATCCTCGCCTCCAGTCACATTGACAAGTGCCCCCGTTGCTTCCGAGATATCAACTTCAAGAAGTGGTGAGTTCAATGCTTCGACAACGGCGTTCATTGCCTTATTTTCACCTTCAGCTTCTCCAAGACCAATCATAGCAACGCCACCGCGTTTCATGACGGTCTTTAAATCAGCAAAGTCAAGGTTCACTAGACCAGGCATGGTAATCATTTCGGTGATGCCCTTAATGGATCGCATCAGCACTTCATCAGCAACCTTAAAGGCGGCATTTAACGCTAAATTGGGGACAATATCTAAGAGCTTATCATTGGGTATAACAATAACAGTATCACAGGCTTCTCGTAGCCGTTTCAAGCCGGCGTCTGCATTTTCCATCCTCACGATACCTTCAACACTAAACGGCAATGTCACAACACCTATAGTAAGTGCACCTGACTCCTTCGCAAGCTGTGCAACAAATGGAGCCGATCCTGTGCCAGTGCCGCCCCCAAGACCACACGTAACAAAGATCATATCAGACCGGCCAATAGCATCTCTAATATCTTTTTCACTTTCTTTTGCTGCTTCTTCACCGATGTGGGGAAGTGATCCAGCGCCAAGGCCATGAGTCAAATGGCGACCAATAAGCACTTTATGTGGAGATTGTGTCAGTAACAGATGCTGTGCATCAGTATTCAGTGCAATGAGTTCAGCACCAGTAATATTGGCCTCAACACAGCGAGCGATGGTATTTGTACCAGCTCCCCCGCAACCAACTACTTTTATTTTTGTTGTTAATCCTTCCAACACTTCCTCAAGTTCTCGATTATCAATACCGCGATTGATGGTATCTCGAGTGAGCGAATTTTTTAAGATATCTTTGTTGTTCTTTGCGTTCTTGTTTTTTTTCTTGTTTTTCTTCTCGTTAGCAACGACTTCTTCTATAATTTTCTTCATTTAAACACCACACCCTCACAACAATCTTCCCCAATACATTGAGATTATTATATTTTTTTCAATATTGTAAAGGAATTGCAAGTATTAAATATTTCCTAAATGTTCTATAGAAATTATAGTATCTCTAGCGAAAAATCCTTACTTTTGACACTGTGGGTAAGGCATCCTAAAGAGATACGATCAGCAAACGACGCATAATCAATAATATTGGCACGGGTAATCCCCCCAGAAAATTCAATGAGAATATCATTATGTATCTTTTTTATATTCTTTGCTACTTTTTCACCTTTTTCAGGAGAAAAATTATCTAACATAATCACCGCTACGTGCATCTGTGCTGCCGTGAGAGCTTCTTCCTCCGTTTCTACTTCAACTTCAATAGGAGTTGTAGGGAGATAGGACTGGACCTTTTCAATAGCTTTTTTGAGAGACCCTACACCACAGATATGGTTATCCTTAATCATGATTGCATCATACAAACCGTACCGGTGGGGTTCTCCGCCGCCAAGCATAACAGCTTTTTTTTCATATATTCGAAAACCAGGAGTTGTTTTTCTTGTTGCTGCAATAGAAACTTTTGGGTTGTGCATGCTACAGCATTCAACAAGTTCTCTTGTCTCGGTGGCAATACCACTCATCCTTCCTAAGAAATTAAGTGCCAATCGTTCTCCTTTAAGAATAGAACGGAGGGAACCATCAACTTCTGCAATAACGGTAGCTGGCGCAATCGCGTCTCCATCATTTACATTTTTCTTTACGGTTGCACCTGTCTTTGAAAACACCATTTCAACTTCTTCCATCCCAGCAATAACGCACTGTTCTTTTGCAAGAATATGAGCATGGCCTTGCTCACTAGTAAACAAGGCATCAGAAGTAATGTCTCCATCATCCCCAAGATCTTCTTGGAGGAATCGTTCAATATCGTTCATAAGAGCAGATTTTTATATTAACTGCCTCTATTAAGGTTTTGGTAATAGACTATGAATCTTGGCATTATTGGCTGCGGAGCTATAGGAACTGACGTTGCGTGTGCTGCTGAACACATGGATGAAATTGAGAGCATATATCTTTTTGATATTGACAAAAAGGCAGAAACAACCCTGCGCAACAGCATTACCAAAGCAGTTGCAATGGAAGTGAAAGATTTTTTATCTGAAGTGGATGTCGTATTTGAAGCTGCATCACAACAAGCGGTAGAAGATTATGCTGAGGAGATTCTTCGTGCAGGTAAAGATCTTGTTATCATGAGTGTGGGCAGTCTATGTAACGACAAGGTGAAAAAAAAACTTGAAGATACTGCTCGAACAAATCGCTGCAAAATCTATCTTCCTTCGGGCGCTGTCTGTGGCATTGATGGTATACTTTCTGGCAGTATTGATATTATTGACGAGGTGACCCTAGTAACAAACAAACCACCAGCATCATTGGGAAAGAAGTTTGATAAAAGAACTATCGTCTTTGAGGGAACTGCACGAGCCGCTGTCGAGCAATTTCCTCAAAACATTAATGTTGCTGCCTGTCTATCTCTTGCAGGCATAGGATTTGATAGGACAAAGGTAGAGATTGTTGCAGACCCTGTGGCAAAACGGATTAATCATAAAATTTTGGCACATGGAAAATTTGGTCGATTGCGTGCCGAGGTAGAAAACATGCCCAATCCTAATAATCCAAAATCAAGTTATATGGCTTCATTATCTGCTATTGCTACCCTAAAGCGAATTGTTAACCCCATCCAAATAGGAGCATAGTAAACGATCACACTTATGTTAGTAAAGGTGTAAAGATAAAACAACATTTTAAATATATGAACGATGAGCGCACCATGAAATTCGAAATCAAAGAACGGGATGCCGCAGGTAGAATCTGTCGATTTACGACACCTCATGGAACAGTTACCACGCCAAATCTTATGCCCGTTATTAATCCCAATAAACTGCTGATAACGCCTCAGGAAATGAGAAACTGGTTTCACACCGAGATACTCATTACCAACTCATACATCATCAATAAACATGAACGATTGCATAAAGAAGCATTGAGTAAAGGCGTCCATAAGCTTATCAAGTTTGACGGGGCAATTATGACGGATTCAGGCACCTTTCAGTCCTACGTGTATGGTGATGTTGCTGTTGATCCGCTAGAGATTGTGGCATTTCAACGAGACATCGGAAGCGATATCGGGACTATCTTAGATGTCTTTGGAACACCGGATCAGACAAAAGCAGCAGCACGACAAGGAATCGGAGAAACAGTAAAACGTGCAAAGGCAAGTGTGTCACTGAAAGGAGAAATGGCACTTGCGTGCCCCATCCAAGGTTCGATCTACCCGGAATTGCGGCAGCGTTGTGCACAACAAGTAAGTAATATTGATGCTGATTTTTTTCCCATTGGTGGTGTAGTTCCTCTTATGGAAAATCAGCGATATACTGATCTTGTAAAAGTTATCCTCGCTTCAAAAAAGGGATTAACTCCTGCTAAACCGGTCCATCTGTTTGGAGCGGGACATCCTTTAATTTTCCCGCTAGCGGTTGCTCTTGGTTGCGATTTTTTTGATTCTTCTGCCTATGCAAAATATGCGCAAGATGAAAGGATGATTTTTTACTGGGGAACAGAAAAACTTGAGGACATGTCAGCATTACCGTGTTCGTGCCCAGTGTGCTCAAACCATACTGCTGCAGAACTGAAAGAGTTAGAGAGAAAAGAGCGTATTGTTGAACTTGCAAAACATAATCTCTATGTTAGTTATGAAGAAATTAACAAAATAAAACATGCCATTTCAACAGGCACCCTCTGGGAGCTTGTTGAACGAAGGGCAACATGTAATCCGTATTTATTGGAAGCGATGAACGTACTTCGAATAGAAGACCATAAATCATTCCTTGAATACTATGAGCCCGTCAGCAAACCAACAGCATTGTTCTATACAGGGTCACAAACCATCCATCGTCCCGGTGTCTATCGGCTGCATACCCGGCTTTTTAAGAGATTTCGTCCGTCTAGCAATCAAGCAGTGGCATTTCCTGAAGGAAAAAAACCGTACTCTGCGGGCTATGAAGAACAGATAAAAAAAATTCGAAAGAAAAATACACAGATTGCTATCCTTATCGATTCCCACCTTGGCCCCGTTCCTCTTGAACTTGATGAAATGTATCCTTATGCACAATCAGTCTTTCCTAAGATATCTGACATTGAAACAGAGGATGCTGCAACCGCACTATTTGATAGTTTTACTAAAAATATGGATGTGCTTTCGTGGAAAGGAAACAGCACCCTAACTAAACTAAAGACCTCGGAAAAAGAGGTGGATAGAGACGCACAGCGGATATCTGCAGTGTGTGATATGCAGTTTGGAAGAGGATGCGGCGATGTTCTTTTAGGTGGAGATATTGCAGTGGTAAAGTCCAAAAAAACAGATAAAATCAGAAACGTGTACTGTAATGGGAGACACATCCTTTCGATGCGTGCATCTGATGGGCTATTTACCTTAAAATTGGATGGGGCAAAAATCCTGCATAAAAAAATACCTTTTCCGTTATTACGGGTGGTAGTACATGATGACGCTGTTCCTTTCATCAAGGAGGGGAAAAGTGTATTTGCCAAATTTGTTACTGATTGTGACGAAGAATTACGGCCACTTGATGAATGTTTGATTGTTGATATAAAGGACCAGCTGCTTGCTGTTGGCCGATGTCTCTTGAACAAAACAGAAATGTTGTCATTCTCTTTTGGGATGGCCGTAAAAACAAGAGAGAAAATAACCTAAAAATAAGTTCTTTCAATGAAGAAGGCATGTTATCGGCAATAACCGATTTTTCAATCAACAATTATAAAAATAGCTAACTGTTTTCTGGCATTCCATATGAGGGGGCGTTGAGCAATGTCGTCAAAAGAAAAATCATCGCAGGTTTCAGGGTTTTATAAGCTATCTATTGAGAAGCGAATAGAATTTGTGCAACAATTTGCATCATTATCAAAAGAAGAAGCGCAGGTGTTTTCCTCCAGTCTTGATGTAGAAACTGCAGATAGAATGATTGAAAATGCACTAGGGACGTTTGAACTTCCGTTGGGCATAGCCGTAAATTTCATAATCAATGGAAAAGAGTATCTCATCCCTATGGCAACGGAAGAGTCAAGTGTTGTTGCAGCGGCAAGTAACGCAGCAAAATTTGCTCGCATCCATGGCGGATTTGCCACCGAATGTTCTGATCCTTTGATGATAGGGCAGATGCAGTTACTCCGAGTGAACGATGTGGCAACCGCAGCACAAATGATTATGAATCATAAAAAGCAACTCTTGCAGCTGGCAAATGCCCAAGATAAGATTCTGGTAACTCTTGGTGGAGGGGCAAAAGACATTGAGGTACGTATTCTTGATAGTCCATTGGGAAAAATGATTGTTGCACACCTCATTGTCGATGTACGCGATGCAATGGGCGCCAATGCAGTCAATACCATGTGTGAAGCACTAGCCCCTATGCTTGAAGAATTAACAGGAGGAAAAATTCGCTTAAAAATTCTCTCCAATCTTGCTGATAGACGAATTGTGAAAGCAAAGGCAGTCTTTGATAACAAGAAAATGGGAGGGGATCAGGTCGTGGATGCATTTCTTGAGTCATACACACTTGCATCCATTGACCCATACCGAGCAGCCACTCATAATAAAGGCATCATGAATGGTATCGACTCATTAATTATTGCCACTGGTAATGATTTTCGAGCAATTGAAGCAGGAGCCCATGCCTACGCAGCACGTAACGGACATTACACCTCGTTAACCAACTATCATAAGGATAAGGAAGGCAATCTTGTGGGAGAGATTGAATTGCCCATGGCCGTCGGTATTGTAGGTGGTGCAAGCAGCATACATCCAAAGGCAAAACTTTGTCAAAAAATATTAGGACTTACTACAGCAAAAGAGCTTGGTGAGATTGCTGCAAGCTTGGGTCTGGCACAGAATTTTGCTGCCGTATTTGCTCTTTCAACTGTCGGCATTCAAAAAGGCCACATGTCACTGCATGCAAAAAATATTGCGATAATGGCAGGTGCAACAGGAGAACTTATCGATAAAATCGCAGATAACATGGTAGAAGAAGGAAACGTAAAACTTGATCGAGCGAAAGAACTTATTTCCTCATTCAAATAATCCGATCGGCAATGTCTTCCGGCTCTCGCTCGCAATAATAGCACTTGACGCGAGGGGGATCTGCAGTAATGACGGTGAATCTACTTTTCACTGGTTCACGAGCGTTTGATATACAGGTCGGATTAGAGCAACGAACAATGCCCACGACTTCTTTGGGAAGTTTGACTTTATGTTTTTCAACGACTTTGTAATCACGAATGATATTGATGGTTGCCTTCGGCGCAATCAGGGCAATTTTGTTCACTTCGTGAGGGTCAAGTTCTCGATTTTCTACTTTGACAATATCTTTTTTTACCAGTCGGCTTTTTACATTCATGGCAACACTTACGGTAGACGATTGCGTTCCAGGAATGCCAAGGATGCGTAAGACATTGACTGCTTGGCCTGCGGTAATATGGTCAATAACTGTTCCTTCTCTAATAAGGGGTATTTTTAGTGCTTTCATAATCTCTCACCTAAAATTAATGAAAGAAGAGCCATTCTTATCGGGACCCCATTGAATGCTTGTGTAAAATAACGAGCGTGGGGCGTGGTATCGACCTCAGGATCAATTTCGGTTATCCGTGGGAGTGGATGCATAACAATCAACTCGTTTGGTGCCTGCTCTAATAACTCATTAGTAATAATATAAGAGCCCACAACTCGATTGTACTCTTCTGCGTCAGGAAAACGTTCTCGTTGAATACGTGTTGCATATAAGACATCGGCATCTTTAATGGCCTTTTCTAACTGCGATGTTTGTGTTGGTTCAACTCCCATCTCCTGGCATTCTGCAATAACTTCTTTAGGCATCTTCAAGCTTGGCGGCGAGACAAAGGTTATTTCTGCTCCATAGAGTGAGAGTGCATAAGCCAGAGAGTGGACCGTTCGGCCATACTTGAGATCTCCCAACAGAACGATTTTTGTTTTTTCGATATTCTTTTTTTCTGTGTGAATAGTAAACAAATCTAAGAGACACTGCGTTGGATGATGACCCGCACCATCTCCTGCATTGATTACTGGAGCATCAGCAAACTCTGCGGCCAGTCGAGCAGCCCCTTCTTGAGGGTGGCGTATCACGATAACATCACTATAGGAATCTGCCATCCTAATAGTATCTGCAAGGCTTTCTCCTTTCTTTTGAGAGGTGCCGCCAGGATCTGAAAAACCAATAACTCGTCCTCTAAGTCTGTTCATGGCACTTTCAAAGCTTAATCGTGTACGCGTGCTTGGCTCAAAAAAGAGAGAGGACATTACCTTCCCTTTCAAAAGTTCGGTCTTTTTTTCTCCTTTTGCATAGGGGACCATTTTTTTGGCGTAGGAGATAATACCATTGATTTCTTGCTTTGAAAAGTCTTTAATGGAAATAATGTCTTTGTCTTTGAAATTCATATGAATCAAAAAAGAGGAGATGCAATACCCACTTAATAACCTTTTTAATTAACGAAGAAAGGTGAAGAGAAGAACTGAATGAAGGAAAACGTATTAATATAATAAGTTTTTTATAGTATTAGCGGTAAGGGTTGTTCAATAAACTATAAATAGTAATATGGCCAACATTCTAATCATACAAAGAAAATGGTAGGGATACGGTATGTCATCTGATAAGAAAGGCAATAATGCCATTGAAAAATTGCGTATACTTCTAGATAATGGTGCTAAAAAGTTACATCCTAAAGATGGAAAATATTTACACGCACTTCATAGGAGATTGGAGCGGGCATCGACTTCGCACGTTACCTATTCAAAAAGAACAGCACCTAAAGAGCAGGATGATATTGATGAGTTGCTGAAACCTCGTGTCGTTATTCATCAAAAGGAACAACCAAAAATAGTTGAATTTCCTGAGGTGCATTCTGAAGTAGAAGAACAGCAGCAGGAAGAGAGTAAATCGGAACATATTCCTAAAGAGGATGGTTTAATTGAGGTGGAAAAAGTTGAGGTCGAAGGACCTGAGTTTATTGAAGTAACTCCCAAGGAATTACCAAAGAAAAAGGAAGAGGCTACTAAAAAAGAAAAACAATTTGAAGAATTACCACAAGAAACAAAAGACATCGAGGAAGAAGTTGTTGAAGAAATTCCTCCTGAAAAAGCTATTCCGGAGTGGGAGCCACTGCCAGAAGAACAAGAGAAAGAAGAGGTTGCCTGTGCAGATAAAAAAACAACAGATGATGAATTTTTTGAAGATGAAACACTTGTTGAAGAAGAAATAGAGGAAAAACCAGTTGAGGTGGTTGAGGAAGCCATCTTTAAAGAAGAGGATTTGAAAGAAGACGATTTATCTGAATGGGAAACAGACTCTGAAAAAGAAATCAAAGAGGAGATAATTGGTGAAGAAAAAACGACTACTGAAGAAGAATTTGGTGAGGAAAAAGAGACACCCGCAGGTATTGAAGAAGATGGAAAAAAGGAGGGTGTATTTGCTGGCATCAACAGCGTTGATGAAAAAATTGCACAACTTCTGCAAGAAAACGGCATTACCTCGATCGAAATGTTACGTGAAACACCAATTAAAAAACTAACAAGAATTAAAGGAATAAAACGAAAGATTGCTAAGAAAATCAAAAAAGAAATTGACGCGTTACCCGTACAGAAACAAACAACAGAAGATGACGAGTGGCAAATTGTTGATATGAAAGAGGATACATCTGATGATTTCGAAGAAATTGGCGAGTCGTCAGCAAAACAACGAGTAGAAGACAATCCTCTTTTAGAAGAAGAGGAATGGGAAACATTTACGGAGGAATCTGTAAGTGAAAAAGAACAAGAGTACCACCATGGGGAGTATACGCTCTACGAGAAAGAAATCGAAACAAAAACAGGGAAAAAACGAACCGTTCGCTTCTTCAGCAAAGGAGAACCTGAAGAGGGGAAGGCAATAACCTTGCCTGAAGGATACGCGGTAAAGGTCAATAAACGAACAGGCGT
>Ga0180433_10003815_pt1 | contig 21822 bp, 21 predicted proteins | sample SS_ome_8_FD_132980 | JGI IMG/M metagenome (GOLD analysis project Ga0180433, IMG submission 132980) | Hypersaline lake sediment archaeal communities from the Salton Sea, California, USA - SS_1_D_1 metaG | ecosystem: Environmental > Aquatic > Non-marine Saline and Alkaline > Hypersaline >... | reverse complement strand
TGAATCTCAAAAGGACCCTGATTTTTTTTAACTAATTCTATTTTTGAAGCATGTACTATATCCGCAATGTTTATGGCCTGTGGGCATTCTAGATTACACGCACTACATAAAGTACATGTATATAAGCTAAAACGCTCGTCTTCAGAAATATTTTCATTAGTTAAAACTTTTTTAGCTATAATTAGCCTGCCATTAGGTGACTGGAGCTCATTATTGGTTGCTTTGAATGTGTCGCAAACTTCAAGGCAATTCTTACAATCTAGACAAGAATCAATATCATCTAATAATTTTTGCACATTCATGATAATGATTATAGAAGAAAAAAAGAATATTAATGTTTTTCTATTTAATCAAGAATGATACATGCATCAACGAATAACTCGTAATTCTCTCCCTCATCAAAATCGTGAATTACTACTTTTTCGACTTCGTCAAGTTCTCCTTTTATTTCTATGAGATCAGAATCTTGAAGGATCTTGACTTCAGAATGCTTCAACTTCTTTCTTAGATCGACGGTTCCTGGAATTGATTTTGCTGAAGTCACTAAGATTACTCTCCCAGTAATCTCTGTGAGTTTTATAGCAAGTTCTAGTGATTTATCTCCAGTATCAACAACAAGAATTCGCTTGTCTTTCAATTCGTTTATGTCGTCTACTTGTTTATACACTCCTTTTCCAAGAAATTCTGTTAGCCCCAGAATAACCCTCGTGTCTAATTGACAGGCAGTAACAATTTCTACTTCGGGATTCGCACCCATTCGATAGTTATTAATTGCTGCTTGTAAAGCATCCGCTGCGAGGTTTGAACAATGCATTTTAATTGGTGGCAAACCTTCTAATTCATCAGCAACATCCTGGCGCGATATTTTGTAAGCATCGTCAAGCGTCATTCCTTTTGCCATTTCGGTGATCATCGAAGACGTTGATACGGCTGAACCGCATCCAAAGGTTTTGAACTTTATATCGTCGATAACTTCTTTACCGTCGTTGTTTTTTCCTACTTTTATATAGATCCACATCAGATCTCCACACACAGGATTACCGACCTTTCCAATACCATCAGCATCTTCTATCTCACCAACATTTCTTGGATTTCTAAAATGATCCAATACTTTATCGGTATATTTATGTACGCTCATTTATTTCTCCTCCTCTTTAATTTGTTCTAAAAATCTTGCCGGTGTAAGAGGCGATAATTTTCTTAACCTATTTATTACACCCGGTAATGCTTCTATAATCTCATCGATATCCTTTTCTTCTGTAAATCTCCCTAAAGTTAATAACAAGCTACCATGTGCCTCTTCGTGTAATAACCCGCATGAGATTAATGTATGAGACGGTTCTAAGGTTTTTGAAGAGCAAGCTGATCCTGTTGCAACTTGAATGCCTTCATCTTTTAAGGCGAGTAATAGCGATTCCCCCTCAATGTAATCAAAGCGAAAGTTTGTATTGTGAGGAGTTCTCTCCTCAGGATGTCCATTTAAATAGGATTTGGGGATTCTCAAAACGCCTTTAATGAGATTGTCTCTTAACTCTTTCAATCTTGCGGATTCTTCATTCATTTCAGCTTTCATTATCTCCGCTGCTTTTGCAAAGCCTACAATTCCAGGCATGTTTTCTGATCCAGATCGCATTCCTCTTTCTTGACCTCCTCCTATAAGGACCGGATTCACTCGCACTCCCTTTTTCAAATATAAGGCACCTACTCCTCTTGGGCCATAGATTTCATTCGAAGAAAGAGTAAGTAAATCATAAGGGACATCTTGTACATCTATAGGTACAGAACTTTGACTTGCTATAGCATCAGAATGAAACCAAATCTTATGTTTTTGAGCAAGCTCTGCAATCTCTTTAACGGGCTGTAGCGTACCAATCTCATTGCTAGCTATAGATACTGAGATCAATATAGTTTGATCAGTGATTAATCGCTCCAATTTGTTTAAATTGATTCTCCCAAATCTATCAACACCAACTCTACTTACCTTAAAACCCTGTCTTTCTAAATACTTCCCAATATTATGAATAGAAATATGCTCGATTTCTGAAATAATTATGTGATTCCCTTGCTTTTTTCTCCTCATCCCCCCACCTATTATCGCCAGATTATTAGATTCTGTTGCGCTTGATGTGAAGATTATATTATCCGGACTTGGAGCATTAATAAAGTCGGCTATTTTTTTCCTAGCTTTTTCCAATGTATTCGTAGCGTTATATCCATATAGATGCAACGAAGAAGGATTACCAAATTTTTCGTTAAAATAAGGAAGCATCTCCTTCAGGACTCGTTCATCAACAGGTTTTGCGGATTGATAATCTAAATATGTTGTCATTTTCTATTCCTCCATTCTTTTTTTGAAAAAAAATATAAATAAAAATTAATTAAAACCATAAGGTGCCATCAGATTCTAATACTAAATCATTTAAGGTTGCTGCACCTACAATTTTTACTCCTGGAATCAATTCTACCGTGTCCCAGCCTAATATGCGCTTAGAGGCTTCGCAGACTAAAATCTCTATCCCTGCTTCCAATGTTTTTTCAATCATTTCTTTCACGCTTGGAAAATTACCCATTTTTATTTTCTCTGCTTCGCCAGGATTTAAGATTCTCAATGCCGTTCCTAAATAATATACAGTAGGCTCAATATCCATTGCTTTTGCGGTTTGAGCTAAAACTAACGGAGAATATTGTTTATCAGGACTGTCAGTCGTCTGTACATATAACAATTTTTTTGCCATTTTCAATCATCTCCCTTTATTTTGTTTTTTTAAAAACAAATACTAAATCGTCTCCATCCTTTCTAAATTCAACAATTTCCGTGTCGGTGCGTTTAGCCCACCTGTGTAAATCCTCATCTGCAGCGGGATCGTCAGCAATAACTTTAAAACATTGACCGACTTCAAGAGTTTCTGATAAGTTTCTTGTTTCAAAAAGCGGTTCTGGACAATAAAGCCCCCTAGTATCCAATTCTTCGGCTATTTCTTCATTTTCAATTTTTTCAGTACTCATATTAATCAACTTTTTTTATATAATTTTATAGAAAGGAATTTTTTTTTTGATTTATTTCATGTTCCTTGAATAATAATCGAAGAAGAAGAATAATAAATATATTCTATATAATTTATTTAGAATAGCTTTTAACCACGATATCTTCTAACCAACTCGACTTGTAATTTTTATAAATTATAAATCAAAGATATGAGGAGTACATTTATTCGTAATACAATTGTTTTTTCATTATTAAAACTAATATTGATAATACATAAAACCAAAGTTTAATAGATAATCTCACTAGATTTATTTGATGAAAGAAATTTGGGATTTAAAAGCCGATGTCGTTACAAAAGGAGATAATCTTCGAGATGTATCTCCTATAACCGAGAAAACAAGAGTAGACGAAGCGGGGTTCACTCATTATGTTTTTAGGAAAGTCATGTTTAACAACCCGTGGTACGTCATCCCTGATGATGATTTAGAACTTTTTAAAAAATTCATGGATGGTGGATCTAGATCCTATCCCTCTGATGGAAATATTCCTTGTGATATAGTTGCCGGTGAAGCAAAATACATCGTCAATCAAATTATTGATATAGCACACAATCCTGAGGACAAACATCATACGCAAGCACAAAAAACGATGAAAAATCGCAAGTATGACCTTGTTAGAGGAACAATGAAACTATATTTTGGAAAGTATACTTCAAGAGATTGGAGGAGAAAGAGATATACTGACGATATAGACTTCTGGGTCTACGAGGTTCACTTATTAGAACACATCTTAAAACATTCTGGCTGGAATAAAAATAAAGAAACTCGAGAATGGGAAAAGAAGGTTACATGGACTAACTTATATACAAACGAGAAAAAAGAAAGCATTCTTATTGCAGCTAATGATACCAATCAATTACTTGATTTTGGTGCTGGAAGCTATCTTGAGGGCTCTGGACTTAAAGAGATTTTTCAAAAGAAAATAAAAAGAGGTCACGATGTAGATCTAAGCGATATCATCAATGTAGTCATGGTAAATGGAGGTAAAGAAATCTTTAATAGAGAGGAATGGCGTGAATCCTGGGATTCTTTTGAACAGGCAGCAAACACGAGAAGCACGAGAATTACTTCTAATATTATAAGCCTAATTCGATATTCATTAGCAATTGCTGATTATATAGAACGGGTGGCAAAAGCCCTGTTTAAATACCAACACCTTATAATGAATAATGCAATGTATCCAAATGGAAGTTTAAATGAGATATGCAAAGCATCAGTTCATTGGATTGCGTATCTCGGTTCTTATGGTGCCGATGCTACCAGAATGTTAATTCACGATTTCTTGATAAAACAAGCGAGAGAAAAAGTGGCTCATGCTAAAAACCTACGGACTTTTACCCGCAAGTTAATTGATTTACTCAATATGAAATATAGGCATCTGAAAGTAATTTTTGAAATCGAGCGTCCTGAATTTATAATAATTACAAAAGAAAGTGATGGCCAAAGTAATTTGTTGACATTTTGGCTTTCGGATAAGGATGTAGATTGGAAGGAGGTTGATTATTTAGATGATACTTTAGATCTTTCCTCTCTAGATGATGACATTTTACTTAAATTAGATTACAATAAAGAGGAAGGATTTGTTGAAAATATTCCAATCATCATAAAAAACAATAATAAATATTATTTTGAAGAAATTTGGAATGAAGGCATGTCCTCTATAAATGAAGCAGTAGCTAGGGAAATTTTCGAGCTTCACTATGAATAAAGAAATTTAAACATCAATATCTTGATTTTGACAATGGAATTAAATGACGCAAGAGAAATTGAACTTAGCGATAAACAATTGTTTGATAAGTATTTTCTTGAATTTAAACCAGAAATTTCTGAATTGACATTTACTAATTTGTTTATTTGGAGAAACCATTACAATTTTTTGTTCAAGGAATGGAAAAATCATCTAATTATTTTTTCGAAAGACTATTTGTTAAATTGGAAGTCACCGATAAATAGAAACAAAGAGCCAACCTTCTTCTTACCTCCAATCGGGAGAGAACCAGATAAGGTTATTATAGAATTGTTTAAGCAGGACCACAATATAGAGGTTCATCGAGTTCCGGAAGAGGTTATCGTTAATTTGAAAAATAATAAAGACTTTCAATCATTGAATTTAGAATGCAAGGACGATAGAAACAACTGGGATTATGTTTACGAAAAAGAATCTTTAATAACTCTTCCTGGAAATAGTTTTCGTCAGAAACGTCGTTGGCTAAAAAAATTCATGACAACTTACAATTACGAGTTTCACATCATAACGGAAGAATGGTTGGAACACTGTAAACGGCTTCAGATCGAGTGGTGCGATTACAACGAGTGCCAAAGTAATGAAGATCTTCAAGAGGAGCAACAAGCGATCTTTGAAGCATTTAATAACTTTAACGAGCTTTCTTTAGGTGGAGGTTTAATCCTGATTGATGGTAAAAGCATTGCTTACACTATTGGAGAACAACTAAATCCATACACGATGGTGATTCATTTTGAAAAGGCTCATATTAATTACGAAGGATCTTACCAAGCAATAAACAATTTATTTGCAAAAAATTGCTGTAAAGAAGCAAAATATATCAATAGAGAACAAGACTTAGGAATCGAGGGTTTAAGAAGAGCCAAGGAAGCATATAAACCACATCACATGGAAAAAAAATATATCATTTTTATGAAAGATTAAAATATCCTGTTGAAAATTTCTATTTGATAAGATCCAATCAAAAACACAAATGTGCTAAATCATTAAAAAATATGAGTAAATAAAAATGATTATAATTTAGAAATTATATTTTACAAAATTGATCAATCAGCTTTAGTATAGACTATCTGCGAAAGCATATAAGCAGCCGAAAATAGATTGAATAAGAGTGCTGTAATGTAGAAGCCCTGTTCTAGATCAGGGAATAGTCCAATTAGTGTTAGAATCAAAGGAATTTGGAGAGGAACCTCGAATAGAAGCCAGAAAAGTACGAGCATCACCGGATGCGTTTCCTTTTCGGTCCTCAAACCTTCCCTATTTTCTGGATTTCGTAATGACAAAATGATCACTGTCCAATCGAGAAAAAAGAAGATAAGGCTACTCAAAAACCATAGGATATGACCACTAAATCCATAGGAACTAAATAAGACAGGAATAAGCGAGGCGATAATCGTCGTGAGTCCCACTGTGATGAGACCCCTAATCCTTCCGACTTCTTTTTGATGAGTAACACTAATAAGGGCTTCAAACCCTACGAAGATCCCTGCGATATGAGCTATTCCAATAAAGATTTCAATGTTTTGAACCAAAAATTACCACCTAAATTAAACTTATGTTATTATATATAGAGGTGAAATCCTATAAAAATTATACACCTTTTTCATAAGTCGATCTTTTTGCTCGTAGTGCTCAAAAAATCATTACTTTCACTATTGGGGACCAACTAAATCCACAATATATACCATTTTTGTCACCCTCTTTTTACATTTTTAAAAAAAATAAAAGAGTAAATAAAAAATTGTTACTTAAGAATAACCTCACTTCTAAATAGAATCATAAAATGTTTCATAAAACCTGATTATTATACTTTTTTGTGAAATGATTTATATCTTTTATTACATATTTTATTTTAAATAATCTAATGTAATATTCTGATAAAAATGAATAAAGAGGAAATATGCTTTATTTCTGCTTGTGATATGGCAGAAAAAATTAAAAATCAAGAACTTACCTGTATCGAAATAACAGAAACAATCATTGAGCGAATTGAAAAATTAAATCCAATAGTAAACGCATATTGCACTCCTACATTTGAGTTAGCTAGAGAAATGGCAAAAGAATCTGATAAGGCTATCAAAAAAGGAGAAAAATTAGGGTTATTACATGGCATACCAACCTCTATTAAAGATCTTATTGAAACTAAGGGAATTAGGACCACTTATGGCAGTCTTATTTATGAAAATTACGTGCCTGAAGTAGATGAGATTGTAGTGAAGAGATTAAAAGACGCGGGATGTGTAATACTTGGTAAGACGAATACTCCTGAAGATGGTCATAAAACTGCTACAGATAATTTCATTTTTGGAGAAACTGTTAATCCTTGGGATTTAAAAAAAACTTGTGGAGGATCAAGTGGGGGAGCTGCTGTAGCTATAGCAACAGGGATGGGGCCAATTGCTTTAGGATCTGATGGTGGAGGATCTATTAGGATCCCTGCTAGCCTCTGTGGAGTTTATGGATTGAAACCTACATTCGGAAGAATACCCAGAATTTGTAAAAAAAGTGCTTTTTCAACCTTATCACATTTAGGGCCCTTGACTAGATTTGTAAAGGATGCCGCTTTAATGCTGGATGCTATAGCTGGACCATATCTTGCTGATAAATATTCTATACCTCAAAAAAATCTTAATTTCTTGGAGAGTCTTGAGGAGGAGCCAAGTAAACTCAAAATTGGCTATTCATTAGACATGAATGTCAAGGCCTGTGATGAAGAAGTTGAAAAATCTATATTAGATGCTGTTGAGAAATTTCAAGAATTTGAATGGTGTTCTGAAGTTGAAAAGGTTAAAATTAGATTGAAAAAAGCCTTAGTTGCATTCACAATCAAAGTCACTGCTGGCATGTATTATGATTATACACCATTTATAGAACAATGGAGGGATAAAATGGCTCCCGAACTAGTTAGAATGGTAGATGCTGGAAAGTTGGTTAAAACCTCTGATTTAATGCGAGCAGAATCACATGAAAAGGAGATTGATAATGTCATTAGCCAATACTTTAAAAAATACGACATTTTGATTACTCCAACGACGCCAGTTCCGGCTATAGACTTAGGAATCCCATATCCCTCGAAAGTTGCGGGTAAGCCCTCTCCACCTACAGGATTGATGGGTTTTACTTATCCTTTTAACATAACCTGGAATCCCGCGGCATCAATTCCATGTGGCTGGACAAATAATGGACTTCCTATAGGAATGCAAATCGTAGGAAGAAGATTTGATGAAATAACTATACTTCAAATATCAAAAGCTTTCGAAAATTTACATCCTTGGCAAGATAAAAAGCCCCGTTTTAATTAAACACTTTTTTTTCTTTTTTTTGAAAAATGTGATAATTTACGATTAAATAAGAATAAAATTTTTAACAATAGTTTTTTACAAATTGGCTAGCAAAATTCCTGGTCTTTGGACTAATGCTGGTAAGATGTCGGTTCGCAAATTTGATTAATTTGGTTTTTTCAGAATAAATTTCAATGATCAACTCAAAACCTTCGATAACAAAGCTCATCATTAATGCCATTTGTTTTTCAGGATAATAATTTTTTCCTTCAAGTTCAAGCAGACGGTTTACAATCATATCACAGAGTTCAGTTTTAACAGATGCGACAATAAAACAGTTTTTCACGCAGGTTTCCGCTGTCATGATCTTTTCATCGTGTAATAACTCTAAGTATTCATTGATAATACCCTCAAATTTGTTCTCATTATCCACGGATGCCAAATTTGCTAATATTATAAGCCCAAAATCTCGATGATACGAGTTTTCATGCTCTAACAAATTATATATCTCATCCCAATAATTATAAAACAATTTCGGTTGTTTTAAACTCGCATCTGAAACGAGGTAAAAGCAATGGTAATAAACCATAATTTTTGGATGATTTATCATGTTTTCTACAATGAAATCACGAAGCTTTTCGTCAGATATTACCATATTGACGTATTTCTGCTTGTCAAACTCTTTTTTTGAAATGTCTATCAATAGGTCCTCCATATTTATCAATCAATCTCACCTTTAATATTTCTTTTCATAAATAGCACGAGAACAAAGATAATAAAATATGAAAAAATTAATGCTCGTGATGATGCGTTTGTTTGATATTCACAGGTCTTAACGCTCCAATCGCCCATCCCGTGACTTCGTTAAGCGATGGATGGATGACCATGGAGCGATAGATTGGTAAGAAACTCCCTCCTTCTGGACAAGCACGAGCGTCTCTGGATATAATATCGGGATCTTCCCCTGGAGGAGGACATGTATATCCTGAGTTCATTAAATACACAAACGGTTGGACTAAAATCGCAGCATGGGGACCAACGACGTGAGCGCCTAAAATCTCATATGATTTATCAACAACTAATTTCACAAATCCATCGTCATCGTCTTCTTCATCATACCCCATGGAAAATCCTTTCGCAACATAGGAGTAATTTCTTTTAGCGACAAGGATTTCATGCCCACTTTCAATTGCTTGCGCTTCCGTCATCCCAACATGTCCAATTTGAGGATGGGTGAAAATCGCCCAAGGCACCGTGGAATAATCAACTGTTCGCTTTTCAATCCCAAAAATATTATTGGTACAAATTTCTGCCTCGTAATTTGCTTTATGTCTAAATTGATAACGACCATTCGCGTCTCCAATACACCAGATATTGGATACATTTGTCTCTAAATATTGATTCGTATTTATCCATCCTCGATTATTAGTTTCTACACCCGTTTTATCTACTTTTAGGAGATCTGTGTTTGAGCGAACTCCAGCAGCAACCAATATTTCTTCCGCCTCAACCTCTTTTTCTTCTCCTGTTTGCTCGTTTTTAATGGTTAAAACCTTCATATTTTTCTTAGATCGTACTTTAATTGCACGATAGTTAGTATAGACATTCATGTGTTTCCTGAAGTTTTTTTCTACAAAAGCACTCACCTCGGGTTCTTCAGTTGAAACTAAGCGGGGAAGCATTTCTACTACTGTAATCTCTGTACCAAACGCAGAGAAGATGTGTGAAAATTCTGCTGCAATTACACCACCACCTATAATTATCAAGCTCTTCCAGGGTTTTTTAGGAAATTTTTCGCCAAAAAAACTCTCGCTTGTAAGATATCTCACTTCTTCTAAACCTTCAATTGGGGGAATAAATGAACGAGCTCCTGATGCTAACAGAAATCGCTCGCCTTTAAAGTGGCCTAAAATTTCATTACCGTCTTTAGATCTTACTTGCATTTCGTATTCTCCTGTAAACTCTCCTATCCCTTTATATATTGTGAGATTTGGGACTTGTGACATACCTTCTTCGATTTTTTTGCTTTGATCTATTTTACTCCACATTCGCTTAGCAATAAGGTCCCAATCATAATCCTTTAAATCAAATTTTAAACCTACTTTACTTGCGTGTTGAGCGTCACGTATCATATCAGCAGGATAAACTAATATTTTAGAAGGAATGCACCCTTTAGTCAAGCATGTTCCTCCAAACTTAGACATTTCAACTAGAGCACACTTCAATCCCATATTTAGCGCTTGATTTAAAACGGTGTTGCCCGCACCACTTCCAATAACTACAAAATCGTAAGATTCCATATGTTTTTTGACTCTTCATGATTTTTAAATCTATTTCTAATAATTTAGAGATTTGAATACTAAATTATAAGTATAAAATTTATTATCAAGATCAATTACACTATTCTATATGTATAACTTTAAAGGAAAGTCGTGAAACTATTAATGTTAAAAAGCTTTAAAGGAGTAATTCTAAAAGTAAACCTTTCAACTAAAACAATTGAAAAAGAACCATTAAATCAAGATATAGCTTCTAATTTTTTAGGTGGTGCTGGTTATGCCTGTCGAGAGTTGTACGATGCTATTGACAAAAAAACTGATCCTTTATCTCCGGACAATATCCTAATGATCATGACTGGACCTCTGTGTGGAACTTTTGCTCCCAACACGGGAAGGTGGGTTATTTGCTCAAAATCTCCTTACACGAGATTTTGGGGCGAATCTAACTGTGGAAGTTTTTTTGGAGCAGAAATAAAAAAAGCAGGTTACGCTGGAATAAAAATCATTGGCTCCTCCGATGAGCCAGTATATCTTGAAATTAAAGACGATCAAGTGGCGCTTAAAGACGCAAGCTTTCTATGGGGAAAGGGAACTTTTTTTACAGCACAAAAATTGAAGGAATTATTTGGAGATGAAAAAGCTCAAGTAGCCTGCATTGGTCAAGCGGGAGAGAATCTTGTTAAGTATGCTAACATCGTTTCCGAACAAAGAGCTGCAGGAAGAACAGGGATGGGAGCGATATTGGGATCTAAGAGACTAAAGGCTATTATAGTAAAGGGTACGACTATTAAACTTGAACTTAATGATGAAGTTAAACTAAAAGAAGCTATTACGCAAGCTCGGAAAACAGTTAATTCTTCCATCGCCACGCGAATGTTTTCAGAATTAGGAACTTCGGGGGGTTTAGATATGTATAACGTGTCTGGCGAGTTACCAATAAAATATTTTACAAAATCAAATTGGAGCAATGCATATAAGATATCTGGAGCGACGATGGCAGAAACCATATTAGTTAACAACAGATTTTGTCATTCTTGTATGATTGGGTGCGGTCGAAGGGTTGCGATAAACGAAGGGAAATATAAAACAGAGGAAATTGAAGGTCCAGAATATGAGACGCTTGTAAGTTTTGGTGCTCTAAACTTAAACGATGATTTAGAAGCTATTGTGCATATAAACAACAAATGCTTTGATTATGGTATTGACACAATCAGTACTGGAAGTATTATTGCTTGCTTAAATCATCATTATGAGTCAAAAAATATAGATTCAAAAGATATCGACGATCTTGTACCAGAATGGGGAAATGTAAATCAAATAAAAAAAATATTGGAAAAAATAGTGTTTAGAGAGGGTATTGGTGATCTTCTTGCAGAAGGATCTGATGCGTTCGCTAAAAAATTCAAAATATCACAAGAAGAAATAGCAACGGTTCTAGGATTAGAAATTACTTATCACGATTTACGCTCTAATTATGGAATGGCAATTGCTTATGGGATTGGTGGTGCTCATAAAGGACCTTCCCATAATCTCTGTGATCCTTATTATACATTATTAGGTGTTCCCTTAGACGAAATTGGAATGAATTTTATTGATAAATATACGGATGATGAAAAAATGGCAGAATATTGCTCAATTGATATGGATTACCGTGCTTTATACAGTTCAATGATTATGTGCTCTTTTTGCAATCCATTACCATCAGAAAACGCAGCCATGCTTGAACATGCTACTGGAATAAAGTTTGGATTGAACGAAGTTAAACTCTACGGCGAAAGGATTTTAACAATGAAAAGATTGTTTAATATTAAGATGGGTTTGACTCAAGTACACGATAGATTACCCGAAATACTATTACGACCCTTGAAAGAAGGGGGTTCGGTAGGAAAAAGTCCCGATTTTAACAAATTAAAAGAGTTTTTTTATAAATATAAGGATTGGGATCCAAACACGGGTAGACCTAGTGAGTCGAAGTTAAAGAAACTAGGATTAGATTCTCTCTGACTTTATTATTCTATTGTATCATAACGCTTTGTTTCAGGGAATTCTAAAATAAAATCACTACCAAACGCCAAAGCAGGCGTGAGGGCTCCTCTAGGTTCTAATTCGAAAACTTTTTCAACAGCTTTTATCCCGCTTATAGATGTAAACCTGTACCCTTCCATTGTTTCAAGCCACGCTTCTTTTTTCTCTCCATTATCGTTCATTGCTTGAGCCCATAAGTAAGAGTGTCCCTTCATTCGTGCCCTTTCATCTGGATTATGCACGTTTTTTTCAATCCAACTTTTCATCCCATTAATGTTTTTCTTCCAATTTTCAGAATCTTTAGTTTTGCTTCCCTTTATCATAAAAGTCATCGGTTTTGAAAAAGGCATGTAGGTAGTAATGTTGGGAATACCCGTTGTCCTGTATGCAGTTGAGAGATCTCCCCAACTAATAGGTACTAAACTGCGTTCTTTATCTGGAAAATGAATTGTTCGAGGACCATTACTTTTTTCATATCTGATCAATTCACCATTTCTTCGAATCAGTCTTCCATCTGATATATACTCAAGCATTGTTTTTAAGGTACCCCGACTAGGGCTACCAATTCCTACAATTCCTATCTCTAATTCTGATGCGTTTGAGACCTTGTCGCTAATGTATTTTGCTAGGCAATCTGTAGGAACAACATCAAAACCAACCCCTGACATGATTACGATTTCTTCCGCTTTTGCTGGCTCATCGTACTTGAAATTTTGTTCGAATATAGGGATTTCTCCTGTTATATCTAAGTAATTAGTTCCAGTTTTCAAACATGCTTTAACTATAGGCTCGCTCGTGTATTTAAATGGTCCAGCAGCATTTAATATTAAATCTACCTCATTTAGACTTTTTATAAGAAAATCTTCATCCTTAAGATCTATAACAACCTGATCTAAATTTAACTTATTTGCTAGAGTGCGGAGTTTTTCAGCGGAACGTCCCGCTAATATAGGTTTATATCCTCGTCGTATAGCTTCTTCTGATAGTAATTCTCCAGTATATCCATATGCCCCATAAATCATCCACGGATTTTTCATTATTTCTCCCTTTTTTTTTCTTAATTTTTCCATACTTGAACTAAAAAGAGATCTTTATGTTTGGCCTCCTCCATATAAAAAGAAATCAGGTATTAACTTTGCATTTGGAACAACAGAATATTTACTTAGATCTGAAATACCCGCTTCTATAAGTACTTCATCGTCGATAAAAAAATTACCCGTGCAATCACGACTTTGTTTTGTTAGTATGATATATGCAGCATCTGCGACTATTTCTGGTTTTCTTGATTGTTCAATCATTTTCTCGCCTCCCAATAAGTTTTTAACAGCGGAAGTTGCAATTGTTGTTCTTGGCCATAAAGCATTTACAGCAATTCCCTCATTTCTAAATTCTTCTGCCAATCCAAGTACGCACATGCTCATTCCATATTTAGACATTGTATAAGCTAGACTATTTGCAAACCATTTGGGATCCAAATTTAAGGGTGGAGAGAGATTAAGAATATGGGGATTATCAGCTTTTTTTAAATGAGGAAGGCATAATTTAGAACAAAGAAATGTACCCCTTACGTTTACAGAAAACATTAAATCAAATTTTTTCATGGTTGTTTGGAGAGTTGGAGTTAAGCTTATGGCACTAGCATCATTAATGAGGATATCAATTCCTCCAAATTGTTTAATTGTAGCGTCAACAGCCGCTTGTATTTGGTCCTCAAATCTTACATCTGCGATACATGGTAATGAAGTACCACCTGCTTTTTCAATATCCTCTGCAGCTGTATAAACTGTTCCTGGTAGCTTTGGATGCGGATCTTTTGTTTTAGCTACAACTGCAATCTTAGCTCCATCTTTAGCGCATTTCATAGCAATAGCTTTACCTATTCCCCTACTTGCCCCAGTTATAAAAATTACTTTATCCTTTAAATTAATCATTTATTCCCCCGCTTTACATTCCCGAACTAATTTTCCTTTTTCTGATAAATTCATGACAACTGCTTTAGGGCGACTCATCGCTTCGATTGAATATTTTATTCCTTGAGTGCCTAGTCCTGAGGATTTTGTCCCTAAAAATGGAAAATGATCCGGACCTCTCGAACTCTTACCATTAATTTGTACCGTACCGACTTCCAATTCTTGAGCAATATTAAAGGCAAGATCTAAATTTTCAGTAAAAATCATGCCTTGCAATCCATATTCCGACTTATTTGAGATGTTTATGGCTTCTTCAGCACTATTTATGCGTAATATCGGTAAAACCGGACCAAATGGCTCTTCCCAGGCAATTCTCATATCTGTAGTAATATTGTCTAAAACAGTTGGCCATAAGATATTACCCTCCCGTTTATTTCCACATTTTAATGATGCGCCCTTTTCTAACGCGTCATCAATTAATCCTTGCACGAAATCACATTGTTTTGAACTAATGAGAGGCCCTATAGTGTTATTTTGCTCAGGATCTCCTACTGAAAGCTTTAATGTTTCCCCAACTACCATTTCTACTAATTTATCAGCAATTTTAGGCATTGGCAACACTCTTTTAACTGCTGTACATCTTTGACCGCTAAAAGAAAAGGCTCCAGATACAATAGATTTAACAGTAAGTTCTATATTAGCATCGTCAAGTACGATTGCCGCATCTTTTCCGCCTAACTCTAACAATAAGGGTTTCATACCTGCTGTTCTTGCAAGACTTTTACCCGTTTCAGAGGAACCTGTAAATGCTATCATATCAATTCCTGAATTTCCTATTAGATGATCTCCTATTTCTGATCCTCTCCCTGTGACAATATTAAAAACACCTGGAGGGACACCGGCTTCTTGTAATATTATCCCATAATGTAGTGCTGTAATGGCGCCTTGAGTTGAAGGTTTCATTACTACAGCATTTCCGGCAACTAAAGCCGGTGCGATTTTAGATCCTGTCAGATTGAATGGATAATTGAAGGGACCAATACATAGCACTACACCTAAAGGAACTCGATAAGACATTGAAATTTTTTCACGAGTGAACCCCTCAAATGCATCTCCCATTATGGTTTCACCTCCTAAGGTTGATGCGAAATCCGAAGTGCCTTCAAATATATCAGCCGTTCGAACTATTTCAGATATTGCACTTTTTATGGGTTTCCCAATTTCTTTCATTAATTTTTGCCCTAAAGGTTCTGCCCAGTCTCTTATTAATTTTGCTGCTTTTCGCAATATATCTACTCTTTCGTTTAATGGAGTGTCTTTCCAACATTCAATATTATCACGGGCACATTGAATTATTCTGTCGATCTCCTCTTTTTTACAGGCTTGAATATTACCAACTAACTCATTATTGTAGGGATTGTAAATCGGTATTGTTTTACCTGATGTTGATTTCTTCCATTTTCCCTCGCAATAATATTTATAATCTAATCCTTCTTTCATATCTTCAAACTGAGTTGTTTGCATCATACACACTCTTTTTTTTTAATTTTATTTTAGATGAAAAAATACACAGTCTCTCTCTCAATTAAAAAAGATTTAATAACAATGAATAAACGAGTCGTTTCTTATTAAAAATTAGTGCTTATAATTTAAAAAAACAAAAGCATTCTTAAATAAACATTAAAAAAGCATGTTCCATCTATATACAATAAGACAATTTATAGTAATCTTAAAGATAATACTTTAATCTATAATTACTAATATAAGGAGAAATAATAATGTCTTCTCAAATATCAAAATGCAAGGTCACGATCATAAAACGAACAATTAATCGAGAATTAATCGACGAATACTTAGACGATGCCTATAAAAACAGTATAGAACCATGTGAGTGTTTTAAAGATGGGCAAGAATTCGTATTTGATGTAAATACAATTCTAACCGCCAAAAATTTACCTGAAGATTTCTGCGCATGGGCTTGGGCAGACATTCGCTCAGATATCTTGAACATTGCAACAGGATCCAATACTCCTGGGTTGAATCGGTCAGGAATGGCTATAACTAGCTGTAAGGATTGGTTTAGACAAGTTTTTTTTAAAGTAGAAAGGATAGATTAATATTTTTTTTTATTTCTTATTCCTATTCTATATCTATTAGTACATGTGTTTAATTAATTATTATAAGAGGTAATAATAATGGATAAAGTCTATGATATTTCCATGCTAATAAACGAAGACATAATAGTGTACCCGGGAAGTAAAAGCGTAGTAATTGAGCAGCAGGCATCAATCCCACAAAACAACGTGAACGATTCCGTAATTACAATGGGATGTCATACCGGTACTCACGTGGATTCTCAATTTCATGTAAACAACGATGGCAAAAAAGCTAACGAATTATTACTGAATACGTTTTATGGAAAGTGCAAGGTTTTAGATTTAACACATGTAGAATCTGAAATCCATAAAGAAGATCTGGAAAATTTTGATATTGATGAAAACGACATAATTTTGCTTAAAACTAAAAACTCAAAAGAAAAACACATTGAATTTAATAAAAAATATGTACATCTGAAGCTTGATGCTGCTCAATATCTTGTGGATAGAAAAATCAAAACTCTGGGATGCGATTACCTTAGCGTTAAAAAATTCGGCGGAGACGATGAAGTTCACGAAATTACCATAAATAACTTGACTTTATTCGAAGGGTTGAACCTTAATGGCGTTCCTGAGGGAGAATATCTTTTTATGGGGCTTCCAATAAAATTGGAATGCGATGGAGCTCCCGCAAGAGTAATTATAGTAAAAGAATAAAAAATTAGTCTATTGTTAAATTGTTAAATTGTTAAATTTGTTTAAGATTTCCTTGGATATCTCTCGGGTTTCCAAATTTGAATCTAATTCAAATCCTTTTAAAATGTCTTTAAAATCGTTTTCTAATCCTACCCATTCTAATCTATATCGGAAATATTTCCAGTTTAAACTATTTTTTGTAGATATTAGAATCTTAATAATATCGCTGATATCGATTGCACTTCTGTCCATTCTTGCAAGTTTAGAAAGTAGGAAATCTTCAACAGATAAAACAAATACATTTTCAAAGAATTTTTGGATATTTTTAACCATTTCTTCATCCCAGTGAAATGCATCACAAGGTTTTAGCCATATCTCAGCTTCAGAATTCATTCCAAATACCGTAAATAAAATATGTTCTATCTTAGGATGTTGTTTTGTAAATATATTTTTTTCTTTTAAAAATTTTAAAAATTCATCTAATTCCTCCTGAGAGTTTATACTTACACTGATATCTATATCTAGAGTAGTTCTTGCAACATTATATGCTGGAAGAGCCAATCCTCCGATGATTACAGCAGGTATTTTAAGTTGAGATGATACTTCAAAAATCGTATGGAGGAGGTTATTTTCCAACTTGAATCAACCTTAACATGTCCTTAAAAATCTGTTCTGAGCTTTTTCCTCGCTTTAATAAGTCTTGATATTCTTTCACTTTTTTATAAGCCCTATCTAAATCTGCTTGACTTACTACAATTGGCGCTCGTTCTTTCCTTTTATGTGCCATCTTTTCTCATTATAAGTATGTATTTTATGGTATATAAAATTTTATTTTGATTTAGAATCATTCTTATTAGAAGAGGATTTGAAGTTCACCAAGATTATTCCTAATATGACTAATAACAATGAAAAAGGGTAGATAAATAAATCAAATTGTTCATGTAGAAATAGGGCAGATAAGATCACTCCAAAGAGAGGTACAAGTGTTTGAAAAATTGCTGCCCTACTCGCATTTAGACGCTTAACTCCTTCCAAGTAGAATGTATATGCTCCAACCGTGGAAAGAAATGCTAAATAGAATATACCCATCCATATTCGAGGTGGAACATTCATAAATTCTAAGGGGTTAAGAAACTCTGGACTGACGAGTAAAGCAACAGGAGTAGTTGTTATAAATCCAAAAAATGAAACCCAAGTCATTATCCATAAAGAACTTGGTTGATGGGATCCAGGATTTGCTTGAGTTTTATTCATGAAATAACGGGAGAATACGATATACACGGCATAAGCGAAAGCAGCAAGCAAGATTAACACATCTCCAAGAATTCGATTTAACACGTCTACGTTAGGAGAAAAACCTACAACAAGGATAACCGCAATAAATGCCAAAAGCGTTCCAGAAGCTTTTTTCCAAGTAATTTTTTCCGTTTTCAAGAACAGGCGTGAAAGGATAACGACCCAAATTGCGTGAGTTGCGACCATGATACTTGCATCACTCGCAGCCGTGAACAGCTCGCCTAAAAGATAACCCGTTTGATATAATAATACGGATAATATCCCCATTATTGTTAATATCTTCCAATTTTCTCTTACAAAATCCCAATTGAGTGTCTTTTCTTTATATTTGAGAATGAGAATAAAACATATTAACGCTAAGAAATAACGAATTACTACAATCATCAAAGGAGGGATGGTTTCTCCTCCCACTTCCTCTGAAACTAACCATCGACCTAATGGCCAGGTTCCACCCCAGATAATCATGGTGGCTAACAATAGCAAGTAGGAAACGATTTCCTGTTTTCTAGTAATGTTTAAGGGATCTGTCAATTATTTGTACCTTTTTTTTCCTCTCATGTAGGTTTTGCAACAACTATTTTCATAGGAAATAATCCATCCATCATTAATTCTTCGGTTTTTATAATGTTATATCCCCCATCCTTAATAGAATATTCCACATAAATGGGTCGACAGCTTGCATACTTGGGAAACATCTTATGGAACCACTCGTACATTCTAAGAACGATGGAACTTTCGTGGTTTTCTTTCGGGATACTTACCACGCAAATTCTACCAGTGGATTTTAACACTCTCTTGATTTCGAGCAATACTTTAGGGATGTCCGGCGTGTCAAATAACTCGAGAGTGCTTGCTAAATAAACCGCATCAAACATCTGGTTCTTATATGGCATATCCCTCGCATCACCTTCCCTTAGTTCTACCTTACTTGCGAGCTTTTGTCGATGTAACCTATTAGTAGCCAATTCTACCATTTTTGGCGTGAGATCAATTCCGTATACCTTTCCTGAATCTCCAACCGCTTTAGCCATCTCAACGAGAGTGCTTCCCGTTCCAAAACCAATTTCTAATATTACTTCTCCTTGTTTGATGCTTAATAAAGCTAAACCTCTAGTCCTTATATCTTTCTCAAATTTTTCTTCGATAAAAGCGTAAGTCTTGCTGAGTTTTGAGTATATTTCCTTTATATTACCTTTTACTCTTAAAATCTCTTTTTTGGCCATTATTATTCGTATTCTATTGTACTTGGTGGCTTATTTGAAATGTCGTAGACCACTCTATTAAATCCTTTTACTTCATTAATAATTCTGGTACTTATTTTCTCTAAAAGATCCCAGTCTAATTTCGCAAAATTAGCAGTCATGGCATCGAGCGATTTTACTGCTCGAATAGCGCAGATGTTTTCGTATGTGCGGTAGTCTCCCATTATTCCCACCGATTTAACAGGCAAGAACACGCATAATATTTGCCAGAGATCGTTATATACTCCTGCTTTTCGTATTTCCTCGATTAAAATATGATCTGCATCTCTTAATATGTCTAACCTCTCTTTTTCCACGGTTCCAAGGCATCTTACAGCGAGTCCAGGTCCAGGGAAGGGATGTCGTTCGATGAGTTCTTTATCAAGACCCAATTTCAAACCTATTTTTCTCACCTCATCTTTATATAAATCTTTTAGGGGTTCAATGATTTCGAGCGTCATGTCGTTGGGGAGCGTTAGATTATGGTGCGACTTAATTTTTGCGGCAGCTTTGCTCGTTGCTGCAGTTTCCACGCGATCGGGATATATTGTCCCCTGCGCGAGATATTTAATATTTGGAAAATCTTTATCTAATTCGATTGTTTTTTTCTCAAATACTTCGATAAATGTGTGACCAATGATTTTGCGTTTTTCCTCTGGATCTCCAACATTCTTCAATCGCTCAAGGAACATATCCTCAGCGTTGATGTAGTGGAAGTTTTTAAATTTCAATTTCTCTTCAAAAATCTGCTGAACTTCCTTATCCTCGTATTTTCTCAATAGTCCATTGTTCACGAAAATACTATGTAACCTATCTCCGATTGCTTCATGTAATAAGATAGCCGTAACTGAAGAATCTACGCCGCCACTTAAACCTAAAATGACTCGATTTTCTGGACCAATTTCTTTTCTAATACCTTCTATTGAGTGTTCAATCCAATCTTCGAGTTTCCATTCTTTCTTTGCCCTGGCGATTTTTTCTATGAAATTATCCAAAATCTGGTTTCCTTTTGGGGTGTGAACCACTTCGGGATGAAATTGCACTCCGTATACCTTTTTATTCTCGCTTCCATAGGCCGCTATTGGGCACGTGTCAGTTTTTGCTAACAATTGGAATCCTTCAGGGAGGAATTTCACTTGATCACCATGCGACATCCATACGATTTCTCTTTCTTCTAAGGAATCTAATAATAAATTCGGTTCGATAATATATAGTTCTGTTTTTCCATACTCTTTACTGTCGTGAGCTTCGATCTGCCCTCCCAATACATGAATTATCTGGTGATGACCATAGCAGATGCCTAAAACTGGAATCTTTTCTTCAAAAATTAGATTAAAAAAACCATCCGGTAATTGTGGGCTCCGAGCTTCATAAACGCTGCTAGGACCTCCCGAAAGAATAATTCCTTTTGGACGAGTAGCTTTTAATTTGTCGAGATCTACATCAAAAGGCAAGATTTCTGAATAAACGCCCAAATCTCTTATCCTTCTTGCAATCAAATGGCAATATTGCCCACCAAAATCCAAAACGATAATCCTGTCCATGAAGTACCAGTAGTTTTTTAACTTGAAGTATTAATTAATAAAAAACTGGAAAGATTATTAAAATTAATTAATAAGGAGCAATTTTACCAGAAGCAATATTTAGTAATTTTGTGAGTAAACTTTTTAAGATTAAGCATTATATCATTAATTTATAATCTAAATCTAAATAGGAGTGAATAAAATGTCGAAAGAAGATGATTTAGGAACGCCTTCTGAAATTCTGAGCAATGAAGAAATTGAGTTCGAAACTACAACATCAAGAAAAAATATTTTCTGCTGGGCGATGTACGATCTAGCAAATACAATTTATTCTATGGCTATTGTTAGTTTTATTATTAATAAGTACGTGTTGGTTATTGGTCAACTCGAATATGGAATGAGCTACGGTGATGTCAGTTTTCTTTTTGGAACGGTCAGTACCTTAATGCAGCTTGTAGTAGCTATATGTGTACCTATTTTAGGGGCTTTAAGTGATAATGTGGGAAAGAGAAAACCGTTTGTAATAAGTTTAACAGGAATAATCCTTCTTTTTGCGAGTTTGATTGGATTTTTCCGTGATATTACAGTAGTTTTACTGCTTTACATAATTGCAAATATTGCATATCAATTTAGTTTAACCTTTTATGATGCAATGCTCCCTTTTATAGCAAAAAGGGAAGACACAG
>Ga0180433_10003814_pt1 | contig 21839 bp, 22 predicted proteins | sample SS_ome_8_FD_132980 | JGI IMG/M metagenome (GOLD analysis project Ga0180433, IMG submission 132980) | Hypersaline lake sediment archaeal communities from the Salton Sea, California, USA - SS_1_D_1 metaG | ecosystem: Environmental > Aquatic > Non-marine Saline and Alkaline > Hypersaline >... | reverse complement strand
GCAACCAACCATATCCGAGTTAATCTGTGTTAATCTGTGTTAATCTGCGTGTCAGCTTCGCGGTTGGCTTTGCAAAAGCCGACCGCGGCGGGGTGCAGGCCGGCGGAAGCGAGCTTGCTCGCGAACGGCGGACTGAATCCCGCCGCAAGGCCCGCGCCAGCGGGCCGCGAAGCTGACCTGTGGCAAAAAACGAATTGGTAACCAGGTAAAGCGCTTACACCATGCGATTTGTGATAACCGCCGGACCCACCCGCCAGTACATCGACCCGGTGCGATTCATATCCAACGCCAGCACCGGCCGGATGGGCTACGCGCTGACCGCCGCCGCTGTAAAGGCCGGCCATGAAGTGACGCTCATTTCAGGGCCCTCCGAACTGTCGGCTCCCGGCGGCGCCGGTCTGGTCAGCGTGGAAACGGGCCCGCAGATGTTCCGGGCGGTGAGGCGTTACTTCCCCGGCTGCGATTGCCTGATAATGGCGGCGGCGGTGTGCGACTACGCGCCGGTCCGCAAGTCCGCGGTCAAGATAAAGAAAGGCCGGGGGCCGTCAACCCTGAAACTCAAACCAACGCCGGACATCCTTGCCTGGGCCGGCGGACATAAGAAGGCCGGTCAGACGGTCGTCGGCTTCGCGCTGGAGGATACGGCGGCCCGAAAGAACTCCGAAAGAAAGCTGCGCGACAAGAACCTGGACATGATCGTCACAAACGCCCCGGCGGCGATAGGCGCCGAAACCGCCGAGGTCGAGGTCAAAATCGCCGGCGGCAGGTGGGCCAGGCTGCCAAAATTGAGCAAAGACTCGATCGCCGAGCGGATCGTGAAGATGGCGGAAACCATAAGAAATATCAAATAGCAAAAGGCAAAGAGTAAAATTACATAGCAAATTTCACAAAGAAACCACCGCGCAGCGGTTCCACATATCTGCTATTTGCCTTTTGCTATTTGATATCTTTTTATCCGATTCCCAGGTCTTGCCTGGTCAAAATGCTTTCGAACTCGTATCCGGCGGCCCGAATATTGTCGGCCGCGCCCTGCATGCGGTCTATGACGGCCACGATCTTATGTATCTTTCCGCCGGCTTCGGCGATAACCTTTGCGGCCTCCAGGACCTGTCCGCCGGTTGTGGCAACGTCCTCGACAAGAAGCACCACATCGCCTTCCTCAAGCCGTCCCTCGATCATTTTGCCAGTGCCGTAGCCCTTTTTGGCGTTTCTGACGATCACCCAGTTCTTGCTGCCGGCCATTGCGGCCGCGGCCGCAAGGGCGACGCCGCCGAGTTCGGCGCCGGCTATCACGGTCACCTTCTCCGAGGCGTATCGCGCAAACCGCCTGCCCAGTTCCAGCAGTATGTCCGGGCGGGTTTCAAAGAGATATTTGTCGAGATAGTACCTGCTGCGTTTTCCGCTTCTCAAGAGGAAATCGCCCTCGAGATAGGCGGTCCGCTTGATTCTTTCGGCCAGTTGTTTTTTTGTCATCGGGCACCCAGACGGATTGACGGGCAGGCTGGAAGCCTAACCATCTAAACCTTCAAGTCCGCGCGCCGCCGCGCGACTGTGCGATATCTGTTTCTAACCGGCGCCACCATGTCTTCCAGGAATTCATCGACCTGCTGCGGCGCGCGGCCGATATAGCCCGCCGGTTTCATGACCCTGTCGAAATCCACCCTGCCGAAGGCCGGATCGGATCTGAGCCGGCTGATCAGGTCGTTGGGCCGGCCGTGTTTTTTAATCTGTTCGGCCGCAGCTTGTGAGTGGCGCCTTATCTTTTCGTGCAGCGCCTGGCGGTCGCCTCCGGCCTTGACGGCGGCCATGAGAATGTTCTCAGTCGCCATGAAAGGCAGTTCGGCCCCGATCCTTGCCGATATAACGTTAGGATAAACCACAAGGCCGTCCACCACATTGGCCGTTATCTCCAGGATACCGTCGGCGGCCAGGAATATCTCCGGAAGCACCAACCTTCTGTTGGATGAATCGTCGAGCGTTCGTTCCAGCCACTGTTCAGAAGCGGTCATCAACGTGCTCGACCCCAGGCTTATGATGAATCTCGCCAAGCCGGTAGCTCTTTCGCACCGCATGGGATTCCGCTTGTAGGCCATCGCGGACGAGCCGATCTGGGTTTTTTCAAAGGGCTCCTCGATCTCTTTGAGATTGGCCAGCAGTCTGATATCGTTACAGAATTTATGGGCCGACTGCGCCACGCCGGACAAGGCATCGGCAACCCGGGCATCGATTTTACGGGGATAGGTTTGTCCGGTAACCGGCAGGACCCTTCTGAAACCGAACGCCGCCGCGACCATTTTGTCGAGCCGCTTAACCTTGGAATGGCTCCCGTCGAACAGTGCAAGGAAAGAGGCCTGCGTTCCGGTCGTTCCTTTCACACCCCTGAAAGGCAGGTTTTCCACCAAGTCCTCGATCCGCTCGAGATCCATGATGAAATCGTAGCACCAAAGGGTCGCGCGTTTTCCAACGGTCGTAAGCTGGGCGGGCTGATAGTGCGTAAAGCCCAAGGCCGGCAGGGCCCTGTATTTTTTGGCGAACCTGCCGAGCAAGCCTACGACCCTCGCGGTCTTGGCGGCAAGCAGGTGAAGAGCTTGCCGGATGATTATAAGGTCCGTGTTGTCCCCGACAAAGCAGCTGGTGGCACCCAGGTGGATAACTCCGGCGGCTTTCGGGGCGGCGTCGGCGAACGTATGGACGTGAGCCATCACATCGTGGCGCAGTTTGGTTTCGTAGCGGGCGGCAGCCTCGAAGTCGATGTCGTCAAGATGAGCCGCCATCTGGTCGAGCTGGGGTTTGGTTATTCTCAGGCCGAGTTTCCGCTGCGCCGCGGCAAGTTCCAGCCATAGCCTCCGCCAAGTGGAGAATTTCTTCTGAGGGCCGAAAAGCTCGGCCATTTCCCTCGAGGCATTCCGCTCGACCAGGGGGCTGCTATAGACCGATCCGCTGGAGGAACTCGAGCCGGATGTGAGTCTCTTCGTCATGGTCAAAGCAGGATATTGCAGCGACAACGGTTTGGCAAGGGTTTGTCCAACCCGTCAAACCGGTCCGGAAAGTCCGACTTTGTCAAGTTCCGGTGCCTGTGGTAATATGCCCTCCATGATCACTTACGGCCTTATATTCGACAATGACGGGGTCATATGCGATACCGAGGCGGCCAACGCCAGGGCCACGATAAGGGTCTTTGATGACCTTTTCGGCGTAAAAGGCGTCAAGCCGGCGGATTTCGCCGCCGGTATCGGACGCGGAGCGGCTCCTTACGTGGTTGCAGGCGCCGACGTTCACGGCCTGAAACTGACCGAAGAGCAGATTGCAGAGGCGGTCAAACTCAGGCAGGATTACTTCCTTGAAGACATCACCGAAAACACTGTGCGGGTATTTCCAGGTGTCCGCGAACTGATTGACCGGGGCCTTGAAAGGGCCGAATTCACCCTGGCCATAGCTACGAGCGCCGACCTGGAAAAATCCCGTGCGGTTCTTCGTTCCACCGGAATCCCCTATGAAAGGATGGTTTACGTCACCGGAAGCGAGGTGGCGAAGAAAAAACCACACCCGGACATTTTCCTCGCCGCGGCTGAAAAGATGCCGCTGGCGCCCGCCCGCTGCGCGGTCATCGAGGATTCCGTCGACGGCGTCGCGGCGGCAAAGTCCGCCGGCATGAGGTGTCTGGCGGTCACCAACACCGTCGGTGCGGAAAAACTCGCGGCCGCCGACTTAGTTTGCGAAAGCCTCGAGGAGATTTCCCTAAATTCGATCGCGCAGCTTATCGACGGGCTCTCAGGCGGCCTGCAGAGCAATTGAGCAATAGAGAAATGCCCTCGCTGCAATCAATTACCCTCTATTGAGATCCTTCGCTTCGCTCAGGACGGCTTCCGTGTGTCGGCTTCGCGGTCGGCTTTGCGCAAGCCGACCGCGAATCTGACCAGCGGCCGGTAAGGCGTTATACGGCCAAATCGACGACCCTTGCCGACGGCACTTTCGCCGCCACGATCTCCGCCGCCAGGTTCACCCACCCGCCGCAGGCGTCCAGGACCGCCGAATCGCTGGTGGCGACGGCGAGCTGCGTCTTTTTCAACTCCGCGTCGGGGCTGTCCGAAAGGCGGATATCCCACTTCCAGCCGTTGCTTTCGGCCGCCCGGGCCATAAGGACCTTGAGCCTGCCGCTGTTCGACACCGGCCTGTCCAGCAGCACAAGGGCTCGCGTTATTCCATTTTCCGCCAAAAACCCGCCGAGCAGCTCGACCGCGGGCATTGTCTCGGCCACCTTCCTGTATGTACCGTGGAGACTGGCGAGATCCCGCAGGCACCCGTCCCGGCAGTTGAAGAGAAAGCCTCCACCCAACGCCGCCTCAAGTGTTATAAGAACGTTGTAACCGTCGACGGCCGGCCCGGTCCCGGCCGAATCTACGAGTTCAAGGCGGCGTTTGCCGCGGTCAGCCAGCTGCGCGTCGCTGCAGCCGCTTCGCATAACCGCCAGTCTCTGGCGCTTCGTGAGGGCAAACCGGTCGCCGACAAGCTTCAGGGAACTTTTTTCGGCGTAGCCCCTGGACAGCAGCATACAATAATCCGCCAGCGCGGCCCGAACCCGACCCGCCGCCTCCGGCGCGAAAAGTTTCGCGTCCGCGGGATTAGCTCCCCTGTGTGTTCTAACATCCGGCATCACAAACAGGACTCAGCACCTATTTTTGAACCTCGCCGTTACTTCGCCGGACGGGCCGGTTGTGAAATTAGCTTGACTCGATCATACAATCCACAGCATCATCTATCAATACGCGATCAGCACTGCGAAGGCACCGGAGAACCCGATTATGCCGAGTCACAATCTTGCAAGAATAAACATAGACGGCCTTGAGGTCGCCGGCTACTCATTCGCCGGAGAAGAGACGGTCGTGGCCATGCCGCAGCTGGACGTCTGTTTCGACATCGGTAAGGCGCCCGATCAGTTCATCCCCATAAACAACGTCCTGCTAACCCACGGCCACATGGACCACGCCGCCGGTATCGCGTATTATCTTTCGCACCGGAATTTTTGCGACCTTCCGCCCGGCACGGTACTGGCGCCTGAAAACCTCATCGGGGCCGCGCGCCAGGTCATAGCCGGCTGGGTAAGGCTCGACGGCAACCGCATTCCCGCCAATCTCGTGGGCGTCAAACCCGGCGACGAATACCAGGTAAAAACCAATATTTTCGCAAGGGTCTTCCCCACAAAGCACAGCCGTGGTTCGGTGGGTTACTGCGTGATGGAAAGAAGAAAAAAGCTGAAGGACGAGCACGCCGGCCTTTCCGGGCCGCAGCTGGTGGAGTTGAAAAGAAAAGGCATACAAATAGAGTACAGGCTCGACCTTCCCATAGTAACCTATCTCGGCGACACGCAGTACGTGGATTTTTCGCGGCTCGACTATATCGCCAGGAGCAAAATACTCGTCGCCGAATGCACATTCTACCTGGACGAACACACAGGCAGGGCCGACGCCGGCCGACACATGCACATCAGTCAGTTCGCCGGCATGCTCGAATCGTTAGCCAACGAACACATCGTGATCACGCACACCACTCAGCGGACGCCGATCCGCGAGGTGAAAAAGATCCTCCGCAGGTCTCTGCCGGCTGCGATTTACAAAAAGACCGTTCTGCTGATGGACAGCAACAAGAGGGGTTAGGAACGAATGGCGGTTGCTTAAAGTGGGGCAGGCCTCCGGCCTGTACGTGTTTAGCCCGAGAGGCGGCGAACGCCGGTTAAGCATGCGACTCTGCGGCGGCAGCCAAAGTGGGGCAGGCCTCTGGCCTGCCAATGGCAAAAGTGGGTAGGCCTCCGGCCTGCCAATGGCAACCGGGACGGTTGCCCCACAGACGGTTGCCCCACAGAATAAAGGGCAGTGTCCGAAAAATCGGTCAAAACGGCCTCAAGCAACCGCCATTCGTTCCTGGCCTCTTATTTCAGGCACAAGTCGACAAGCTCATCGATTTCGGCGACCGCCGCGCACATCACAGTGTCTGCGGCGCCGTAGTATATTTTCACCGTACCGTCTTTTTCGGGAACCGCGCCGCAGCAGAACACAACATTGGGGACATAACCGACCCGCTCATAATGTTCCCGCGGCTCGAGTATCCAGCGGTCCGCCACCCCGAGAACCCGTGCCGGATCGCCGAGGTCGTGGAGGGCCGCGCCGAGGCGGTAGACATTGCCCGCCATGGTCGAAAAAACGCCGTGATATATGTTCAACCAGCCCTTCGCGGTCCGAATCGGAGGAGCGCCGGGGCCGATCTTGGCCTCGTCCCAGTGATAGGGCCGCGTGCTTATAACCGCGGTCGAACCGCCCCAGTGAACCAGGTCCGGCGAATAGCTGATCCAGATCGACCAAGGTCTGATATGGGTGTGCGGGCGGTCCAACCTGACGTACCTGCCGCTTATCTTCTCCGGAAAGACAACCACGTTCCGTTCGTCTGCGCGGGATATGAAGGCCATCCGCTCGATCGTCTTGAAGTCCTCCGACCGTGCCAGGCCTATGCGCACCCCGTGGCGGCTGTAGGCGCTGTACGTGATATAATAATATCCCTCCAGCGGTGTTATCCGCGGATCCTCGACACCGTATTCCTCGTACTCGGCGAACGCGCCCTCCACCGCCGGAGCCATAAAGGGCTCCGGCGCCGCCCTGAAGCGGTAGCCGTCGTCACTTTCAGCCATTCCCACGACGGACCGGCCCGTCGGAAGGTGAGATCGGAACAGCATGACGTACCGGCCGCGGTGCTTTACCACACCGGCATTGTGGACGGTGGACACCTCGTAAGGTACGTCGCCGCGGCTCAGTATCGGGTTGCCTTTCCAGCGCCTGACAATCTCTGACATGGGCCCGGCCCTCCACTTGCCTCTACCTGCGTCGGCGGCGCAGAATGACCGTCGCCACCACCAGGGCGGTCAGGATGACTATCACCAGCACTTCGCCCTGTCCGAACAACACCGCCTGCATAAATTTGTGCTCCGATACCAACTACGATCGACCTTCGCGGCTGAATATTTCGGCGTAGACCTTCTCATAACCGCTTACCATGGTCTCCACGGTGAAATTCTCCTCCACCCGCCGGCGGCAGGCTCGCCTGTCTATCCGGTCGATCATATCCACCGCGGACACCGCCTCGTCGACGCTGTTTACAAGATGTCCGGTGACGCCGCCGGCGACAACCTCCCGGCAGCTTCCCAGATCCATGGCTACTACCGGAACCCCGGCCGCCATCGACTCGGCCATGACCAGACCGAAGCGTTCGGGAATAGTGTTGAGGTGGAGCACGGCGTAGCTTTGGGCGAAAAGGGCATCGCGGCCGGCCGGGTCGACCGGGCCGATATACTGTACCGTCGAATCGTTGATGTGAGGCTTCAGCATCGTGTCAAAGTATTCCCGGTCCTGGATTATACCGGCGATTATCAAATCCATGCCGCACTTCTTCGCAACCTCTATGGCCAGATGCACTCCCTTGTCCATGTGTATCCTGCCCAGAAAAACCAGTTTGTCCCCGGCTGTTTCGCGGAACGTCAGGTTCGAAAGGTCTATGCCGTTATAGACGGTGGCGAGGTAGGGCAGCTCGCCGTCGCGGTCGGAGTCGCTTATAGAAACGTAATAGCTGTCCTTGTAGTTCCTGTACACCCGCAATATGTCCGGAGATGAGAAACCGTGGATCGTCGTCAAGACGGGGGTATCGATCAGCCGTGTATAGGTCAGGGGAAGGTAATCGAAGTGGTTGTGTATAAGATCGAAACGATCCGCCCTCTCCATGCAGTAGGATATGTGAAGGCACTCGGAAACCTTGGGTATCTGTTTCTTGTCCTCCTCATAGCCTGTAGGAATTATCGCCTCGAGCGAGGCGGCGGTCAGCGAATGCTTCGTGGCAAAAAGGGTCACATCCCATCCGCGGGCGACCAAACCCTCGGTGACGTTGCTTGCAACGGTCTCCCAGGCCCCGTAGGCCACCGGCGGGGTACGCCAGGCGACGGGGGCCAGAACCGCTATTCGCTTGTTGCCGGGCAGGTCCATCTCACTTTGAAACCGCCGCTTTTATTCTTTCGACGTGACCTCTTCCCAATCCGCGCACCTCGCAGCCCAGCTCCAAGTAACGGCGGATATCACCGTCTTCCAGGATGCCGAAGCAGTCGACAACGGCCGGCGGGCGCCCGGCCCATTCAACGACCTTCCGGGGATCGAGCCCAAGGTACGACTCGTGCGGCACCGCCAGAACCACCGCATCCACGGACTTCAAAGCCGACGCCAGATCCTTTTGAACGCGAATATCCCTGAGTTTTTCCTGGTCCTTGAAGAATCTGCCGCGGGAACGGCCGGGGGCGGGGTACGTATGCTGGTTTTCCAACTCGTACCAGTGCTCCACGTAGGGATCGTGAACCAGGACCTCGGCTCCCATCTCCGCGAGCCTTCGGACGACTATCTCCGATCCGCTGTATCGGGTATCCCCGACATCCTGACGGTAACTGGCGCCGCAGAGAAGGACTTTCGCTCCGCGGACAGGCCGGCCCATTGTGCTGAGGGCTTCGACGGCCAGTTCCGCCGCGTGCAGACCCCGCGTGTCATTGATGTCGATAGCCGTGGTGGTGAGCTTGAATATGTCATCCTCGAATCCCAGGATGTTGCGATAGGCCCACCAGCCCAGCCCTCCGTCCTTGGGCAGACAGTAGCCTCCTATGCCCGGGCCGGGGAACAGGATATTGCTGTGTGTGGGCCGGACTTTAATCGCCTTGACCACCTTGACAAGGTCAACGCCGTTTCGCTCGGCGAACAGGCTCCATTCGTCAAGAAAGGCCAGGATGGCGGCGCGATATGAATTCTCCACGATCTTGGTGGTTTCTGATTCGATCGGCCGGTCCATTACCGTCAGCGGAAATTCTTCGGTGTTAAGGACCTCCTCGAGGAACTTGACGACGCGCCCGCGCGCCCTGTCATCACAACCCGAGCAGACCCGCCAGAAATCCCTGATCGAGCCGACGTAATGGCGGCCGGGCATGACCCGCTCGAAACTGTGCGCCAGAATGGGCTCACAGTCCATGCCGCGTGCCTTGAAAGCTTCCCTCATGATGGGAAGGGCGATGTACTCGGTGGTACCAGGGGCCACGGTCGTTTCGATCAGCGTTAGGCAGTCGGCCGAAACCTTCTCGCCGATCGTCTTGATGGTGGCCTTGAGGGCTTCCATCTCCACGGCGCCGGTTCTCATATCGCCCAGCGAATGCTTGGTATAGTCGCACTGCACATCGACCACCACACAGTCAGCCGTTTTCAGACAATCATTGTTGTAGGTGGCGACAAGGGTCTTCTTCTCGAGAACGCAACGGCGTATCATCGGCTCGACCTCGGGATCCTCGGCCTTGACGGGAGCCAGCCCTTTGTTCAGCAGCGGAATCTTCCAGTAGCTACGAGTGCTCGGCCGCTGGCAGCCGATCACGAACTTGCCCGGCCGGCCGGTCTTCCTGTCGGTGCTGTCGGCGATAATGGCCGCCATTACCGCCCCAACGAAACCGACTCCCATTACCACAACAATCTCCATGCCCTCGCCGCGGGCCGCATCAACCAACCCTTTGATCCGTGCGAACTCACCCTCATACTGGTCCGGCCGGGGGATGGGAAACTTCCGGCCGTCGGGGCTGACGGAATACTCATCCATAGCTTACCTCCTGTAAAACGACAGAAGGCGGCAGTATAGCGGCGGAGGGGGGGAAAGTCAATCCACGGGCAACCGGCGATAAACCATTTTCAGGGGGGCATCTCGAGGAGAATTGCGCGGCCTTCGGCCGCGGTGACAGTGCTCCCAAGAAACAAGGCTCCCTCTCGCGCCGTTCCTCCAATGTCATCATTCCGAGCAACACAACCCGGCCGCGGGCGGGCAGGGATATCTAAGAAACAGGACCCAGGACAAAGGACTCAGGACAAAGAATGGCGGCCTTCGGCCGCATGGAAGCCGCCTTCGGCGGCTGGTGAATTATGTGCAGGCAAGATGCCTGCCCCCCGACTGGGGACACCGTGCGATTGTTCAATTGGGGGGCAGGCTTCCAGCCTGCGCGGGACAGGGGTAAACGGTTGGTTTCTTAGGAGAAAAATTTGCTTTCACAGGCCGAATGCGTTACAATACGTATTGAGGCATACAGATTCGCTCCACGGATGAGGGATCAAGGAGGATGATTGGAAGACTGCTTGCAATTCTATTGCTCGCGTGCGCGGCGGCGGCCCAAACCGTCGAAGGCGGCCGGGAGGCGCTTAAGCCGCCCGACCTGTCAAGTCTGCTGGACGCCATAGCTATCGTCGAATCCAACAATGATGCTGCGGCGGTAGGCGACGGCGGCAGGGCGGTGGGGGTCTATCAGATTCACCGGGCCTACTGGCGGGACGGGACCCGGATACTGAAGGTGGACTGGGACTACCGCTGCGCGTTCGATTCGCAAAAGGCAAGGAGGGTGGTCGAGGCATACCTGCTCCACTACGGCCAGGGCCTCGGAATCATCGAGCTGGCGCGAATCCACAACGGAGGCCCCGACGGGCACAGGCAGGAATGCACACTGCCCTACGCCGAGAAGATAAAGAAACTCCTGGAAGGATAAGAAGGCCGCGGCTTGCGCCGCAAAGGGGTTCAAGGTTAAAGGTTGAAAGCCCGCGGCCCGCGGCAGGTATACGGAAGAAACGGAGAAAAAAGTCGCGCGGCCTGCCATTGGCAACCGGGACGGTTGCCCCACTTTAAGCAAGCTCACCCGACAAATCATGCCCGCTCACCCCGGCCGCGGCCGGGCAGGGAAAAAAGTACCAGGTATCTTTTTTATTTGCCATACCTACGCTTCGACGCCGCTGTTCGACGCCGCTTCAATCGGTTCGGGGGCGGCGACCTTGCGGTATCCCATGGCCTTGATCACCTCAAGAACCTCCGTCCAAGTGGGAAACAGCCTTTTGTTCGCTTCCTTATACTGCTGGACGGCCATGACGAACTCGAACTGTTCGTCGGTCATCTGGCCCTCTTCGGCAGACCTGCGGTCCGGGCTCCTTGCCTTGCCGGGACCGCGTCTGCGCTGCAGTCCCAGCCGGCGGTCTACTACGCTGCGGCGCCGGTCGTCACCCTGTCTGCGGTCTTTGGGGCAGTGAGTTTCCATTTGCCGATAGCCGGGTTCAGTATTCGTCATCGAAGAAGCCGCCGTCAAAATCGTGTTCCTGGGAATCTTCGGTCGTAAGATCGTAGAAGTCCTCGTAGGCCTGGTGCGACTCGATTACGACGTGCGCTTCGTCCACGAATTCCTCCGGCACCATCAAAACTATGGTTTTTTCGCCGTCCGCCTCGTCCCGCTGTTCCTTTACGATCACCGGAATATCTTCGTTCCGCAGCAAGGCCTCGTATTCCTCGGCCTGTTCCCGATCCCTGGCGACAGCGATCACGGCCAGATCCTGGACATTCGCCCGTGATTTTCCACCTCTTGGGGAGTGCTTTGCCATTTTAATCTCTCCATTACAAGCCGAATTGCCACTATCAACATTTCCGGTAATTTCGTCAAAATCGGTCCCGTAACTTACTGAAATTCCAAAAAAACAAAACCCGGTTTCGGATTCGCCGCGGCCTCTACGGATTTGTTGTCCTTCCGGACCTATAAATTTCAGCAATTCTGCACAGAAACGGGATTTTTTTCTGGCGGCGCCGCGGACTTTTGTATATTACCGACGATCATCAGGGCGGCCACTGGTGCCGCTCGTCCCAAAACGGCAGGTTTAATTTTTGCATGGAGGTTCGCGATGGCAAAAAAGAAAGAGCCATTGGTGGTAGCAAGCAAGGTCAAGGCGTACATCAAGAGCAAGGGCATGATGACCTCGGCCGACGCGGTCGACGCGCTCAGCGGAGCTGTCTACGACCTTCTCGACGTGGCTATCCGCCGCACGAAGGCCAACAAGAGAAGCACCGTCAAACCGCAGGATCTCTAAGCGGCTGAATCGAAAAGGGGTCAGGCCGTAATTATTGACATTTCTTCTTTAGCGAAGACTCCGCACGGATGAAAATCCGACAAATGTCAATAATTACGGCCTGATCCCTTTTGTTGCGCATCCGAGTTAATCTGTGAAAATCTGCGTGTCAGCTTCGCGGTTGGCTTTGCAATACGTGTTTAGCCTGACGGGCAGCCGTCTGTGGGGCAACCGTCCCGATTGCCATTGGCAGGCCGGAGGCCTGCCCCACTTTGGCTGCCGCCGCAGAGTCGCAGGCTTAACCAGCATTCGCTGCCTCTCGGGCTAAACACGTACGCTCTGCAAAAGCGGGCCGCGAAGCTGACCTGTGGCCAAAAAAAGATGTCGGAAACAGCACCGCAGATTCAACCCACCGCACCGTCCATGGCCGTCCTGACGTCGCGAAGGAAACCTGATATCGCCCGCCGCATTCCTGCGGCGTCGCCGAGATTGTCCTCGATACAGCTGACTATCCTCGATCCGATGATCACACCGTCGGCGCCGGCCGAGGCCATCGCCGCTGCATGCTCGGGCTTGCCTATGCCGAAACCAACGCACACCGGAACAGCAGTGATCGACTTGAGCCTCTTTACCAGGTCAGATGCCAGGCCGGAGAGTTTTTCGCGGCTGCCGGTGACGCCTAGAAGAGAAACCGTATAGATAAAGCCGGTGGTCTTAGACGCCACCAGCCGCAGCCTGTCGTCGTCGGTATTGGCAGTGGCCATGAACACTGTGTCGAGCCCGGCCTCACGTGCCGGTTCGGCGACCTCCGCCGCGTCGTCGATGCTCAAATCCGCCACTAGCACGCTGTTAACGCCCGCCTCGCGGCAGTCGGAGAAAAACCTTTTCGTACCGTATTGGTAGACCAGGTTGTAATACATCAAAAGGCCGATCGGTACGTCGCAGCAGCCGCGCAGGCGGCGGATGAAGTCCAGGGCCCGGGGCGGGTTCATCCCGCCGGCCGTGGCGCGGACGTCGGCCTTTTGAATGGTGGGGCCGTCCGCTATGGGGTCGGAGAAAGGCACGCCCAGCTCCAGCACATCGGCGCCGGCGTCGACGGCGGACTTGACCAGGGTAAAGCTGGTCTCCGGATCGGGATCGCCTATTACAAAAAAGGGTATCACCGCCGCGCGGCCGCGGCGGCTCAGTTCGGAGAATGTCTGGCCGTACGTCCTCATGATCGTCCACCCGTGTCCCTGTGCCGTCTAACTATCTCAAGGTCCTTATCGCCGCGACCCGAGAGACTCACAGCCACCGCTGTTTCGCTGCTCAATTCGCCCTTGAGACTGATCAGATAGGCCAAGGCGTGGGCACTCTCGAGGGCAGGCATTATTCCCTCCGTACGGCTCAGCAGCTCGAAGGCGTTCAAAACCTCCTCGTCTCCCGCGGCGACGTAGCGCGCCCGGCCTGTATCCTTGAGCAGGCAGTGCTCCGGTCCCACCGACGGATAGTCCAGGCCGGCGCTTATGGACTCGGTGGCGCTGACCTGGCCCTGGGCGTCCTGAAGCAGGTAGGCCTTGGCGCCATGAAGTATCCCCACCCTTCCGGTCACCAGTGTGGCCGCGTGCTGCCCGTTCTTGAGCCCCCTGCCGCCGGCCTCCACCCCAACGAGCTTGACGTTTTTGTCGTCCAGAAAGGCCGAGAACATGCCGATGGCGTTGCTGCCGCCGCCCACGCAGGCCACCGCCATGTCAGGCAGCCTGCCGAGCTGCTCGAGGCACTGCCGTCTGGTCTCTTTGCCGATGCAGCTCTGAAAGCGGCGGACTATCGTCGGATAGGGATGCGGACCGCAGGCCGAACCGAAAAGGTAAAAGGTGTCGGTCACGTTGGCGGTCCAATAGCGGAGGGCGTCGTTTATGGCGTCCTTGAGCGTACCAGTGCCGCCGGCGACGGCGATCACCTTGGCGCCGCAAAGCCTCATCTTGTGGACATTCACGTTCTGCCGTTCCATATCAGTGGTGCCCATGAATATCTTCGTCTCCATGCCCAGCAGCGCCCCCGTCATGGCGGTGGCAAGTCCGTGCTGGCCCGCCCCGGTTTCTGCGATGAGTTTGCGCTTGCGCATGTACCTTGCCAAAAGACCCTGCCCGAGGGTGTTGTTGACCTTGTGGGCCCCCCCGTGGAGAAGGTCCTCACGCTTGAGGTATACCTTGAAACCGACATGCTCGCTGAACCTGGATGCGAAATACAAAGGCGTAGGCCGGCCGGCGTAATCGCCAAGAAAGCCGTCGAGCTCGCTTATGAAACGCTCGTCGTCGCTGAAACGGTAAAAAGCCGCCTCCAGCTCCTCCAGCGCGGGTATCAAAACCTCCGGAACGTAGAAGCCGCCGTAATCTCCGAATCTGCCGGGGTGTTTCATGGCCGGTCTCAGCCCCTCAAATGCGATATATTGTCAAAAAGCTTCTGCATTTTAGCGTGGTCCTTCCTGCCAGGCGCGGATTCCACACCGCTGCAGACGTCGATGCCGTATACCCCGATCTCAACCGCCTCGGCTATATTATCCGGGTTTATCCCGCCTGCCAGAAAGACCCTTTTTTTCATGTGGCCGATGATGTTCCAGTCGAACGATCGTCCCGTGCCTCCGTATTTTCCCGGCTCGAAAGCATCCAGCAGCACGGCGTCCGTGAAGTACTCGTCCGCGGCGGCGATGTCGTCGGCGCTACGGACCCGCAGGGCCTTGATCGTCTTGACGTTCATAGAAAGCAATTGGCGGCATTCCTCGACGCTTTCGTCGCCGTGAAGCTGGACCCAGTTGAGCTGGCAACGCTCGATCCCTTCCGATATGTATTCGCGTTCGGCGTTGACAAAAACCCCCGCGATATCAACAAAACCCGGCAGCCGGTCGACGATATCGGCTGCGGCGGCGAAGCTGATGTACCGCGGGCTCGACGGGAAAAAATTGAAACCAAGCATATCCGCGCCCATATCGATCGCCGCGGCAGCGTCGTCGAAATTCGTAAGACCGCAGATTTTGATCTTGACTATCAGCATGTACCGGACCGCTTTTTCGCATCATTGGAGACAGTAACCAGCAGGCGGAGGCATTCAACCGCTTCGCCGCTGTCGATCGCCGCGCGGGCCGCCTCGATCGCGGCGGCGAAACCATCCGCGACGCCGCCGGCGATTATCGCGGCTGCGGCGTTAAGCACCACCATGTCCCTGCGCCAGCCGGTGTCCTCACCGGTAAGGACCGCCCGTACCACCGAGGCGCCTTCGGCCGGGCCGGACACAGCCGCGGCCGACAGGTCCGCCGGGGCCAGGCCGAACCGCCGCCCGTCGATCGTATACCGTTCGAACCGCCCGTCTTTCAGCTCGACGATCCTGGTCACGGAGGCTGTGCTCATCTCGTCCAGGCCTTCGGAATGAACCACCATGGCGCGGCGCACCCCCAGCAGGCCCAGCGCCGCTGCCGTTGTTTCCATCAGGCCTTCGTCGGCCACACCCAGCACCTGTCTGCCGGCGCCTGCAGGATTCGCAAGCGGACCGAGCATGTTGAAAACCGTACCGAACCCCAGGGCCTTCCTTACCGGTTGGACAAATTTCATTGCCGGATGAAACAACGGCGCGAACATGAAGCCGATTCGGGCCAGGCTTATGCACTCGGCCACGGTCTCAGCGCCGGCTTCGATATTCACTCCCAGTTCGGCGAGGCAGTCCGCCGAACCGCACGCGCTGGTTATGCCGCGGTTTCCGTGCTTGGCTACGTGGCAGCCCGCGCCCGCAGCCACTATGGCCGCGGCGGTGGATATGTTGAAGGCCTTCACCGCCGCGGCACCGGTGCCGCAGGTGTCGACCAGGTTTTCCACGGCTGTCCTGACCGGCACGGCATGGCGCCGCAGCGAGCCGGCCAGGCCGGCCAGTTCGGCAGCGCAGACGCCCTTGGCCTGCATCAGCGCCAAGAAGGCCGACAGCTGCACGTCGCTGACGCCGCCTTCGAAGACCGCATCCAGCACGGCCCCGGCCTGCTCGAATGTCAGGTCGCGTTTTTCCAGAAGCGGTTTTATGTATTCGGTTATCTGCGGCATCTCAACGCCCATGCTCGGCTATCGACAGAACGTTCTCAATTATTTTTCCGCCCGCCGGGGTCAGTATGCTCTCGGGGTGGAACTGTACGCCGAATATCGGCAGGCTTTTGTGCTCCATACCCATGACCACCCTTTCGAACCGGGCCGTAAGCTCGAGGCAATCCGGCAGGCGCACCGCGCAGAGGCTATGGTAGCGGCCTGCCTGCAGCGGGTTCTCAACACCTTTGAATATGCCTTTTCCATTGTGGGCTACCTTCGAGGGCTTGCCGTGAACCGGTTCAGGGGCGTGGCCGACCTCGCCCCCGAAATATTCCACGATGGCCTGATGGCCGAGGCACACTCCGAATATCGGAAGCTTGTCTTTGAAGTAATCTATGGCCGAAAGAGTAACGCCCGCGGCACCGGGGGTTCCCGGACCGGGGGAAATAACAAGAAGCGCCGGCCTGAATTCGTCCGCGACCCGGCGGAGCCGCTTCAAGGAGATATCGGCGCGATAAATTTGCGCCTCGCAGGATCTTTTGCAGAAATCGTCAACGAGATTGTACGTGAACGAATCGAAGTTGTCGATAAACAGTACTTTTCTGGGAACCGACTTCATCGCCTATCCTCTTCGGCGGCATTCATCCCGCCCTCGACCGCGCGAAGGCATGATTCCGCCTTATGTTCGGTCTCTTCATATTCGCTGCTGGGTATGCTGTCGTGCACTATTCCGGCGCCGGCGCGGATATAGGCCAGGCCGTCCCTGACCTGAAGGCTTCTTATGGTAATGCAGCTGTCAAAGCTTCCGTCCACGGTAAGGTACATCACCGCTCCGCCGTAGTAACCGCGCTTGTAGGTTTCGAGCCGCCGGATTATCTTCATCGCCTCTATCTTGGGCGCGCCGGTAAGAGTCCCCATATTCATGGTCGCAACATAGGCGCTGAGGGCGTCCAGACCGGGCGCCAGCGTACCCTTTACGTTGCTGACCAGGTGCTGAACCGAGGAGTACTTCTCCACCGTCAGCAGTTCCGTCACGACCCTGCTTCCGGGCGCGGCCACCCTGGCTATGTCGTTGCGGGCCAGGTCCACAAGCATGATGTGCTCGGCCAGCTCCTTGTGATCGAGTTTCAGCTCGGCCTCGTAGCGAAAGTCGGTGTCGGGGTCCACGGCGCCGTTCACCCGGCCCCTGGGCTTGGTTCCCGCGATCGGCCTGATCTCGACGACGCGGCCGTCGGCGGGCCCGCTTACGCGCAGGTTCAATTCCGGGCTCGAACCCATCAAAACCGTGCTGGGTGTCTTGATGTAGAACATATACGGCGACGGGTTCAGCGTCCGCAGTCGATTATAGATTTCCAGCGGCTCGTCGTGGCAGGAAACCATTTTCGTGCGGCTGAGAACCACCTGCAGGATGTCACCTTCAATTATGTGTTTCTTGGCGGTCCGGACCATCCGCTCGTATTCCTGCTGCGGGGTGTCGGTCCGGACTATCCTCCCGCCGCCAACCGTACGGCCGGCCGGAAGCGGCCGGCCCGCCGCTTCCTCGTAGTAGCCGAGGCATTCGACGGCCTCGTCGAATGCAACCCTCGGCCCCTCATCCGTGACTATACAGTTGACCACGGCGAAACCCTGCTGTTCGGCGTGATCATAAAGGGCGATGTTGTCGGCGAAGTAAAGCTCGTAATCCGGGTTGCCGAGCTGGTCCGAGTTGTTGGCCGGCAATTTCTCGAACTGGTCGATAAAATCGTAACTTATGGCGCCGAGCAGCCCGCAGGTGACCCGGAAAGGCTTGCTGGCCAGGCGAAAGGCGAACGCGACCGCTCGCAACACGTCCATCTGGTTGACGCTCTTGAGGCGGCTTTGTTCGTCGACAGCCCTGGAGTCATGCCTGATGGTCCCGCTGATGGTCTCCGCGCCGAACTCAACCGACCGGCAGAAATCGAACCTGCCCCGCCTGGCGGAAAGGAAAGCCAGCATCCGCCTGCCCGTCTGTCCCAGAGCCTTGATGGTGAAATCGGCGCCGGAACCAGAAAGGTACAACGCCGGTCTGGCGGTCGAGAAGGTCAGGGCGCCGCTTTCAGCGAGGTATTCCCGCGACTCGAAAAGACAGCTGTGTTCTCGGCGGCCGTAATCGCTGAGCTTGGCGAAGAAGTCAACCGCACTGCCCATGTCGATCGACCGCACGATAGGAACGATCTGGCCGGAGACAGCCTTTTTGACCTGTTCGTATTGGCTTGAGATATCCATAAGTCGCATCATACGCCGGTTTTATCGGTCCGGCCGGCGGCCAGCCGGTCGATCGACACGGCCAGAACGATTATCACACCTATCACTATCAATTGGGCGTTGGTCGATATGCCCAAGAGAGTACAGCCGTTTCTCAAAAAGCTTATAAGCAGAGTTCCGACGATCGTGCCGGCCACGGTGCCCCGGCCGCCCGCAAGGCTCGCGCCGCCGATGACGACCGCGGCGATTATATCAAGCTCTGCACCAAGGCCGGCCGTGGGCTGAGCCGAAACGGTCCTGCTGGTGGCTATCATCGACGCCACACCCACGAGCAACCCGGTGAGAGTATAAACCCAAATAAGGTTCTTATCAACTTTAACGCCCGCGTGAAAGGCTGCAGCTCTGTTGGAACCTATCGCATAAACATGCCGGCCAAGGCGGCTGCAGCGCAGCGAAAAGAACGCCAGTGCCGTGATAATCGCGAAGATGACCACCGAAATCGGCACTCCCAGGACCGTTCCTCCCCCGAGATAAGCGTACGAAGGCAAATTGATGGGCTGGCCGTCCCTGGCCACAAGCGCGATGCCGCGGTAGAAACTCATCGTTCCGAGCGTGACGATGAACGGCTGCAGCGAAAGCTTGGTCACAAGAAGGCCGTTGAGAAAGCCGCAGGCCGCGCCCAGGGAGATTCCCGCCGCCGTTCCCGCCACTTGGGAAAAACCCCGGGGGTCCTCGCCGCCGACGGCGACCATAACCGCGGCGGCGCCCATTCCGCACAGGGCCAGCATCGAACCCACCGAAAGATCTATGCCCGCCGATATGATGATGCCCGTCATTCCGATGGCTATGATCCCGTATACACTCGACCGGCGAAGGACGTTGAGGAAATTATCAATGGTAAGGAAAGTTTCGGGTCTCAGGGCGCTGAGAATGCAGATTATCAATATCAGCGACCCAAACGGCAGCAACTGTCTTATGATCCTGCTCATTGGTCAATCGGTCTCCACCGCAGCCAGGTGCATTATCTCATCCTGCGTAGTGGCGGCCGTCCGCAGGTTCCCCACCAGCCTTCCCCGGCGCATAACCAGAATCCGGTCGGTAATCCCGAGAAGCTCGGGCAGCTCCGAAGAGATAAAAAGGATGGCCTTTCCCTCCTCCGCCAGGCGGTTCAGCAGCCCGTAGATTTCCTTCTTGGCCCCCACGTCGATTCCCCGCGTGGGTTCGTCGAATATGAGAAACCTCGAAGCGGCCAGGAGCCAGCGGGCAATAAGAAGCTTCTGCTGATTTCCCCCTGAAAGGCTCTGTGCCGCGGCCCTTACCGACGGCCATTTCACGTTCAGCCGGCAGCACACCTCTTCAACAAGAGCGTTTTCTCTCGCAGGCCGGATCAACCTGCGCATTCCGAGCCTGTCCAGAGCGGCGATGGTAACGTTCCAGGAACAGGGCAGCTGAAGAAACAGCCCCGTTCGTTTGCGGTCCTCGGTCAGCAAGGCGATGCCTTTCTTGATCGCGTCCGACGGCCGCTCGACGGACAGCCTTTGTCCATCGAGCTCGACGACGCCGGCGTGTTTCTCGAGGCCGAAGACAGCCCTCGCCAGATCCGTCCGGCCCGATCCGACCAGGCCGGCCATTCCGACTATCTCGCCGGCGCCGATCTCGAACGATATGCCGCGCAGCTTCGGCGGCGCCGCAAGTTCCTTGACCCGAACCAGAACGCCTCCTGGCCGCGTTTGACGAGAGGGGAAAAAGTCGGTCAGCTCCCGCCCCACCATATGCCGCACTATCCGCCCTATGTTGAGCTTCCCGGTCGCGGAATTGTGCACACGCCGTCCGTCCCGGAGGACCGTGACCTCGTCGGCCAGGTTCACGATTTCCTCCAACCTGTGGGAGATGTATACCACGCAAATGCCTCTGTCGCGCAGCGTCCGGATCGTTGCGAACAGCCTGCCGGCTTCGGTTTCGCTTAGGCTCGACGTCGGCTCGTCCATTACTATTATGCGGCTTCGCCGGGCCAGGGCCTTGAGTATCTCGACCACCTGGCAGTCACCGGTGGACAGGCCTGACACCACCGCCGTCGGATCGATCGAGAAATTGCATTTTTCGGCGAGGCGGTGTGTTTGCTGTGTCATCGCGCGGCGGTTGACCGTGCCGGGCATGAACCACCGGGGCTCATTGCCGAGGAAAACATTTTCCGCCACCGACAGATGTTCGGCCAGATCCAGGTCCTGGTATATCATGGCCACGCCGGCCTCCAGCGCATCACGGGGACCGGCGAAGCTGAACGGGCGGCCGTAGATCTCGATACGGCCGGAATCGGGCGGATACAGGCCGGCAAGTATCTTCATCAGCGTGCTCTTGCCGGCACCGTTCTCGCCCACAACAGCGTGAACTGAACCCGCGGCGGCACGGAAATCAACCCGCCACAGAGCCTGGACGGGACCGAAACACTTCGAAACATCCTCCATCCGAACCGCGCAGGCTCCGGTGACGGTGTTTTTTGCGCCGCGGATCATTGCAGGCTAAGCAGCGACTTTATGGCCGGATCATCGAGCCTGTCACCGGTGACCAGCTCCACTCCGGTGTCTATGCGTCGGGACACATGTCCGCCCCCGACTTTGGTTACGGCCGCCTTGACGCCTTCGTATCCCATCTTATAAGGGTTCTGAACCACAAGAGAGTCGATCGCACCGGTCTTTAGGGCCGCCACGAGGGCCTCCTCGGCGTCGAAGCCGATCATCTTCACCCGATCCAGCCTCCCCTGGCTCCGCAGGGCCTGAAGAGCGCCCACCGAGGTGGAGGCATTGCATGCGTAGAGACCGTCGAGTTCAGTATTCTTGGTCAGCAGGTCCTCGACTGCCTGCAGCGCGGTCTCGACCGTATCCATGCCGTACTTGGCGTCGACGATCTCTATGCCGCCGAACTCCTTCCGAATCGTGTCTATGAAGCCGTTCTCACGGTTCGTGGTCGAAGCGGAATTGGGCATGTACTTGACCACCACGATTTTTCCGGAGCCCTCCAGTATTCGGCCCATCCGCCTGGCGGCTATAACGCCCCCCCGGTAGTTGTCGGTCGCCACGAAAGAAACGATCTTGTCCGTGTCCACCGCGGAGTCGATGATTACGCAGGGAATCCCCCTGTCGTGCATCTTCTCGACGGCCGGAACCAGTGCCTTGTCATCCAGCGGCGCCAGCACCACCGCCGACACCCTGCCGACGATGAAATCCTCAATGATCTGGATCTGCTTTTCCCTGTCGCTTTCGCGCTCGGGGCCGTTCCAGAAAATGGAAACACCCATTTCTCTGCCGGCCGCCTCGGCGCCTGCGCGGACCGACTGCCAGAAGATGTGGGTGGTTCCCTTGGGTATTACGGCGATTCGCAGGCCATGCGGGCGACCGGGCTTTCGCGCGATACCGATTACCACGAAAATGATACAGACGACTACAAGGCCGGCGACTATGGGTAACGTCTTTTTCATCGCCGTGAAAGTATAGCCGGCGGCGGGTAGAATGGCAAGGGAGGGGAGGGGGGATAATATAGTAGGTAGGAGGTAGTATGTAGTATGTAAGGAACCTGAATTTAGGTAAGCGCCAATTCGACGGCCGCTTAAGCTTGAAAGCCCCCAAAAACGGGGCATCGCCAGCCAGCCGCCCCT
>Ga0180433_10003813_pt1 | contig 21839 bp, 21 predicted proteins | sample SS_ome_8_FD_132980 | JGI IMG/M metagenome (GOLD analysis project Ga0180433, IMG submission 132980) | Hypersaline lake sediment archaeal communities from the Salton Sea, California, USA - SS_1_D_1 metaG | ecosystem: Environmental > Aquatic > Non-marine Saline and Alkaline > Hypersaline >... | reverse complement strand
AGATTCAGAGCAGTTTAAAACTAAAGCGAAATTTACGCCTTTTGAAGATTCTGATTTATCTCATCGAAAAACCCATATTTTAATACGGAAAGTTTTTTTACGTGGTATTGAGATAAATAATGAAAAATATCTCTCGCTAGGGAAAATTATCTAAAAAATATATAAAAGGCTAATCATAATTATATTAAATTAAATTTGAATCCAAGTTTAATAATGAATGAAAAAGTAAAATTTAGTTTAGAAGATGGTAATCTCCTCATAAAATTTGCTCGAGATAATATAGAATATTACCTAAAGAATAATAGGAGGATTCCTATTCCCGAGGAGATTAAAAAGAGATTTTCAGAAAAATATGGTGCATTCGTCACACTGAATCGTATCGATGTAGAAGGAAATCCATTAAGGGGGTGTATTGGATATATAGAACCCATATATCCTTTATTTGATATTGTGCATAAGGTCTCGATTAGCTCAGCATTAGAGGATCCCCGCTTTCCACCAATAAAAAAAGAGGAATTGGATAAGATAATAATAGAATTATCAATACTCACGCCTCCTCAATTACTTGAAGTGGATGATCCTAAGGAGTATTTACAACTTATCGTTATTGGAAGGGATGGATTAATCGCTGAGAGAGGAATGAGAAGAGGATTATTACTTCCTCAAGTACCCATCGACCATGGAAGGAACTGGGATGCAGAAACCTTTTTAAACCATACTTGTAATAAGGCTTATCTACCAGATAATGCTTGGAAAGAAAAGGATACTAAAATATATTCCTTTCAAGCAATATTATTTGAAGAAACAGAACCATCCGGTGAAGTGAAAAGAAAGTATTTAGTACCATAAAATACAATGATTTTTGTGAAATAACATGAATAATTCCATCGAAAGGATTATATCCATTGACATATCTTCAAATTCTATAAAGATCGCTTTAGTTTCGGATCATTTAAGGATAGAACATACCACCAGACAAAATATAAAAATATATAATGAGGATATAGATGGCTTTTCGAAAAGAATCGATATGAATGATCTATGGTATAAAATTAAATTCGCGATTAATGACATTATTAAAAACCACAAGACTACTGATCTAAATATTATTGGCATATCAACATGCGCCCAAAGGATTGCATGTGTTTTTTTGGATAAAGATGGAGAACCAATCTATGGCGGACCTAATACTGATGTCCGTGGTATTGACTCTGCTTATTTAATTGATGATGCATTTTCTGAAGAGGAATTGTTTGAAATAACTGCTCATAATCCCTCACTATTATTTTGTTTAGCAAGATTATTATGGTTTAAAGAAGAAGAAGAAGAAAATTACAAAAGAATTCATAAAATATTAATGCTTGATGATTGGCTAGGGTATAAACTCTCTGGAGTTATTTATACAGACTTAACTTCTTTGGCTGAATCTCAGTTGATCGATATCAAAAAGGGTAATTGGAGTTCAGAGATAATTGAGGAGTTTGATATAGATCCAAATCTCTTTCCTCCAATATTAGAATCCGGCTCTCAAATTGGGTATTTGAACTCGGATTTAATACCTAGCTTTAAAACGAAAAATAAAAATATTCCCATCTTTAAAAATGGCGCAGATACACAGCTATCTTTATTAGGAATGGGTGCGATCAATAAAGGAGATTTAGGGATTAGTTTAGGAACTACTGCCCCTTTACATCTAGTATTAGAAAAACCTTATATCGACCCAAATATGACTTTTTGGACATCCTATCATTCCATTCCGGGAAGATATATTCTTGAAGCCCATGCAGGTAATACGGGAGAACTATATAACTGGTTTAAGAAGAGTTTTTTGAAATATATTTCAGAAGATCCCGACACTCTTATCGCTTCATTTCTTAAACACTCAAAACCTGGTGCTTTATCGACATTTGCGTATTTAGGTCCTGAACTTATGAACATCAAAAATCAAACTTCAATTAAACGAGGAGTATTTGTCTTTCCCCCTCCAATGATGATATCAGATGCATTACCAACTTTAAAGGATTTTGCTCGTAGTATTATTGAAAATATCGCCTTTGGAATCTATGAAAATTTTAATGCGCTTAAGAAATTTCAAATTACAAACGTATTTTGTGGCGGAGGCATGAGTAAATCGAAAGAAATTCTAAAAGTAATTGCTAACGTATTAAATACAAATCTAATTGTTCCAGAATACAAGGATACCTCATTTATTGGTGGTGCTATGAATGTTCTTATAGCTTTAGAATATTTTAAAGATTATAAAACAATTATCGATGAACTAATTAAATTTGAAATAATTGAAAATGACCCTTCTCTAATAGATAAATATACACAACTATATCTACAGTGGAAAAATATTAAAAAGAAGATTGACAATTTGTAGTAGTCCTTTTATTATATTCAATATTTTTATCTCTTGTCATTATATTCTTTGAATCCGATAATAAATAAAAAAAAGTGGGTGATAATAGAATGTCTTTTGAGAGTATAGAATCATGTTTGAAAGAAATTGAAGATCGTTATAACACAAATGAAAAAGTGAAAAAAAAATTAGCCAATTATGATGAGCCAATTCAAATTACATTTCTTGATTCAAATCGATCAGTTTTATTATTAATTAATAAAGATCAGGGAATAGATATCAAAACAAATACTAGTGATGAAAACGCTCCTATAAAAATTGAATTTAGTTCAGAAAAAGTTATGTTTGATTTATTCAATAAAGAAATTGGAGCTGTAAAAGCATATTCTGACGGAAAAATTAAGGTTGTTGAAGGAAAAATAAGAAATTTAATGAAACTTAAAAGTTTAATGTTTTAAAAGTTCTATATTATTTTTTAATTGATTTATTTTATATACAATTTATTATGCACATAGATAAGAAACAATTTACTCGATTAAAATTATGTGAGGTATTAAAAGTATGAAAGCATTAATAACAGCTAGCTTAACAGAGCAAACTATAAAAGAATTAGAGGAAATTATGGAAGTGACCTATGAAAGCTGGAGAGACACAGGAATTATATATTTTGATGCAAAAGAATTGTTAGAGAAATTAGAGGGATATGATATCTTTATTACTGCTGCAGATGATTTAAAAAAGGAAGAGTTTTTTGAGCAAACTAACTTAAAATTAATTGTCAGCTGTCGTGGAGATCCTTTTAATGTGAATCTTAAGGCTGCTAATAAAAAAAATATTCCAATTCTCTACACTCCTTTGAGAAATGTTGATGCTGTTGCTGAACTAACTATTGGATATATGATTAATTTAGCACGAAATATTACAGCATTAGATAGATTTATACATTCTGATAATTTTAGCATTGTTGACTTTGAGGATTGGATTGCAGTTTACAACAAGTATATGGGAGTGGAATTATTAAATAAAAAAGTTGGTATCGTTGGTTTAGGAGAAATTGGACAAAGAGTCGCAAAAGTATTAAAAGCACTTGGATGTCGGATCCTTGTATATGATCCCTTTATAAATGAAGATTTTATTACACAGTATGGCGAAAAAGTTGATCTAGATCATTTAATGAAAGAGTCAGATTTTATTACGATTCACGCAACCTCAACGGATGAAAACGACAATTTAATAGACGAAGGGCGGATAAAAATGATGAAAAAAACAGCCTTTCTAATTAATTTAGCAAAAGGGAGTTTATTGGATTACGAGGCACTTTTTGAAGCTTTAAAGGATAAAACAATCGCGGGCGCTGCTTTAGATGTATTTCCATTAGAACCGATCGAAGAAGATAACAAGTTCTTACAACTTGAAAATGTGATTGTAAGCCCTCATATGGGGGGTAATACTGCTGAAGTAATTTCTAGGCAATCTGAGATGATTTTAAGAGATTTAAAGAAATGGTTGAATGATAGATCTCCTATCCATATTCTGAATCCTGAAGTTCTTAAACATCAACCTCATAAAAAACTGAAATTCAATCATGAGTTAAATGAAAGGAAAAATCAATTGGTAACCATATGTAATAAACTGTTAACAGACGGATATGTTATTGGATCTGCTGGAAATGTAAGCATGCGCTTGATCTATGATGATCAAGAACTTATTTTAATCACTCCCAGCAATTTAAGGTATGATGAGATGAAACCTGATGATCTTCTAATAATAAATTTAGACGGTAAGGTTATTGAAGGAGAGAGAAATCCATCTGTGGAAAAGCATCTTCACCTTAATATCTATAAAGCAAGAGATGATGTAAATGCTGTAATTCACTCTCATGGTATATATTCGACAATCTTAAGTACTTTAAATTTATCATTACCTCCGATTATTGAGGAATTAGTTCCTTATTTAGGGGGGGAGATTGTTTGTGCCGAATACGGGGAAGCTGGTACAGAAGAGTTGGCAAGAAACGTAGTAAAGAGCCTTGAGGATAAAAATGCGGTATTACTCGCCAATCATGGAAATCTTTGTTGTGGTAGTCATTTAGATGGTGCCTATATGGTTCTTAAATACTTAGAAAGAGGCGCAAAAATCTATTACTTAGCTAAATTAATAAAGGACCCAAATTTGTTACCTGAGGAAACGATTGATTATGAGAAAGATATCTTTGAAATTTTTAAGGAATCAAAAAAAATATAGTCTATCCCTTAGTTTTCTTATTATTACTTTTCAATATATTGAGTGTACAACATAAAATTTAGCAATTATAATTAAATTATGAAAAATTATTAAGCAATATTACTTGACTAGTTAATAAATCTCAGAGGGAATAAATCAATAGAAAGATCTTAACTTCAAATGGATAAGATATGACTATTAGCACATAAAAGGTGAAATTAGCGATGGATCTAAGTGGTGTTATTGTTCCTTCTTTGACTTTTTTTGATGATAATCAAAGTATAAATAATGAAATTCAAACACTCTTAATTAAACACTTACTTGTAAATGGAGCTGATGCCATACTCCTTTTCAGTCTGATTGGGGAGGGTTTACTTTTTTGTGAGGATAACGAGCAAACACTTAACTTAATTGATCTCACTTATGAAGTTACTGGAAACAAGACACCAATTCTTTTAAATATCATTGGTAATAATGAAATAAACATAATTGATAGATTAGATGAATTAGGAAAAAAGTATCCAAAATTAATCTTTGTCCTTCCTCCACCATTTTATAAAAAATATTCATTAATAGAATTGAAATCCTATTTTGAAAATATTTTTAGTTCAATTAATATAAAAAATCCCTTAATACTCTATAACAATCCAATTAAATTTCAAGAAAACGAAATAAATCCCGATATCGTAACCAAAATAAGGGAATTTTCAAATATGAGAGGACTTATCGATGATTTTGAAAATATAAACTATGCAAAGTTTTATTGTTCTAACATAAGTGACAATTTTTCAATATTTTGCTCTAATGAAGGAAATTTTCAAAAATATTTCCAACTACTACCGCCAGAGCATTATAAAATAAGTGGTATTGTTCCAAGTATTAGTAATTTAGTTAATTTATGCTCTAAACTCTATTATTGCGCATTAGAGGAGAAGATATTAGAATTACACCAATATCAAGATGAGCTTAATGATCTACACACTAAAATATATGATCCAAAAATTGATCTAGGAAAAGTGCGAAGGGGTTTAAAGTATGCTTTTCTTTACTTATATAAAGATATTATATCTACTCCACTAAAGTATAATTATAATATCTCTCCAGAACTTCAGAGAAATTTAGATGAAATAACAATAGGAAGAATCAATGCAACTATAAATTATTTAATTAATCAAAAATATATTTATAAATTATATTCATTAGGCAAAAAAGAAATTTATCAGCTTGACGATATTATACAAATCTTTTCTGATGTCAAAATTTTAATAAATCAAGGGAAAATTAAAAAAGTTATTGGACCTTACAAGGCAAACTTTAATACAATTTACCGAGTAAATTTTGAGAAATCAAAGATATTATTTCGATTTCAAACATCAGGATATTTTCGTTCAGAAGATATGGTTAAAGAAAAACTCATATTCCCCTTATTAGATGGTACTATTAATAGCGGTCTTACTACTTTTAGGGAGTCAATAAAAACTCTCATCCTTTCTAAGAAAGGAGAGTATCTTTTTAGAGAAGATAAACCTCCTGTTATCCCCGTAAGCGATTTATTATATTTTGATGAAACTAAAGAAAAAATCCCTTATAATTTCAGTATTCAAGAATACATACGAGGCAAATCCTTAGATAAAATATTAGGGGAAGGTGTGAACTTTTCAAAAACAAAATATTTGAATTTATTTTATAATATCGGAGATATTTTAGGAAAACTCCATAATATAGAATTTAATTCGTTTCACGAAAGTTTATATGATATTGGGAAAGATGGTACGGATAACTGGATAGATGTTTTTGAAACAAAATTGGATTTAGAGATTCAAGAATTGAGAAAAAATAAATTTGAAATAAGTAAAGAAGCTTCTAAATATTTTAAAGACCATTCATCTCTTCTAACACAGAAACAAACTCCTGTTTTAATCCATAATGATTATCAACTAACTAATATTATTGGAAAAGAGGAATCGGGCAAAATTAATATTAATGGGATAATTGATTTTGATGATTGGACAGTAGGAGTGAAAGCCCAAGATTTTGTAAAACTATATTTTTTAACTTTCAATATAATAAAAAATGTAGATATTTTAAATTCCTTTTTTAGCGGCTACAAAAAGCATCAAACCATTGAACCGGATTTTAATCTCCAATTAGAATTTTATACTGCTTTTTGGCTATTAAAAATGCTAAATTATGAATCTTTAAAGAAGAAGGAAAACGAGCTGTCTGGAATTTCAAAAACAAACAATATTGATTATTATCTAGGGAATTAAGAAAAATAATTTCTGATTAATATTTATTGATATAGAACGCATACTATTAACGGAAAATTCCAAGGAACTTTATCGCCATTATAGATTAAGGATTTAACCTCATCAGATGCATCAATAGTGGAATTATCTTTAAACACTTTCCAAGCAAGTTTACCTATTATCTCTTCATTGTTGATAATTTCATCAAAATTTTCTTTAATACCTGCCCAGTAAATTCGATTTTTATCCATAATTTCTTTTAAGTCAACTAATTGAACTAAATTCTCTAATACGATGTTTTCACTTACGAATGTAAAATTCTCACTAAATTTTTTAGCCAAATCTTCGGGTGCACCTAAGGTTCTATCGTATAAAAATACTATTCCTAAAGCTTTCAAATCTATCTCATCTAAATTAGGTTGTTTAATAATAAGAAATAGGTAGATTTTATTTAGATTTAGTTTATAGAAAATAAATATTATCAAGTAAATTATTTTTAAAATCGATTCTATTGCTATAGATTCTTTTATTTAAAAAAGGAATTGTTTTTAGTCATTAATAAACTCAAAATATGCATTGTATCCTACCAAAACGCTTTTCGAAATCGTTCTATAGTCTCTTCTAAACTATCCTCAATTTCAAATTCGAATTTTCTAAAAATACTTACATCGTTATCCCAATTTTCTAACATCTGAGGAGAATATAAATTAAAGAATCTTTCGATGACTTCTTCTAATTCTTCGATTACTTTCTTCTCTTTTACTTTTTTTGAAGAATTAGCGATAAAAATTAATCCATTTTTTTTTAAGATTGTAAATCTTTTATTTTGTAATTCAAAATTGGATAAGCCATCTTTTACAACCTCCTCTGCAAATGAGTTTAAAGCAGAGAGTAAACTTCCAAATAACTGATCATCAAAATTTTCATCATATATTCGATGAAATAATACAATTCCGGCTTCTGATAAAATCCAAATATCTTGTAGAATTTTCATTAAACTACACTAATCTCTATTATCAGTATATAAAATAAGAAAAAATTTGAAAATAAATTTTTACTTAGGTATAAAAATTAATCTGTTCTAGGTCTTATGTATCCAAAATAAGCTCCTATTATACCGAGAAATACAAATATCCACGCTAAAAAGTAAAATACTGTAAAACCCGCCCCTCCTGCTAAAATCGTTAATCTATCGATTAGAAAGTTAAAAGGAACCAAAATAAAAAATAAAGACATCAAACATAAAGAAAGGAAAGCTTTCTTAAATAAATCTTTATCCGTTAATCTATATGATTGATAAGAGCGAAACATAAAAGGGAAATAGATCATTGCCATGAATATAAAGATAAACAGAAAAGCAATAGCGTCTAATAAAACATCACCTGGCTCATAAAGAAACAATGAACAAAGAAATGTTGTAGCAAATGTTATTATAACAATAACCCTTTCAATAGAATTATATCCTTTCTCAAAAACTTTCACTTTTAACACATAAGAAAGGTAAATTGCGATTGAGAGTAATACAAAGCTTATCCGAAAATCGATTATTCGATAAATTATCCAAGAAAAAGGAGTGCTAGGGTCTGAAAGATTTCGATCGACAATAAAATCAATTCCGGAATATAGAATAAGTACTTTCGATAGCCATGAAAATATAATTGCAATAGTGTAAAGAAGGAAAATAAATAGCAAGTATAAAGTCAACTGATGCTTTTTTTCTAAATATTTCAATAAAATTAAAACTAAAATAATAGTTGCACAGATGATAATAACGGATTCAAAGACCATTCCTACGAATTGGGGGTCCATATCAAACTAAAAATTGAATTTGTATTTATATATTCAGTTTCCAAAATATAAATTAAAATCATAAATTTTGTTAAGGAATTGATCATTTTTTTTTCTTAAATTTTAATTATAAATTTCATAATTTCTAAACCCCTTTAATCTCTTGAAAATGAAAATTACCGATAAAGAAACCGAATTGATTATAGAAATAATAAAGAATGCAATCAAAATTACTGAATGGTTTAAAATAAAAGGTTTCCAGTCATATATAAAACAAGACCAATCTCCTGTCACACTAGCTGATTTTGCTTCGCAAATTTATATTATCAGTAAATTAAAAAACAATTTTCCCGAAGATTCGATTATAGCAGAAGAGAGTTTTTCTTCTGAGGTGAATTTGAGTTCTAAAAAAATAATTTATTCGTGCTATGACGAATTAAATCTTTCCTTAAAACCTAATTTTAAAGATATTTTAAATTACCGGGGTCCTGCTTCTGAAACGCGATGGTCAATCGATCCTATTGATGGAACGAAAGGATATCAGGAGTCTTTATCATATGCGATAGGTATAGGCTTAATTAGTAAAAATGAGAAAATATTTAGTATAATCGGGGTTCCGAACTATAGTAATAATCAGATAGCAATATTCTATGCCAATAAAGGTAGAGGAGCGAGAGCTTCATATGGTAATAGAGAATTTAATCCAATAAAAATAAGTGAAAAAGAAAATATTAAACAATATACCCTTTGCCATTCATTGCATTATGATGAACCATGGGTTATGGAATTATCTAAAATAATGGGGATAAAAACATATAAGCAATTAGATAGTATGGCTAAATTTTGTATGATTGCCGACGGTTCCGCGGATCTTTATATAAAACCTATGAATGAAACTCGTTCTTTCATCTGGGATTTCTTACCTGGCCATTTATTAGTAACGGAAGCTGGGGGTATTGTTACTGATCTAATGGGGAAAATTCCGGAATACGTTAACGATAAATGCCTAATTTCAGCACCTGGTTTAGTAGTTTCAAATGGAAAATCTCATGATCAAATAATCGAGATAATTAAGAATAACCAAAATCTTTTCAATTAAAAAACAAAATTAAACACTATAATTGTATAAAACTTAAAATATTTGTTTGAATTTGATTTACGTTTATTTCCAAATTCGATAATTTAATTCCAACTAGCCGAACTTTCTTATTATTATTTCTAAATTCTTTTATTAGATCAATGACAACTCGAAGTACTTTTTCTTTATTATTTATAGGACTTTTCAAACTATGCGATCGTGTATAAGTTAAAAATCCCTCAAATCTAATCTTCAAAGTGATTGTTCGATAAATTATATTCTCTTTTTCTAACTTAACATGAATCTTATCATTAATTTCCTCTAATTTTGATAATATTTCACTAAAGTCATCTGTATCCTCATAAAAAGTTCTTTCTTTACTAATGGATTTCCGTTCATCATGAAATTCTTTAACTTCTCTGGCATCTAAACCATGAACTATATTCCAAACCCATTCTCCATTTTTTCCAAATTTTTCAATCATTTGATATAGTGGAATCTGAATGATATGTCCGATTTTATAAATACCTTTTTTATTATAATATATTTTTGATTTTTGTCCTATACCCGGAATCTTTTTAATATCCATATTTTTTAGGAATTCTACTCTTTCATTATCTTTAACAATAGTGACTCCATTAGGTTTATTAAAATCTGAAGCAATTTTAGCTATTGATTTACTTGAAGCACAACCAATTGATAAGCTTATACCAACTCTATTTAATATCTCTTCTTGAATCTTCTTAGCTACTTCTTCTGCTTGGTCAAATGAACTACAGATTTCTGTCATATCGAGATATGCCTCATCAATACCCATCTTTTGAAATATTGGGGAATAAGAATTAAGAATCTTCATAACTTGTTGAGAACTTAGGTAATATTTCTCATGATTTGGTTTCAAGAAAACTCCATGAGGACATAATCTAAAGGCTTTGGATATTGGCATTGCAGAATGTAATCCAAAATTACGAGCTTCATATGAACATGTTGCAACCACGCCCCTTCCTTTTCCTCCTTTCGGATCAGCCCCGATTATTACTGGCTTATCTCTATATTCTGGGTTATCTCGAATCTCAACTGCAGCAAAAAAGCAATCTAAATCGCAATGAAAGATTATTCGAGGCATATAGATCAATTAGATAGCATTGAAATAAAAGATCATAAAAATAATGGTAAGATACTTTTTAAAAAAAAAGTCTGTTTAGAATTTTTAATAATACTAAAATTGATAAACTCTCTTAAATCGCTTTTAACGAATATTTTATTTAAATTGATACTTTTTATCTCTTAATGATTTTAATTTTTTGAAATGGTAGCATATGGAAGATGATAATCTAATCGATATGAAAGAAGATATTGTTAATGCTGGAAGAGATTTATTTAATAAAGGCATATTAGAAAATAATGAAGGTAACATAAGTCTGAGGGTATCTAAAAAAGATGAAATGCTAATAACTCCCACTGGGAATAATTATCAAAAAATTACTGCTAATCAAGTAGTCCACATGAAATTTAATGGGACTGCACTGAGTACAGGTAAATTACCCTCAACCGAAGCTAAAATGCACGCATTAATTTATGAATCACGTCCTAAAGTTAAATGCATTATTCATACTCACTCTACTTATGCCTCTATGCTTTCTATAATCAGAAAAAGGATTCCGATTATTATGGAAGAACAAATAATTTATCTTGGGGGATCAATTGAGATCTCACCTTATGGGGAGGCTCATACAGACGATATAGGTGAATCAGCATTAGCAGCATTGAGTTATAAAAACGGAGCACTTTTAGCTAATCATGGAGTTATAGTATGTGGAAAATCTATTCAAAATACTGTTAAAAGTGCAGAATTAGTAGAAAAGCTTGCGAAAGTCTATTGGGGGGCACTTCAAATTGGAGAACCTTATACCCTTGATAATGAACCTTTGGAAAAATTTAGAGATATGTTTAAAAAACTATTCTCTTCTTGTCCACGGAGTATGTTAAAAGATTTATAAAAAAAATTTTTAATCATGCAGTTAGGCATAAGCACACTTGGGCATCTCATTGATTTTACCACATCTAATAAAGCAATTGATTTACCAAAAAGTTTATTTCAAGCAACAGAATCATGTTTAAATTACATTGAAGAAAATGGAATTGAAGTAATAGAGCTTGTTATTGAACCTCAGAGTTTTCTAAGAGGAGATCAAAGACAAAATTTTATGGATCTTCTTACAGCTTATTCTGTTAAGAAACAAGTGCATGGCCCATATATCGATATTAATCTCTGTTCTCATAATTCCACGATTTCTCAAGCTTCAATAGATGCTTATATTGAGACATATACTCTATGTAAAGATTTAATGATTAATCTAATGACTATTCATCCCGGTATAGCCAATTCTATGATAGAATCCCTTCGAAAATATAATAAATTACAATTAATATCATCATTAAATATTTTAATTGATTCTATTGATGATAAAGAGTTTATTCTTTGTTTAGAAAACATGCCAAAAGATACTAGCATAATGTTAAATGATGAAAACATTTCAGATATTTTTTCAAGTCTAAATAGGGAAGAACTTTTCTTAACCTATGACACTAGTCATTTTTATACAAATTCGGGAAATGTCACTTATCTTTGGGAAAAATTACATGAAAAGATAAAAAACATTCACCTTGTTGATAACTATACAAAGGAAGCAGATCCACATCCCCCACTTGGTACAGGCAAAATTGATTTTGAAAGGATAATTGAAATTATTAACAGCTTTAATTACAAAGGTTCTTTAATTATAGAATTATCTTCTGCCAAAGGATTAACCCAAAGTGTAGAATATATAACAAGGTATATATAACTATACTGAAATTTTCTTTTCTTTCTTTTCAAAGATTCTTAAAGGTTATTAATCAATAATCTTTAATAGAGCTTATAATGAAAATCATTTCTTTACAAGTAACTGATGATTTATACGATAGATTTGAAAAAGTTAGAAATGAAAGTGGATTCAGTTCTAAAAGTGAAGCATTAAGAGATGCTATTACCATATTCATTGAAAGCCATGAAAAGTTTGAAAATTTAGAGGGATATAAAATCATGGCTATTAATTTAGTATATCCATTTAAAGAACAAATCATAGATGAAATTTCAGAATTATATCACAACTTTCACTCTATAATTAAAGCAGCAACAGATTGGCGGATAGCTGAAAAGAAAATTGAAAATATTTTAGTAGTTGGAGAATTTGGATTGATCAAAGATTTTTATCAAAGTTTAGCACGTATTCGGGAAGTTATTTCTAATATTCATGAAATTTTAATAGATTAACTTTCAATTCAGAATCGTAAAGTTAAATCAACATGTTCGGATGGTCTCTGGGTTATTTCACTTGTACTTATAATATCCGAGCCTGAAAGCACATAATTTAGGACGTTTTCTTGGGTTATATTTCCTGAGACCTCAACTAAAACTTTATCACGTAAATTATGTGCTTTTAATAAATTAACTGCTTCTTCTACCTTATCGGGTGTAAAATTATCTAACATAATAATATCCGCTCCATTTCTTGCAGCAATTAAAGCGTCATCAACTCGTTCTACTTCAATCTCAATCTTTTTTGAGAAACTTGCCACTTTCTTTACTTCTGATAAAAGTTGTGGAATATTACCACTGTAAAACTTGAGATGAGTATCTTTTAGAAGGATCATATCATCTAATGAAAATCGATGGGGATCACCACCCCCGATTATTGTAGCTTTTTTTTCAAAAAATCTTAAGCCGGGAGTTGTCTTTCGTGTGCACGCTATTCTAGCCGATTTATCAGATTGATTTATTATTGAAACATACTTACGTGTTGTTGATGTAATAGCACTCATATGAGTTATTAAATTTAATCCAACTCTTTCACCTAATAAGATATTTCGCGTGTTTCCATTTAATTCTGCTATAATGTCGCCTTCCTTAATTGGATCGCCATCCTTTTTCTTAAAATTTATTTTAACATCAAGCATATCGTAGAGAATTTTTACTTCATCTAATCCAGATATATAACCAAAGCTTTTAGAAATAATTTTAGCTGAGGATATTGCATCTATTGGGATAGTAGAAGAACTTATATCTTCATAACTGGAATCTTCCTCAAGAAATTCTCTAATTTTTCTTTCAATTAAGATTCTATTATAGCTCATCAGCACACAACTTTGAATTTATTTTGAGTACTATTATTATATTATGTTATTTAATTAAAATTATGCCAGATATTCAACAGCTACTCATTCCTAATAATGATGTTACTCTTGAAGCAGAATATTTCCCACCAAAAAATGGCACTATTAGAACTAGTACTTTAATTTGTCATCCACATCCCCAGTTTGGGGGAGATATGTATAACAATGTAGTCTCACGTATCTTTAAAACATTAATTAACTGTAATCTCGCTACTTTACGCTTCAACTTTAGGGGTGTTGGCAAATCTACGGGGAGTCATACTGAAGGTCAAGGTGAGATAAGTGATGTAAAAGCATGTATTGATTTTTTAATTAATAATCTTAATATCGATTCCATATTGATATGTGGGTATTCTTATGGTGCAGCTATTGGTTGTAATGCTGTTAATTATTCACAAAACATTATTGGATTTGTAGCAATATCGTTTCCATGGGATTTCATGGGAATAACATATAAAAAAAACTCTCAAACGAATAAGCCAAAATTATTCATCCAAGGAAATAAAGATAATATAGCCCATTTTAATAACTTTCTAGAGCATTACGATGACTATGATACTCCTAAAGAATATAAAATAATTGATGGCGCAGATCATTTCTACTGGGGTTATGAAAAACAAGTTGCTGAATTGGTTTATCGGTTTTATTCAACTTTAATATGATGGGATTCTAAATTTTTAATAATATTTTCCCAAATTGGTTGTGCTCACTCAAACGTTGTTCAGCTTCACGAATTTTTTCTAAGGGATATATTTTATCTATAACAGGTTTCAATTTACCTAGAAAAATTAAATTCATCACTTCTCGAAACTCTTTTTGATTACTCATAGTGGAACCAATTATCTTAAGTTGTTTCCAAAAGATTTGTCTAAGATCTATTTCCGAAATAGGACCTGTTGTAGCACCGGGAATAACTAGACGACCTCCGGGTTTTAATAATCGAATACTGGTTTTAAAAGTTTCCTGCCCGACACTATCTATAACCACATCAACTCCTTGCTTATTTGTAATTTGAGTATATATAAATTTATCAAATTCAGGATTCTCGACGTAATTCACAACATGATCTGCCCCTAATTTTAGTGCTTGATCCATTTTTTCATTAGTACTAGTTGATGCAATAACATTTGCTCCTAAATATTTCGCAATTTGTATAGCAGCGCTAGAAACACCTCCTCCCGCCCCGTGTATAAAAATAAATTCTTCCGATTTCAGGTTTGCTTGAGTAGTTAACATCCTCCAAGCAGTTAAAAATGTTAAAGGCACAGCAGCAACAGAATTTAACTCAATTTTTTCAGGAATTTTAATCGCATTAATCTCAGGTACTTTAAAATATTCTGCAAATGTCCCCCATTTATGTTCTCCTAAAATAGAAAAATCATTACATAAATTTTGCTTTCCTGAGAGACAGAAGAAACATTTACCACAACTTAACCCGGGATTTATAGCAACTTGATCACCTTCATTAAACAGAGAAACTTCCTTTCCAACCTCTTTAATTATACCGCTTCCATCACTCCCTATGACATGCGGAAGTGAAAGAATCAAGCCCGGCCAACCCTTAATAATAAATATGTCAATATGGTTAAGTGCTCCATATTTAGCCCTGATTAAAATTTCATTTGATTCAATTATTGGTTCTTCTACATTTCCAACTTTCAATCGGTCTAAAGTTCCATGCTCCTCTATAAAAGCTGCTTTCATAAAATATTCAATACCATTAATCTTATTAAATATTCTAGTTCTAAGTTATAAAATCAAAATAAAATTGGATTATAAAAAATAGAATGAGCCAAATCTGAAACTTGATTATATGGATGACAACTTACGCAAGTCTTCTGCTGAATTTTCAACTGCCCAATCTAATAATTGATCAAAATACTTTTCAACATCATCAGAATCTGGAGCTTTGGCTAAAACTGCCAATAAGAATTGCGTTTTCTCATCTGGCATAATAATATTACGACATACAATAAAATCATCTTGGTATTTAATCTTAAGACTACTCAACTGTGATAAATCTAGTTCTTCAGAAGCTTTATAAGCAGAGTCGCTTAATAAGGATCCCATCGCAGCTACGACTCTCTCATCGATTTCATCCGATTTTTGTGAAGCTAAAACTAGTCCGGTGGAAGTTGCAAATAATGATGCCCTGAAATTTCCATTTTCATTGAGTTCTTTAAGAACCATCTCGAGTCTGCTAACCATAGAAATAAATCAACTCTTAATTTGATTAAATAATAAATAATATCTCCTATTTAATATTTAATTTTAACTTAATTGTTTTTATACTTTTAAATTAATTATATAAGTCGATAAAATATTATTCTCATCGATATTTATTGTGATAACACTCGGTCTAGCGATTGGTTTATTAAAACCACGCTTTTCTGGAGGCGCTTTAGGCAGAGTAGGGCTTCCTGGGTTGATTAATAAGGTGTTATATGATGTTCCTTCAATTAATGGCTGGTGAGTATGACCAAAAATTAAAATATGCAAATTCTTTTCTCTAAAAAAGGCTTCTAAATCTGAAGGTCTTGTATGTATCACGCCAATTCTATATTTTCCTGCAATTAACTCTAAATATTGAGGCAAATCCTTAATATTGTCAGACTCACCTCTGATGGCTTTAGTAGGAGCAATGCTATCTATTTTATCCAGAAATTTCTTATTGCTAATATCTCCAGCATGGATAATCGCATCTACATCATGAAAAATGCGTTTTATTTGATTAAATATCAAATCTAAGCTTTCTGAATTAGTTTCTGAAGTAAAGTGAGTATCTGAAATTATTCCATATTTAACCATTAGCTATACTTACCTTTAAATTAAAATAATTCCTACTCCATAGATGATTAGGCCAAAAAGAAAATCCAATAGAATTCGTATAATTTTATCTGATGTCGTTTCTCTGATTTTTGGGTCATTTTTGAAATATTTTGAAAAATCCTTGATACCAATGGATAATCCTTCCTTAACCCGTTGGAATTGCCAGATCAATAAAATTATCCCTACAATTAATAATGGAAGATATAAAGAAAAAGCAATGATAATAAAATCATTTCCTTGTAGATAGTTCCAAATCGCATGAGCTGTAATAATATTATTCAAAGCATGGGCTATAATACCAGGTATTATCCATCTCTTTCTTATCAGAATCATAGCTAAAACTATACCCACAAAAAATGTTTGGAAGAACCAGATTAGCGGAAAAACTATTGAAACTGCAAAAGAAGAAGGATATAAAATGTATGAGAAATGAGCTAATCCAAAAAAAAAAGCTGACATTATTACAGCAGACATTTTATTAAAATATTCACTTCCTCTATTGGCTAAAAACCCTCTATTCAAAGCTTCTTCATAAATAGCGACAAATGATTGTATAGTCACTACAGAAATCAAAAAAATGAAATAACTTTCCAATAAATAGGAATTAATCGATGTCTCAGTATATACTCCTAAGGAATAAGCTTGATACTCTAAAATTTCAGGAATAAATAAATACCCGAAAAAATCAAGGGGAATAAAGATTAAAAATAAGATTAAAAAACCATATAAAATTTGATATTTAAAATTTGATCTTTTGATGGCAAACAAATTTAAAAATTTAATAGAAGGATTTATATCTTCCTCGAGAATTATCTTTCTTTTCTGAGATTGTAAGAGGAAATTGCTAAAGACTAACGCTAAAACTATTGCAATAATAATAACTAATGCGCGTACAATTTGATATGCAATAGGGATTATGGTCTTGGTTGATTCATCCATCAGAAATAAAAAGTACGTTGGATAAAGCAAAATCAAAAAAATTATTAAAAATACGATTAATGTCTCTAACATAAAGTAAAGTCTTTGTTTAAAGATCTTATTCCTTGGAGTTATTAACCTACTCATCATTTATCTCCGTTATTTGAATAATATAAATAAAAATCGATACTATAAAAAATCATTTAAATATGCGTGAAGTAATTAAAAGAGCCAAATTCACAATTAATTTGTAATTGATTTTCTGATTTAGAGGGTGCTTGCTCGCAAAATCCAATAATTTTCGCTTTAACCTGATACTTTTTTGCGATTTTTAATATCTCACTTGCGATCTCCTCATCAGTAAAGATTTCTATTCTATTTCCCATATTAAAAACTTGATACATCTCTTTCCAACTAATTTCAGAGGACTTTTGAATTACTTCAAAAATTTTAGGAATTTTAAATAAGTTATTCTTGATATATTTAATTGATCGCCCAAAGTTTAACGCTTTTGTTTGTCCTCCCCCTGTATTATGTATAATTCCATGAATAGAATCCCTATATTTATTTAATACTTCTAAAACGATCGGACTATACGTTCTAGTTGGAGATAACAATGCTTTACCGATAGTTTGATTTAATTCTCTGAGTGAATCGGTCAATTTATACATACCAAAAAAAAGTAGTTTCTCGTCGATATCATGATCATAGCATTCAGGGAATTTATGATAATATTCGTGATTTAAAACACCATGTCGAGCTAAGGTTAAACCATTGCTTCCTATTCCGCTATTATATTCTTCCTCATAACTTGCTTGTCCAAAACTAGCTAATCCTACGATAACATCTCCCTTAGATATATTTTCTGCATTAATGACCATATCTCTTCTCATAGTAGTAAAAACAGATGCATCTACAAGAATAGTTCTAACTATATCTCCAACATCAGCAGTTTCCCCTCCACAAAGAATAGTTTTGAGTCCGAAACTTGTTAATTTTTTACAGAATTTATCATATTCATCGATAATAACAGAAATAATATCTCCAGGGATAAGTTTGGCATTTCTTCCTATATTATTTGAAATAAAGAAGTTCCCCGTCGCACCAACACAGAGAATATCATCAATATTCATTACTATTGCATCTCTGACAATACCCCTAAAGATATTAATATCATTAGTTTCTTTGAAGTACATGTATGCTAAACTCGATTTTGTTCCAGCACCATCAGAATGAAAAATAGAACAATGAGAGCTACGGTTCTCAATATCTTTTACAATCTTACAGAAAGCTCCAGGGAATAAACCTTTATCAAGAGATTTTATTGCTTCGTGAACCTCGGTTTTTCTAGAGGAGACTCCTAATTGGGAATAGATATCTCGATCATCTGTCATAATTAAAATTTATACTTCTTTTTAATGTATTCTATAAGATTCTCAACTAACGTAATTGCCATACCAATATATTTATGTGGATCTAATAGATCTTCTAATTCTGCAATATTAAATTTAGACATTATTAACTTGTTTTGAATTAAAATATCTTTTATTGATAAATTCTCATTTCTTGCTTTTATAGCTGCCTTTCTAAGAATCTCATGACTTTCTTGTCTTCCAATCTCTCTAGAAACTAAATTAACCATGATCTTTTCAGCTAAACATGCCCCTTTTGTAAGATTCAAATTCTTTTCTATATGATTCTCATCAAAAACAATATTTTCCAAATTATTGCTTAATTCTCTTATCATGAAATCTAAAAATATAAAGTTTTCAGCAAAAATAACTCTTTCATTGGCCGAATTAGTAAGGTCCCTTTCATCTTCAAGCACAATATTGTCCAATGCTGGAATGATATTAGATTTAATAATTCGTGCTAAACTACATATTCTTTCGGATTTATGTGGGTTCCTCTTATGAGGCATTGTAGAACTCCCAACTTGGCTTTCTTTGAATGGTTCAAACATTTCTGCAATTTCATTTCTTTGCAAAATTCGAAATTGCCGTGCAACTTTAGCTAGAGTCTGTGATATCAAAACCGTTAAAAATATTACTTCTGCATGACGATCTCTTTGGATTATCTGGTTTGAAATTAGAGCGGGATTTAATTTAAGTTCTTTCATTAAATTTTCTTGAATTTGAACTCCATTATCAGAAAAACTAGCCATTGTTCCAACAGCTCCAGACATCTTACCATATGAAATACGTTCGAGTACCTCTTCCAATCGATCTAAATGTCTGTCAATTTCATAGACCCAAATACCAAATCTCATTCCATAGGTGGTTGGGATTGCATGTTGACCGTGAGTTCTTCCAATACATACTAATGTTTTTGTTCTTTCTAAAAGGGATAATAAGATTCTTATAAGGTTTTTTAAAGATTCTTTTATCATAAATAGAGCTTCTTTTAATTGTAAAGCAAAAGCAGTATCTTCAATATCATAGCTAGTAGCGCCTAGATGGATATATTTACCCGCATTCGCCTCACATTGTTCTGTTAGCGCTTTAACCATAGCCATTAGATCGTGATGTATTTCTTTATCAATTTCTTGAACGCGCGCAAGACTTACGTAATTTAGTTTAGCTTTTTTTTGAATTTCATTAGCAGCTTCAAGAGGAATATTTCCTAGTTGGGCGTGTACTTTCGCTAAATTTGCTTCTACTTTTAGCCAGTTTTCTAGCTTTCGTTCCTCTGTAAATAAATCGGCAATTGGAGTTCTATAACGAGTTTCTATTGGATTTACAAATTTATGGCTCATTATAACTCTTAATTTTTCAATCTCTTAATTTAAATAAATATTCATTCCCTATTATTATTTTCCTATATATATATTGTAAAGCTCTAAGATATAATTAGATCCGTTAGTATTTATTAATAAATTAGAAAATTATACTGCTAAAAGATATTAAAAGATATATTGTATACTAAAGAAATAGAATGCCTTATTCACAAAAATTCTACTTTTTTAGATGTTATCACTGTGGTGCATGGCACTATTCTAATAAAAGAATAAAAATGAAAAAATGTTGGAGTTGCAATCGTTCTTTCCAATTTAAAAATTCAGCCAAATTCTCACAAAGCTGTGAATATAGCAAAGCTATTGCGATAATTAAAAAATTGAAAGCAAGACAGCAGAAGGAAAAGCAGAAGGAAAACATATCTCATTTTTTAAAATATAAAAATTAATTAGGTTTACATTCTTGTCTTTTCTAAAAGTTTAATAATATTTTTCACAGCTTATATTAGAATTAAGTTATTATTTGGCATATTTTTATGGGAATAATTGAAGAATTAAAGGTTTTTGATGATAATCTCATCTCAAGATTAAATAAATTATCCTCTGAAAAGATAGAATATTGGGATATCAGAGCGGGATCGACTATTGGAAACAATATTGATTTCACAAATCAAAAGAGTAAGGAAGTCAGCTCCTATGAGATATTAAACTGTGGTATTCGAACCTTTCTAAACGGAGGATGGGGTTTTTATGTATTAAATAACCTTGATAAAGCATCAATATTAGAGGGTTTTACAGAGGCTATAAAATTAGCTATACAATCAGAAAAGTTTTCTAAAACAAAGTTCCAAATTCAAGAAAGAAAACCAATCATCAAAAATTATAAATTTAATAGTAAAATTTCCCTTAAGGATACTGAAATTGAGGAAAAAATCAAGATTGTAAAGGAGCAAGAAAAGAATGCGTCCAATTTTTCAGATCAAATAAAAAATACTCGGACAGTCTATCTTGATAGACATACAAATTCTCTTTTTTTCGATTCCTTCGGGAGTTTTATGCATCAAGAATTTGAAATAGTTAGGTTATTTTCCTCCGTTTATGCAAATGAGAATGGTATTACTCAGAATGCACTGAACTCAGTTGGAGGGATTGGTGGGATTGAAATTCTCGAAAATGATGAGGCTCGAAATATAAGTCTTAAGTCCGCAAAACAAGCAAATGACCTATTAAAAGCGAAATCGCCAATTGGTGGAAAATTTACTGTAATAATGGATCCCAAATTAACAGGTACCTTTGTTCATGAAGCATTTGGTCATGCTTGTGAAGCAGATCACGTATTAAATAAAGAAAGTATTTTAGGAAATAAGATTGGAGAACAAGTTGCAATAGAAGAGATAACGATTATCGATGATCCTACTGTGGGACAAGGTAAGAAATTTGATT
>Ga0180433_10003811_pt1 | contig 21843 bp, 14 predicted proteins | sample SS_ome_8_FD_132980 | JGI IMG/M metagenome (GOLD analysis project Ga0180433, IMG submission 132980) | Hypersaline lake sediment archaeal communities from the Salton Sea, California, USA - SS_1_D_1 metaG | ecosystem: Environmental > Aquatic > Non-marine Saline and Alkaline > Hypersaline >... | reverse complement strand
TTATTACAAGGAGAAGAGGCACAAGCCGAAGCAGAAATATTAATGAAAGTGCAAGAAAACATTCTCTCACCTCGTTTTGGTGGTGCAATAATAGGAGGTATACACGATCATATATCTGGATCCTTCCTTCTTACACATCAAAACAAAAAAATACCATATGATGACGCCTCACGTATATTATCATCTATTAAATATGAAGGAAAACACCCTAAAATAATAGAAGAAAATGGTAAAAAATATATTTCAGGAAAAGAGATATTCAGTACTCTTTTACCTGATGATTTAAATCTGGAATTTAAATCATCAACATGTGCAAACTGTGAGAAATGCACTGCTCCTGACTGCCCATATGACTCTTATGTAATAGTAAAAAAAGGTATAGTAAAGCAGGGAACTATAGATGAAAACAGTATAGGTGCATTTAAAGGACAAATTCTTGATAGAATTATTCGTGACCATGGCGTAGATGCAGGTAGAGAATTCATAGATAAAGTAACACGTATGAGTGTTGCAGCTATTACTTATTTTGGTTTTACTACAAGTATTGATGATGAAGATATTCCTGATGAAGCAAAAAGAAAAATTGAAGAGGGACTTGACAAAGCAATGAAAAAAATAAAAAATCTTGTAAAAGCATATGAAAATGATGAATTAGAATCACTTCCTGGTAGAAGTCTTGAAGAAACTTTGGAAATGGAGATTATGAGAGTCACAGGTCGTGCTCGTGATATGGCAGGAGAAATCGCAGGAAAACATCTTGGTTTGAACAATAGCGCTGTTATTATGGCAAAATCTGGTGCTCGTGGTAGTATGCTTAACCTTTCGCAGATGAGCGGTTGTGTTGGACAACAGGCAGTTAGAGGTGAAAGAATTCACAGGGGATATCAATATAGAACTCTCCCTCACTTCAAAAAACATGATCTTGGTGCTTATGCAAAGGGTTTTGTTGCATCTAGCTATAAGACAGGACTTAATCCAACAGAATATTTCTTCCATTCAATGGGAGGAAGAGAGGGACTTGTAGATACTGCAGTTAGAACATCAAGATCAGGATATATGCAAAGACGTTTGATCAACGCTCTTGAAGACGTGAAAGTAGAAGATGATGGGACAGTGAGACAAGCAGGAGGCCAGATAATACAGTTTACCTATGGAGAAGACGGTATTGATCCAGCAAGAAGTATAAACGGTGAAGCAGTTGATATCAAACGAATTATATCTGATGTTAAAGAGGGGATTTAATGGCTAAAAAAACCAGTACTAAAAAGAAAACAGTAAAATCAAAAAAAGAAGAAAAAAAGGAAGAAACAAAAAAACAACAAGTAAAAAAAATAGAAAAGAAGCAAAACAAGGAAGAAAAGCCTAAATCCAAAAAACAAACAAAGGAAAAAGAAGAAAAAGAATCACCAAAAAAAGAAAAAAAACCTGATAAAAAGCCAATAATAGAAGAAGAACCTGAAGAAAATAAAAAGATAAGGAAAAAAATAAAAGAGATATTAAAAGATAGAATAGTTCCAAAAACAGTTATTGATAATATCATCCAAGAAATATTAAAAGATAAAACTCTTGAGTCTAAGTTAGATAAAATTGTAAATAGAGCATATGAATATTATAATAAAAATCTTGTTGATCCATCTGAGGCTTGTGGTATAGTTGGTGCTCAAAGTATAGGTGAACCTGGTACGCAGATGACAATGAGAACATTTCACTACGCTGGTGTAGCAGAAATTAACGTTACATTAGGTCTTCCAAGGCTTATAGAAATTGTTGATGCCCGAAGAGCTCCATCTACACCAATGATGAATATATATCTAAGGGATGAGTATCGACTAAATTCTAACTTGGCAAGACAAGTAGCAAACCAAATAGAAATAACAAGGCTTAATAGTATAGCAGATTTAGAAACAGATTTGACAAATCTTACAATAGGAGTCAAACCAAACAAAGAAACGTTAAAAAATAAAGATATAACACTAGATGATATAGCTACTGCGATTAAGGATATAAAAGGTGTTGATGCCCAAGTTAAAAAAGATATAATAAAAGTAAGTCTTGATGATCCAAGTTATAAAAAATTATTAGATGTGAATGAAAAGCTCAAAACTCTAAAGATTAAAGGAATAGATCAGATTAAACGTATTATCATAAGAAAGGAACCGGGCGAAGGTTATGTCATTTACAGTGAAGGAAGTAATCTTAAAAAAGTACTACAAGTTGAAGGAGTAGATCCAAGTAGAACAACAACAAATGACATACAAGCAGTTTACAGAGAGCTTGGTATTGAAGCAGCTAGAAATATGATAATACAAGAAGCGCATAATACTCTTTCTGAACAAGGTTTAAATGTAGATCTTCGTCACATCATGCTTGTATCAGATGTAATGACTGCGGATGGAACAATACGAGCTATAGGAAGACATGGGGTAAGCAAAGAAAAAGAGTCTGTACTTTCACGTGCTGCGTTTGAAATAACTGTAAAACATCTACTAGATTCTGCAAAAAAAGGAGAAAAAGATCAGCTAGGTGGTGTTGCAGAAAACATTATTGTAGGTCAGCCAGTAAACCTTGGAACAGGGGCAATTAAGCTTGTTATGAAAACAGATAAAAAGAAGGGAACATAAGATGGTTGAAATAGAAAAACTTTTAAAAAATACTGTTAAAAAAGGAAAAGTAATATTTGGTTTTAATAAAACAAAAAAAGCAATAAACGATAAATCTGCAAAACTTATAGTAATTGCAAATAACTGTCCTTTTGAAGATGAAATAACAAAGATATCAGAAAAAAATAAAACACCTATTTTTAAATCAAAATCAAACTCTATTGATTTAGGATCTACATGTGGAAAAACATTTGCAGTGTCAACTTTTGCAATAATTGATGATGGTGGAACAAATATTTTGAATCTTACAGAGGAAAAATAGGAAGGACTCTTATTATGGTAGATATAACGTTTTCAAACGAAAACATGCAGTATATCAATATGGCCAGTAAAGTTACCAAAACAACAATCATAAACTGTGTCATAAATGATGAGAACTTGATTTTTATTGTTAACAATGGACAACTTGGAGCAGCAATAGGAAAAGATGCAAAAAACCTAAAAAAACTTCGTAATCTTTTCAAGAAAAACATTAAATTTGTAGAATATGACCAAGATAAAAAAAAGTTTATAGAAAATCTGTGCAAACCATACAAAGTAAATCAAATAACTTTTGAAGGAACTGATGAAAACATCGTAGCAAAAATAGAAGTTGATCAAAGTGAAAAATCAAAGATAATTGGTAAGGGTGGAAAAAACATAGAAATAATAAGAGGACTTGCACAAAGACATCACTCTATTAAAGATGTACAGATAAAATAATTTGTTATTTAAACATAACAATTTTTAAACATAACCAATATTCGTGAAGTGGGGAGTACTTCTGAAAACGCAAAAACTAAAAGATTTTAGTCCAGAAAAAATAATAGGTGGGCCAAAGGCAACAATCAAAAAAGATAATCAAGAATACAACATAGAGGTAAAAGGAGATGCAGAGTGTTCAGTAGCATGTCCTGCAGGAGTAAATGTAAAAGCGTATGTTAATCTTATTAAAAATAAAAAGTATGAGGAAGCAATAGAGGTAATTAGAGAGGCAAATCCATTTCCTGCTGTATGTGGTAGAGTATGCACACGTCCTTGTGAAGCAAGCTGTGAACTAAGCGAGAGCGGCGATTCCATACCTATCCGAGCACTTAAAAGATATGCATCAGATTATGAACTTGCAAGAAGACCTATAAGTATTGAGCCTTGTAAAAAAGTTTATGATGAAAAAGTTGTAATAATTGGTGCAGGACCTGCAGGTCTTACGGCAGGTGTTGACCTGATTCGCATGGGTTATTCTGTAACTGTTTTTGAAAGAAGTAATGAACCAGGCGGTATGTTAAGATATGCAATACCCCCATATAGACTACCAGATAGAGTACTTAAAAGAGAGATAGATTGGATAAAAAAACTTGGAGTTGAAATAAAAACAGATTCAAAGATTGAAAATCCTGTTTCACTTTTTAAAAAAGGATATTCTGCTGTCTTGATTGCAGGTGGTGCACCAAAATCGTTTCCACTAGGAATTCCAGGTGAAAAAACCAAGGGAGTTATTGATGCGTTAGATTTTCTAAGAGATATAAATGAAAGAAAGAAAAAACAAATCAGTGGTACCGTAGTAGTAATAGGCGGAGGCTCAACTGCATTTGATGCAGCAAGATCTGCTGTTAGACTTGGTGCAAACAAATCAATTCTTGCATATCGTCGTGGAATAGAAGAGATGCCTGCAGAAAAAGAAGAAATTGATGCAGCCAAAGAAGAAGGAGTTGAAATTTTAACTCTTTCAATTCCAAATAAAATAGTTGAAAAAAAGGGTCAAGTAATAGGTATTAAATTTTTAAAAGCAAAATTAGGAAAGCCAGATAAATCTGGTAGAAGAAGCCCGATTCCAATTAAAAACAGTGAATTTTTGATTAAAGCAGATAATATAATTCCTGCTGTAGGTGCAATGCCTGATGTTGGGAGTGTAGGGGGAATCAAAGTAACAACTCCTAAAGGAGTTATAGATGTAAAAGAACATGGAAAAACAGTAGTAAAAGGCGTTTTTGCTGCAGGAGACGTAGAAATGGGACCTTCTTCTGTTGTTGAAGCAATTGGTAGAGGCCATGAAGCAGCAAAGGGTATAAACGCATATTTAAGAAAAATAGCACCAACTGAAACAGAAGAAATGTTAAAATCGATACAAATTTCTCTTGGTTCATGTGTTTGTAGTAACGCAAAATACACTCCTAAAAGAGAAATAAATAAGAATAAAGTTAAAACATTTGAAGAAGTTGAAAAAACTTTTACAGACTTTGAAGCAGTAGAAGAGGCATCAAGATGCTTTTCTTGTGGACCTTGCTATGCATGCCCTACTTGTTTACCTAATTGTAAAAACAAACAGCTTGTTGCCGAAATAAAAGATACCACTTTTCTTGTTAAATCACCAATGGTTTTATCTAAAAAAATATATGAAGAAGGACCTATTGATTTTAAACTTAAATCAGATAAAGAAATAAAGAACATAAAACTTTTTAGTTTAACATCAAAAGTAAATGCTGATCTTTGTATTGGCTGTGGACGTTGTGAAGAAGTATGTGCATATAGAGCTATAAAAAATATCATTTCAAAGGACAAAAAAACTGTTTCACAAGTTTCCCATGAAGCCTGTGCTTCTTGTAGTGCTTGTGTATCAGAATGTCCATCTGGTGCTGTTACGCAAGGTTATATGTCTGATGATGAAATACTAAAAAGATTAAATAAGACAAAAACACCATTTTCTGGTGTTAAAGGTTTGATGAGCTACTGGAGTACAACTTCTCCTTTATTTAACTCATATGATGGAATAGTAGAACTCATGTCTGCACGTAAACCTTCACCATCTTTTCTTATCAGAGCTCTTGCAAGGTCTGGTAGAGGTTTAGTTGTTATTAAACCAGATAAGGTTACCGGTTCTCATTATTTACCATGGGAAGAAGCTCCAGATAAAGTAGTTAAACGAACCTGGAATATTCTAAAAAGTGTCGGTATTTCTCCCGATAGAATAAAATATGTTTATATGTCTAAAGATAAAAATCCAACCAAAATTCTAAAGGAGTTTTCTAAAGAACTAGATAACAAAAAACTTGGTGATTTGAAATTAGTTATACCAAAAAACATACAAAGTCCTGTTGGAGAAGCAATGGTAATTTTAAGGATTATTAGTGCCAATCCGGATACTAAAACAAAAGATAATTTTATATTATCTAGACCTGCTAAAAAAGAAGAAAATGCAATCTTTGAAGGTTGTCTTCCTATGTTGCATCTAATAGGCAAAGCACATAGATTCTATGATATAAAACCATCACGTGTGGCAATTAGGAAAATTTTGGATGAATTTAAAATAAATGCAGGGTTTATTGAAGGTTTTAATTGTCCATCAAAAGGTTTACTTGATTTAAGAACAAAAGGTATAAAAGAAATAGTAGATAAAATTGAAGAAAATAACAAAAAAGTTTTTAAAAATCTAAATCCAAAAAAATTAATGCTGTGTACACCTGAGTCATATTCAAGTTTTTCAAAAGATAAAAACTATGAAAATGTTTCTTCATTTTTAGAAGAGATATTAAAGAAAATTGAAAAGTCTAAAGGTTTAAAACCTGTAAATAAAACTGTTGCTATTCATCATGCTTGCAAGATGAATTCTGATCAATTTTATGAACCAGCCAAAAAAATCTTAAAAAAGATTCCTGGCATTAAGATAGTTGAAATAAAAGATAAATGTGGACATAACAGTTTTGATAGTCTTGATAGCAAATCGAAACAAACTGCAATAAGTCTAATTAAAAAAGCCTCTAAAAAAGGTGCTGACACAATTGTTTGTACTTCTCCTTATTGCTTATCACACTTACTGCTGTGCTTCCGTGAAGGGTCTTGGACTGTTTCAGATATAGAAATTTCTGACGTTTTTCAAATTTTATATTCTAGTATAACAGGTGATATCTAATGACAGGATCTAGAATTAAAAAACATCCAATTCTTCCTGTTAAAAAGCAATCAGAGATTGTCAATTTTACGTTTAATGGTAAAAAACTCACAGCAAAACCTGGTGAAATGATTTCGTCTGCTTTATTTGCAAATGATATTCACATTTTTGGACATCATAAAAAGGATAATTCTCCTCAAGGAATCTTCTGTGCTAATGGTCAATGTTCTCAATGCCTTGTAATAACAGATGGAATACCTGTTAAATCTTGTGTTACTCCTGTTAAAAAAGATATGGATGTTAGATCACTTGAAGGACTTCCAGAACTATTAAAAGATGATGAGATAGTCAAATCAGATGGAAAAATCCCAATTGTTACAACTGAAGTTTTAATTATTGGAGGGGGACCTGCAGGACTTTCTGCTGCGGTAGAACTAGGTAGTCTTGGAGTTAAATGTATTGTCTGTGATGATAAGCTCGAACTTGGTGGAAAGCTTAGTCTTCAGACACATAATTTCTTTGGATCTATTAGGGACTGTTATGCTGGCAGTCGTGGTATGGATATAGGAATAAATCTTGCCTCTAAGTTAGATTCAGAAAAAACAATAGATGTATGGCTTAATTCACCTGTTGTTGGCGTCTTTTCCGATGGATTTATTGGTATAGTCCACGATGGTAAATATGTTTTAGTAAAACCTGAAAGACTTCTTATAACAACAGGAGCTAGAGAAAAAACCCTTGCATTTCCTGGTTGTGATCTACCAGGTGTGTATGGTGCTGGAGCGTTTCAGACACTTGTGAATAGAGATCTTATAAAACCTACAGATAAACTTTTTATTGTAGGAGGAGGAAACGTTGGTTTGATTGGTGCATATCATGCGCTCCAAGCAGGAATTGATGTTATAGGCATTGTAGAAGCACTTCCTGAGTGCGGAGGGTATAAAGTTCACCTTGACAAGATAAAACGCCTTGGCATCCCTATCTTTACATCTCATACTGTTTTACGTGCCGAAGGAAAAAATCATCTTGAACGTGTTGTTATTTGTAAAATTGATAACAAGTTTAGACCTATAAAAGGCACAGAAGCTATTTTTGAAGCTGATACACTTTTGATTGCAGTAGGTCTTGCTCCTGTAGATGAAATTAAAAAACAAGCAGAAGAGTTTGGTCTTAAAACATATGCTGCAGGTGATGCTGATATTATAGCAGAGGCATCGGCTGCAATGATTTCAGGTCGTACAACAGCTCGTCAAATACTAATAGACATGGGTTTTGATGTAGAAGTACCTCCTGAATGGCAAGAAATGCTTAAGATTCTAAGGAGTAAACCAGGTCCGGTCAAAGGATATTATCCACCACCAAAAGATAAGGACATATACCCTATAATAAGATGTGCTCAAGAAATACCTTGTAATCCTTGTACAGAGGCCTGTGTAATGCAAAGCATCAAGATTAAAGAACCAACAATGATGGGAAGACCAAAGTTTGATGGTGATTGTTTGGGCTGCACTCGTTGTGTTTCTATATGCCCAGGTCTTGCGATAACAATTGTTGATAAAACCTATGACAAAACAAAAAAGACCGCAAGAGTAGTTGTCCCATGGGAGATGCCGAAAGGTACTGTAAAAATTGGCCAGAACGTAACAACAACTGGTATGGAAGGAGAAGTAATAGGAAAAGCAAAGATTGTAGGTATGAAGAAATCTGAATGGCAGAATAGAAGGACACTTATGTCTCTTGAAGTACCATTTAAAGACGCAGACCTTGTTGCAGGTGTTCAAATTAAAAAATCAATAGACAAAAAAACTTCTAAAAAAGCAAAACCAATACCAATAGATGATGACGAAATTATTATTTGTCGTTGTGAAAGAGTCACTAAAAAAGAAATAAAAGAGTATATCAAAAAAACAGGCACAAGGGATATAAATGCAGTAAAAGCAGCTTTAAGAATTGGTATGGGGCCCTGTGGTGGAAAAACTTGTACAGAGCTTGCTATGAGAGTATTTAGAGAGCTTGGAATCGATTTAAATAAAGTAACTCCACCAACTGAAAGACCTTTTACTCAAGAAGTTCCATTGAAAGCTTTTCTTAGGAAGGGAAAAGAGAAATGAGCAATTATGACGCGATAATCATTGGTGCGGGTTCTGTTGGAATGCCAACAGCCTATTTCTTAGCAAAAATGGGTCAAAAAGTATTAGTTTTTGATGAACTTTCTTCTTCAGGTCAAGGTCAAAACAAGGCTGCAATTGGTGGTGTGAGAGCCACACATTCAGATCCAGCTAAAATACAGATTTGTTTGCAAAGTCTTGAAATTTTTTCTAAATGGAAAGAAAAAACAGGTACAAATATAGGTTGGAAAGAAGGAGGATATTGCTTTCCTGCTTACAGAGAAAAAGAAGAAAATATCTTAAAATCAATTTTACCGATCCAGAAAAAATCAGGTCTTAAAATCGATTGGTTTGGTCCAGATGGAATAAAAAAGGTGGTACCAGGTATTAATGAAAAAGGACTTATTGGTGGAAGTTACTCTCCATATGATGGACAGGTAAGTCCATTGCTTGCATCTGAGTCTTTTACAAATGAAGCAGCAAAACTTGGTGCTGATTTCAGATATAACGAAAAGGTTATAGGTCTTCTTAAGGAAAAATCACATATTAAAGGGGTTAAAACATTAAATGGAGCATATAAAGCAGATTTTATCATAAATGCATCTGGTGCTCATGCTTCTGAAATTTGTAAGATGGCAGGTTTAGACATACCTGTAAATCCAGATAGCCACGAAGCAGGGATAACCGCACCTGTTAAGCATTTTCTTGATCCATTAGTCGTTGATCTCCGACCAGGGCCTGAAGGAAAAACTGCAAATTTTTATTTTGGGCAATGTTCTGAAGGGCAAATTATCTTTTGTTATACTCCAATTAATATATTTCCTGGAGAAAACAGGCAATCAACTTCTGAATTTATGCCTATTATGGCAAGAAGAATGGTTAATCTTATTCCAAGATTTAAAAACCTTACGATTAGACGTCTTTGGAGAGGACTTTATCCTATGACACCTGATGGTGTAGCAGTTGTCGGAAAGCCATCTAAAACAGAAGGGTTTTATGTAGGTATAGGCATGTGTGGACAAGGTTTTATGATGGGACCAGGTGTAGGTCTCAATCTAGCAAATCTTATAGTTAATGGAAAACCAATAATAAAAAAAGATGTATTTAGTCTATTAGATCCAGATAGAGATTTCTATAGTGGAAAAAAAGAGGCGTTAAAATAAATGGATTATAAAAAAATTGGTTTTAAAGCCGGACTTGAAATCCATCAACAATTAGATACACACAAGTTATTTTGTAACTGTCAATCAGAAATAACTGAAGATATTGATTATTCATTCAAACGTTTTTTAAGACCCACTCAAAGCGAGTTAGGGGATGTAGATAAAGCAGCTATTGCTGAAGCAAAAAAGCATAGATTCTTTTTGTATACCGCAAGTGATGAATCAACATGCTTGGTAGAAGCAGATGAAGAACCACCTCATGATGTAAACAAAGAAGCAGTTGATATATGCCTTACTATGGCAATTTTATTTAATGCAAATATTGTCGATGAAATTCACTTTATGAGAAAAATAGTAATAGATGGTAGTAACACTAGTGGTTTTCAAAGAACAGGTCTAATCGCAACAGATGGAAAAATAAAAAATGTAGGTATACAAACAATCGCACTAGAGGAAGACTCTGCAAGAAAACTAAAAGAAAAAGGAAAACTTGTAAATTATGGACTTGATAGGCTTGGTATACCTCTAATTGAAATTGCAACCGATCCTGATATAAAAAATCCAGACCATGCAAGAGAAGTTGCCGAAAGAATAGGATTATTATTACGTGCTACAGGAAAAGTGAAAAAGGGTCTTGGGACTATCAGACAGGATCTAAACGTATCTGTAAGAAAAGGTGCAAGAGTAGAGATTAAAGGAATACAATCCTTAAGTTCAATTTCAAGAGTTGCAGAAAAAGAAGCAGAAAGACAGATAGGACTTATTAAAATTAAAGAAACTCTAGATAAAAGAATAACAAAAAAGGATTTAGAAAAAGTAAAAATTAAAGATCTAACTGATTTACTTAAAAATTGTGAATCAAAATTAATACAAAAACAATTACAAAAAAAAGAAAAAATAAAAGGATTTAAACTACCTGGTTTTAATAATCTATTAAAACAAAAGGAAACAAGACTTGGAAGAGAATTTGCAGTACATGCAAGAATAGCATCTGGTATAGGTGGAATTATCCATAGTGATGAATTACCAGGTTATGGAATAAAAGAAAGTGAAGTTAAAAAAATACACAACTTTTTTAAAACAAAACAAAGCGATGCCTTTATAATTGCGATTGGAAAAGAAAAAATTCTCACAAATGCTTTATCTGTAATATTAAATAGAGCTAAAACAAGCCTTGATGGAGTTCAAAATGAAGTTAGAAGAGCTCTTGAGGACGATACAACTGAATATATGAGGCCAATGCCAGGTGCAGCTAGAATGTATCCTGAGACAGATGTAGAGCCAACAAGAATAACAAAAGAGGATATTAATAAGATTAAGAAAAATCTTCCAGAACTTCCAGAGGAAAAGCATAAAAGATTTTTGGATGTATATAAGTTAAACAAAGAACAAACCAAGCAGATACTAAATAGTGGTTATGAAAACGATTTTGAAGTATTAGTAAAAAAGTATCCTGCGCAAAAAAATGTTATAATACGTATCTTTCTAAATACATTCTCAGAGTTAGAAAAAGAAGGTATTATTATAGATTATTTTGATACAAAAACTTTATTGGATATAATATGGGAATTACAGAAAAAAAGATTTTCAAAAGAAGCGATACCAGATATCCTTAGATATATAGAAAAAAACAAGGAAAAGGACATAAAAAAGATATTAAAGGAAATAAATCTTGAATCTACAGATAACAAAGAAATTCAAAAAATAGCAGAAAAAATTGTAAAAGATCGGTCTGATTTTGTAAAAGAGCGTGGAATTAGTGCATTGGGGCCATTAATGGGCCTTATGATGAAAGAACTGCGTGGAAAAGCAGATGGAGAAACAATCAGCAACGTTCTTAAAAAAGAGATAGAAAAGATTATTTAACACGTTTGTAAAACAGAAATTTAAGATTTTTTATACCATCACTAAAACTTTCTATTTTAACTGTTCCTTTTCTAGCGTACAAAGCAGAAGGAATTTCTTTTGATTTAACATCTTTTGATTTAAACATTTCAATTTTAATTTCTTCTGAAAAAGCCATACCATTATCAAAGTAAGTTAGTGGCTGTATTTTTTTAAGAGCATTTTTCTTAAATATCCACATACCAGATTGAGAGTCGCGAATGTTTAGAAGAAATAACACTTTTAACGTTGTTGCAAGTATAAAGTTTCCAAAATAATGTTTAACGCTCATAGATCCATGTTTTAGTTCAGAAAATCTATCTGTTGTGATAAAATCAAGGTCTTCATCTATAAGCATCTGAACATATTCATGTATCCTTTCAAAAGGATAAGTTGCATCTGCATCACCTGTAACTATGATATCGCCAGATGCTTTAGGAAGACCTGTTTTATACGCCCTACCATAACCTCTTCTTTTTTCAATTATTGTTTTTGCACCTTTCTTTGTTGCGATTTCTCGTGTTTTATCTTTAGAGTTTCCATCTATAATAAGAAGTTCTAATTCCCAATTTTTTTTCTTAAAATAATCCCTATTTATTGAATCAATAGTCTTTCCTATACCTTGTTCTTCATTTAATGTCGGAAGAATTACACTTACTTTCGTAAATAACCACATCCATATCTTTTCTAGAGAAAAAACGTATTAAAAGTACATATATAAAAATTGTTTTAAAAAAAAAATATAAAAAAAAGTTTTAGGAGGGATTAAATCCCTCTATTTTTGTTTTAGTTCTTTCTGCGTCTTCTTAGGAGTATGAATGCTACACCAATTGCTGCAATTAGTGTTAACAGTTCAAATCCTGGTGTTCCTGGTTTTACTGTAATCGTTGTTTCTCCATCGATAAAGTCTTTGAATGATGCAGTTATGGTATAGTCGCCTTCTTTGTCTGGCGCAGTGAGTGTTGCTATTCCACCTGCTTTTGTCTTATATGTTTCTCCGTTGAATGTTACAGTTGCACCTATAACTGGGTCACCAGTGTCCTTTGCTACTACTACTTCAAAGGTAGCACCTGTCTGAACTTCTGCATCCGCAGATATTATTAGTTCAGGTATGTTTGTTACAAATATTGATATTGTATCTGGTTCTGGTGCATATCCTGCTTTGCTTGCTTTGACTGCATATGACCTGTCGCTTGTTACCGTTGGAGCTTTAAATGTTGCTTCTCCATCAGCATTGGTTGTTGCTGTTCCAATGCCTGCAATTGTTACAGTTGCTCCTTCAATGAAATCACCAGAGGTGGCTTCTGTTACAATTACTGTGAAGTCTTCTCCTTCATCAACCGTGTCAGGTGATAATTCAATATTTAGTTGCCAAGCTGTTACTTTTATGACCGCTTCATCAGTATCAAGTGTTCTTCCTTCTTCACCTACATCAAGACTTATGTTTCCAACAGCATTTGGTGTTAATGAAAATGCTACTTCTCCTGTTGCATCAGAAGTTCCATTTGTATCTATTCCACCTACTCCATGTGCTCTTACATAAACACTGTTTAGACCTGCATCACCACGACCAGTTACCATACAGGACACACGAGTTGTCTCACCTAATGCTATGTACATTGGGTCAATTGCTACTGTTGGAACTCTTACCTTCATTGTTCCAGCTTTTGCATAAACTGAACTTGATTGACTTGGTTTAAAGAAGAATGTTATTGTCTTGTTTGTAACACCGTTTGGTAACCAAGCAGCTGTCAAGTCATTTACAATTGCTTTTCCATCTGTTATGTCGTTTTCATTAATCTCTAGTGATGTATTTCCAGCAGCATCAGTCTGTGAAGATACACTAAATGAACAGTTTGCCCATGTCTTATTAAAGTCATCACCCGTAGTTGGACTTGATGTAGATATATTATCAAGTAACAAACTACCATTTACTGCTTCACCATCATAGGTTATTGTAAATGTTGCAGTTATGTTATTATCTGACTTCCATATGAATGGATCTTTGTCACATACAACACTTACTGGCTTAACTGTAAGAGTTGCATTGTTGCCATTACTGTTGTGGGTATTATTCTTTGCAAATACTGTGTAAGTACCATCATTGGTTGCATATGCGTTGTTAAATCCACCATATACATAGTCTGCATCGCCAGTTAAATCACTTGCAGTTATTCCATTCAATAGGCTACCTGATACATCATTGTCATTTTCATCATAGAATTTTACATGGAAGGCATTTCTATCAGCAGCATCAGTATTTGGTGTTTCTGTTCCATTGCTACCAGCTATTGTACAGGTGATAGTAAATCCATCATATGCATAACCTGACATGAATTCTTCTTGAGATAATTCTACCATGAAGTCACTCACTGGATTCATTTGTATAAGCGCATATCCATGATCTTCTGAACCCGGCCCATCTACATATACAGTTAGATTTCTTGGAGCCTTTATTTCACTGTCAGATGTTGCTCCATCTCCATCAAAATCAACGCTTGTTTGATTTGCCTTTTGTTGTGTCTTATAGAATGGCATTGTAGCTTCGCCTAAGTTGGTACCGTTTATCTCATGAGTGGTATATGGAGCCCCAGTATCGTTAAGATAATATAGATAAGCAGAGCAATAATTTGTTTTAGCTGAACCATCTGATGCATGTGTAGATGTAACTGTAAGTGTTTGATCTTGTTGACCTATTTCAATTTCATTTGGAGTTACACTTACAATAGTTCCATTTGTACCTGGCATAGTACCACCAATTGTAAGAGTACCAGATGATGTAGAGTTGAAGGCTTTTGCAGTAATAGTTATTGTCCCGCCACCATTGCTAATTGTTGGAATTATTGGTACAGTCCAAGTGTTAGATGCACCACACCATGCATATGTTGCAGCATTATAATCAACACCAGGTATTTTATCAAGTGTACCAGTAAACAAAGCATTACCACTTAGGGTAATGTTTTCCATACATTCTGCTACGCTTGTACATTTTCCACTACCAGGTAGAGCACCGAAGTAATTTCCACCTTGGCTTAATATCTGGAATTGCACATATAATGGGACGTTAGCACTGTTAGGTACGAATGGTATAACTCCATCATTATTTCTATTATCTTCATTGTTCCAATTAGGTGTTACATCACCATCGTCATCTATCCATTTCCATTGAGCACTTGGTGCTTTTTTAACAGTCCATTCAGCTGTTCCATTCCATTCTTCACTATAGGCTTTTGTAGTATTTGTACGATCACTATTGGTATCTACAAATATTGTTGCAGTCCATGTTCCATTATCTGCAAAGGTAACCCAATTACCATCACCGTCACCTCTCTTTCCCCATTTTGTCATATTTATAAGAATCCAGCCTCGATGGATATTAGAATCGTCAATTGCACCAGCACCGGCAGAAACGCTACCACCCCAGCCACCGAAGTATGACCAACTTTTTGTCGTTCCAGCTGTAGTATCATTAGATCTACAGATACCATCATCATCCCATATCTCAATAAATGTATTGGCAGCTGTTAATGAACCATCTCTATCAGAAGCCTCTCTAATTGTAATATTCACTATACCATCAAAACCCCAGTATTGTGTTTCATTATCAACAGAGATATATGGAGTTGCAGGTTCTACATAAATAGTTTCTGGAGTTGCATCTAACTCAGGTGGATCCCATGGTCCGCACATACCATAATGATAAGCAGTTGCGCCAGATAACCAAGTTGCATTAGCTCCATTAAACCAGTTTGTTCCAGCACCATAAGTATCATTATAATGCTTCCTACCAACAGTTGATGATCCAAGGTTATTTTCTAGATAACCACCAACTGATGAATCTAAGTCATCATACGCATATGCAGTATAATTTCCAACATTCCAGAATCCATCATAGTTGTTAGTTTTGTTTTTGTAATAAATATCTTCCCCATCTGTACCTATTCCAACATTTTGTCCCCCAGATGCTATAGAAGATCCATTTGCATCTAGTCGCACATCAACAATTGCGTTAACACCATTATCTGAGGAATCCTTTACACTTAGTGTTATGTATCCAGATGAATTATATTCAAAACTTGTTTCTGAAATTGAAAATACAAAATCTGCATCATCTCTAGTGGTATTTACCCAGAACCAAGCTGCTACAGTATTATTAAAGTGAGTGTAGCTGTCAAAGACATCATGAGTTATCCAGTTGTTATCATCAGTTGTATTACTGATAATCCATAAACCAGCACGATCTACTTCTACTCCTAAAAATTCATCATCAGTACTTCCGCCACTAAATTCTATCTTTGTTCCATCAGTACCTTCAGTATCTGTTGCATCGTCTACTTGTTCCCATGTTAATGCATAAGTACCTTGATAAGAACCGTTATAATATGGCTTATACAAGAAATAGGTTGTAGAACTATTCCATCCACGAGTACTATCTACTTCAATAGTAGTATAACCGCCATCTGGATCATATTTTAAATCAGATACATCAGTTTTAAGGACTTTGTTATCTGTAAAGTTAGTTGTTATATCAAAGTTTCCACCTTGCCAAGCATTTATTCCTGGTGTAGGCATTATTCTAATATGATTAGTCCAATTTCCACCGACACCATTTCCAGTCCAATGAATAAGACCATTAGCATTGTATTGGTAACCAGTAACATTTATCTTATATAGACCCCACTCTCCTCTGCTGACATAGTCTGAAACGTTCCAATACCAAGTCAGTTGAGTGTTATCTGTTACATTTTTAACATTATACCAAGTGTTGCTAAAAGCTGGACCTGAAATATTTATCAAGAATCCATCAAGATTAGCAAAAGCTCCTCCAGATGTATTTGCCCATGTAATAGTTACATTACTTGTCAAAAAGTAAAGAGTATCATTAACAGGGCTTGTAATTACAATATCTGTATCAACAGGATCAGCTACTGTTGTTGGCATCACTACTATAAAAGCAGATATAACTGATAATATCAAAAACATTGCAGTTAATATGCTTTTCATTTTCTTTTCATTAATTTTTTCCATTATTTTTTCCTCCAATTTTTATTATATCCTCTCTTTTAAATTTATATTCTATCTCTCATAGGCCCATCTAAACACGGTACTGATTTACACCGTAAATCAATAAGAAAGTCCATAACTATATCTAGTAGATATATGAACTTTCAAGCATCCGTGTCCTCACCGGACCCTCGTTTCACCGTAAATAATTACCTTCTTTATAAAAGTTGCGTTTTTAGTTATATTCTTTACAGGTGTATAGACCATATCACTTGAATATTTACCTGCATAAATATAAACAAAAAATCCAAACTATTTGGGCTTTTCTCCATAAAAATTTACTATAATAGTATTCTTATTTAGTCTTTTGATATATAATATTTATAGATAATTTATTAGATTTATCTATCTTGAGGAGTATTAACTTCATCAACAAGTTTTATACCTGCTGATACCCCATCAATAGAATGAATTGCCCCGCCACATTCAGTAATTTGTGCTTTTACCTTTTCAAAGTCAATATTATTTCCTTCAATCGTAATTTTAACGCTATCAGTCTCTGCGTCTACTTCTTCAAGAGAAATGTTTACACCAGATATACCTTCTAATCCACCTAGACTCTCAGCAAGTTCAATAATCGTTGGCCTGTGTGGCTTTAGGACATCTAGTATAATTCTTTTTATATTTGTCAATTCTTCAACTCCTAAAATAAATAATTCTAAACTTTGTTAATAAAACTTGTTATTTTTCAATATTTGTCTGAATTTCGCAAGGTTTCCATCCGATTCTGCATTAAGTAAACCAATTGCATTCTGTATCTCTTCTAGAGAGTTACTCTTATGTAAAATAACAGCTTTCTCTAAAGAAATATTTTTGTTACAACGAAAACATTTTGTTTTTTTAGAAGATAAATCAAATGCCTTAACTTTTTTACATCTAGAGCATACAACTATACCATATTTTTCCATGATTATTGCTCATAAAATAACCTTAACAAATAAATATAACTTTCGTTATTGCCCTTTTGATATCCCGCCTTAGCTCAGTCTGGCTGGAGCGGCCGGCTGTAGACCCTATGGCCGTTACCGGCAGGTCCCCGGTTCAAATCCGGGAGGCGGGACTTATTTATTTTTTAAAAAAGTAGGTTTTATCAAATATTACTATATTTGCAGAAGAGAATATGAAAAAAATAAAATCAAAGGCTGTTCGTGTTAAACTAAAAGACATAGAGAAAACAAAAAACGATTTAAAAAAAAAGAGGCTAATTGACGACAAACTAAAAATTTTAAAAAAAGATGGTTTTGGCTATATACCTGTAATTAGAGATACAAATTTAGAGACAGCTGATGTTTTTTTTGAGAAAAATAAAGAAAAAATAGATTCCTATAAAGAAAGTATAGATATACCAGATAAAATCAGGAAATCTTTACCAAGTTCTTTTGACATAATTGGAGAGATTGCTGTAATTAAATTAGATAATAATATAAATAAATATAAAAAAGAAGTTGGAGAAGCCATCTTAAAAACAAATAAAAATATCAAAACAGTCTGTATGGTTGATCCAATATCAGGTCAGTATAGAACAAGAAATATAGAAATCATTGCAGGTATTGATAAAACAAAAACCATACATAAAGAATTTAATCTTAGTTTTTTTGTTGATATAAAAAGTACGTATTTTTCCCCAAGACTTGCAAATGAAAGAAAGCGTATAGCTGATTTAGTAAAAGATGACGAAACTATAGTTGATATGTTTACAGGCGTTGCACCTTTTCCTATAATGATTTGTAAGTATTCAAATCCAAAAATAATCTATGCAATTGATAAAAATAAAGATGCAATAGATCTTGCAAAAGTAAATATCAGAAAAAACAAAGCTTATGATAAAATAAAACTTATTTGTGATAACTCAAAAAATGTAAAAAAATTGATAGGTTCAGTAGATGTAGATAGAGTTATTATGAATCTTCCTTTTTCTTCGTTTGATTTTTTTAGTTATGCTTTAGATTTGGTTAGTGGTAAAACTATTATACATTACTATGGGATTATAAATGAAGATAAGATAGAAAGTAGAATTAAAGACTTAGAAAAAATTGCTATCACTAAAAATATAAGTTTTGAAAAATGTAAAGTTTTTAGAATTAAATCATATTCACCAAGAGAGTTTTATATAGGAATTGACATTACGGCTAAAAAAGAAGTGCCGATGTAGCTTAGCCCGGTTGAGCGGCTGACTTGTAATCAGCAGGTCGAGGGTTCAACTCCCTCCATCGGCTTTTATTAAAATTTAGATCTATTTCTCTTCCTGATTAGGATAGTTACTAGTAAAAGAGAAACAAGAAAGATTATTATTTCAAAACCAGGTGTCTCTTCTGGTTTTACAGTAATTTCTATAGATATAAGAGAATCTACTTCACTTTCTCCATCAGAAACAGTTAACATTACAATATATGTACCAGGTTCATTAAAAACATGATTTACCGCCATTCCAGAGTAACTAGTGTTTTCAATTTTCCAAGTACAACTTAGTGAGTCGCCATCTTTGTCTGTACTAGCACTAGTAAAAGTTACTTGATCTTCAGTATATCCTTCAAACGGAACAGAAATGATTGGCACTGGTGGCGTATTGGGTTTTTCTAAAAATACAGGTATGTACGCGGTATCAGTTTCACTGCTACCATTATTATCTATTATTGTTAAAGTTACTTCATATTCGCCTTCTTTAGAATAACTATGGGTTGTAGTTTTAACATTAACAACACTTTCACCATCTCCAAAAGTCCACCTATAAAAAGCAATACTTCCATCCGGATCATAGCTATCAGAACCATCAAATGATATGATCTCTCCAGTTTCATACGTCTGGTAAGGACCACCTACATCTGCAATAGGCTTTTCGTTATCAAGTGGAGAGGTTATAGTTGAATACAAATATTTTGGACTAGTGACTTTTGAATATTGATCATATACTTCTACAAACCATTCACAAATATAGTCATATCCTGCTCCGATGTAGGTATAAACTGCATTTTTGTTCTCCTCCAATGAAAAAAATGGAATAGATGCATTAAATCCGCTTTTTACATTTTTAACAGAATCGATGAAATGAGATACGTTATCTTTTCTGTAATAAAAATGTACATCCATCGTGCCACCATCAGGATCAACAACCTTTACATTTAAAGTAGGTTGAAGTTTTACTCCAGATGCCAAGTGAGATGGATTAGGATTTGAGATAACAGGTATTTCCTGATATTTTCCAGTTGGATATTTATCTAAAACTCCACCTTTTGTGTAATAAAAACTGGATGCATCTAAAGAATCAAGTGTTGAATCATTATTTGGATTAGGTCCAATGAAATCCTTCCAATAATTTCCTCTCTCTAAATCAGCATCATACCACTGGTTGCTACCATCCTCATTTGAATAAGAACCACTAACCTTGTCTTTAAATGTATTATTAAATATGGTATTATCATTTGAACCAGATTGCATGTTAATTGCATAAATTGAAGTTTCATTGACTGTATTATTTTTAATGACACCATCATTTCCACCGATATTTATACCAATGTCACTTAAATAAATGGTATTTTTAATAATTTGACATTCTAAAGAATTTATATCAACTCCCCTTAAATTATTATTATAGATTGTATTATTTTTGATTAAATCATTGTAACCATCTATTATTTTGATTCCCGTTTCAGTATTAGAAAAAATTGTGTTATTCAAGATTTTGTTATTTTCTGAATTTATTGAATATATTCCATCCTTACTATTATTTATGTTGTTTCGTTCAATATGATTATTATTTGAGTTAAATATTCTTATGGCAGGGTTGTTACCACATCCATATATATCATTATTAAATACGGTAGTAACTTGGGAATTTGCAAGGTTTATACCTTTAGTATAACTTATTATGTTATCTTCTAAAAGTGTGTTATTTCCTTCTATCTCTAATCCATAAGCTTTCTTACTTTCATTAATAACTGTACCAATTATTTTCACGTTACTAGCAGAAGATGAAACATGGATTACAGCTTTACGATGGGTTGTAAGAGTGGTATCCCATATTCTAAAGTTTTCAATAGTGCTATAAGCTGCGGTAATATCTATTAGATATTTGTCCTGTGCATTTCCACTGATAAAAGTCTTAGTAATACTCTGGCCTTTGACAGTAACAGCCTTGTTAAGTTCAAAACTTGAATAACTTCCATCTAAAACAAAAACAGTATCTCCTTCTTCTGCTTCGTTTATTGCATGTTGAATGGAAGTGTAAGGTTTAGCAAGTGTACCCTCAGATTCGTGAGATAGTAAAAAATCATCATCAACATATATAACTGAACCAGCTGCTTTGCAGTCATCTACTTCAAAAATAACAATTATATTCAACATTAGCGATATAATGGTAAAATACTTTACATATCGCATAATGTATTTATTATCTATACTCTCCATCCTCCTAGAGCTTAAAAACAAGATACATTTACAAGGATTTATATTTTTCTAAAGCAGATAATAAACGACTAAATCAGATTCCAATAAATAATTTTAAATATAAGATATCTTTTTCGTCGCATCATAAGGTGATCAAAAGTGACCTATGTAATATTTGAAGTTAAATCCGAAGATGTCGGTAAAATAAATGAAATAACAAAAGATGATCTTGTAAGTAGACAAAGCATTCTCACTAGAGACTCCAGTTCTCTTAACATAGATAAGGATTGTTCTTACTTAAAAATAGAAGGAAGCAAAGAAGGAATAAAAAGAGCAGAAGACCTTGCAAAAGAATTAAAATTTAAAAAGCTTGATGAAAAAAAAGCAGAAAAGATTAATAAAAAAATTGAGGAACAAGAAGATTCTGCAGCCTCTGGCATGGGTATGATTTTTGATTAGATATCCCAAAATTCTTCAATATTTTTTTTAATATCTTTTTTTATATCTTTAATATTTGATTTTGATGCTATCTTATCATGCATATCGATTTTCTGATGAGCCAATTGAGCAACTTGTGAAACAAAACACTTTCCAATCCAAAGTAGATTATATCCACCTTCAAGAGTGCACGCGATTTTTGGTTGGATCTCTTGATATTTTTTAATTATTTCTGCATAAAAATCTGCAGTAAATCTTAATCCACCTAAATGATCTGA
>Ga0180433_10003810_pt1 | contig 21843 bp, 25 predicted proteins | sample SS_ome_8_FD_132980 | JGI IMG/M metagenome (GOLD analysis project Ga0180433, IMG submission 132980) | Hypersaline lake sediment archaeal communities from the Salton Sea, California, USA - SS_1_D_1 metaG | ecosystem: Environmental > Aquatic > Non-marine Saline and Alkaline > Hypersaline >... | reverse complement strand
TTTGCTTTTTTCCTGCTCAAATTCTTTAACCTCTGGAAGTTTTGAAAATTTTGTTTTTATTTTCTTTTTAGTTTCTATCGGATCAATTTGAGGCGTATCGAATCCGATTATAATATCATCTGAATTATATATTACTGTTTTCATATTTTATCCTTAATAAGTAATTGCCCATTTTGTTTGAAAGTTAGCCATGCGGGTTTCTTCGTCAATGCGAGGGGTTCCGTTAGTGCCGTCAGTGAAAAAACCAGCCGCCCTTATAGAATTTGCTGGTGACCCTGTTCCTACTACCCTGTCGGTTGACCCGGTCAGGGCTTGATTTGTTGAAACAAAAACATTACCGCTGCCGTCCTCTATTCCCATTTTATGCCCCTGAAAAGCATCAGCCTGATTATCACCCAAATATCGACTTGCACCATCGGGGTCAACACTCGCCGCAGCATCATCACCACGAGGTACTCTACCACGAGTTTCAGGCATAATTAAATATACGCCTGTGGTACTCGGTGAACTACCGTCTGAATTATCAGCACGGAAAAAAGCACCTCCTGCCGCTGCTACTGCTGCGTTATTTGCATCGCCGACATAGACAGCAGCGTCAAGTTCAGGATAACTTGCACGTAAAATACCCTGCCCTGTTAAAAGTAAAACCCTATCGCCATTAGTTGCCGGAGAGTCTGCTTTCATATACTGAACGACATATCCAGCACCGAGAGCAAATCCTTTTTTTAGTGAGTCAATATGCTGTGAAGCACTTGCCGACTCTGTTATAGCATTCGGTGTTAAATCTGCTCTATCCATTAACGCTTGAAAACGCCCCCATATATCATCTATAAAAGCGGCTACGAACGGCGTGCCGTCAGTTGCCCCCGCACCTGTAGCATTTTTTCCTGTGTAATTAGGAAAACTCCCGGTTACGTTTGTTAAAGTACTGTATTGTATCATTTTAATGTCCTTTTTATGTGTATGTAATTATCAATCCTGCCCATGTATACATAGGCTTAATCGATAAAATAATTCTTTTTAATTCTTCTTTTCTCACTAATTCTACTTCTGCCTGTTCAATATCTGTAAGTTCTCCGCTTACGTTTCGTGTAGCGTCACCACCGATAAAAAAAACAAATCCCCATGTGTCTGGATCAGTTGGTATAGTATACTCAATCGGAGTTCTTTTTATACTCTCAAAATAACCTGATATTGCATTACTATTACCAGCGTAAGAGGTTGAACCGTTTGCCTGCATGAGGTACGCTTCAACCTGCTCAAAAACTGATCCATTTACAAGCAACTCTCCGCCTATACGTCCGGCGTATGCGTCAGGTCTACCAGCATACGCATTATCACCACCTGCCACCATTTGAAACGCCTGATCTAAAAAAATAGCAGGGTCAACAGCAGGATTGTTTTTATGTACCTGTAAATCAAAACCAGCGGCGTCAAGTGCAGACTGTAAATCATCTGCTGTACCATTTCCAGGAACCATATTTATTTTAGCAGAAAGATTATCACGCCTCTGTTGTTCTGTAAATGCTTCGTTTTTTAAAATACCAAATTCACGCTCTAAATCATCGAGCAAAAAAGTATTCTGCGGATCACGAACATGTCGAGCATTTTCAGCACGTTCACAAATTTCTTTTATAATTTCGCCAGTTGCGGATATAACTTTGTCATAATTACCGTTTGTTTTCGGTTCCCACGCTGCACCTTTTGGAAGTGACGCTCTAACTAAAAGTTCACATACTTTTTCAAGCGACATACGTTACGCCTCCACTTTTTGCCATTTCTCCCTCTCCAAGTGTGTATCGTGGAATGTTCACACCTACAGAAAGTCCGAATGTAACACCCTCAGCATCTCCGCCAACAGATGTTAAAATACCTTGTACCAAATCGGAAACGGTAAGATCAGTTATTGTGTCGTTTTTGTCTCCAACAAAATCAAGACCTTCAACATAAGGACGTAGTGAGCGAGAATATGAACTAAGAGCAGACTCAATTTGTGATTGTATAGAAGACTCATCCGCAGCAGGTACATTTAATCCACGTACTTCAAAATATAAAGTAGTTCGGCGTATGGACTCAACATATAAACTTTCATCGACAAGTCCTAATGGCTCGTTATCAATTCCAGTTACGGGGTCGTTATTTATTGCGTCCCTAACTTCATCAATTAACGTTGACGGTGCTATGCCGTCAGGGTCAATATCCGTATTTGCCTCGACATAAACGACTCTATCAGGTGGGACAGCGTCAAGCGGATCATCTGGATACGGTAACCCTGCGTAAGGATATGCACGTGTCACACCATTAACAGCCTCAGCCCATATTCTATAATCGGCAGAGTTCCCGCCACCTGTAATTAGTCTTTCAGAGTCAAGTCCACGCTGCCGATAATCTTCATCACTTTCCTGTTCTACTCCGAGATTATCAACACTTGTAACCGTAAGTACAGAACCCACACCGGATATTTTTGAACTAATTGAAAGAGTGTCCCCTACTTCTAAATTTCCAGTTAATCCAAGTTCATCGGCGGTAACCGTTGCCGTAATTACACCGCCTGACTCTGTATAACTTGAATCGGGAAAATATAAAACACCGTTACTGTCCCCTACAAACGAAATTGTAGCTGGTAGTGTTGCGGCAGTATCTGCGCTAATCGTCCCGGTCAATACGCATGCCTCTGCAGGATTACGAGCGCCAATTTTTCCAAAGTACAATTCATCAAGACCACTACCTGAAGCAGTTAATCCGATATTTTGTTTTGATTCAAAAATAAGTTTTCTAATTACCTCTGTTTCAATAGCCGCCAAAGCGACAGACAAAACACGTAAAAATGATTTATCTGCCGCCGGGACTGATTGACTTAGTTTGCTCTCAAATGTCGTGACATTACGAGTCACTAAATCCTGTGTTTTTGGTATAGTTACTGACATTTATAGTTCCTCATCTTTTTCAGATTGTAAAATCCAATTAAATCCGTTTTTATTTAAAACAATTTCCTGAGCGTCTTTTCCGGGGGGCTCAATTACAATTCTATTATTTATTCTATTCCCTACGTTTGCCGTTACGTTCGGTATAACTTTTCCAAATGCTGGATTACTTAATGCTTTTATTGTGGTTTGTCTTATATTTTCCAAATTTGACAATGTTATCGGCTGTTCGTTTGCAACACGAAAACCGCTACCTATTTTTTCATCTTGTGTTTTTAGATAAAAATTTCCTTCCCATCCTTCATCGGTTAAAAGTGAAATTACTGCTAAATTTTCTACGCCTTGCTCCATTTTTGGTTGGCCTGCATTACCGGGAAAATTAAAATCTGCACCCTCAGCGTTTACATATATTTTAGGATCTCCTTGATAAATATCTGTCATTTTTTATACCTTTTACGCAAACTTGCTCGCAGGAGGAACTTCAATAGAATCAATTTTTGACGGCGTTATATCTGCAAAAGACTCTATGCCTAGTGAAGAAGGAACGCTAACGGGGCCAGTTGGTGCGGTCGGGTGCGTATGAGAATTATATGTTGTAACTAAATCATTTAAATCTGCCCGCAACACTTCAAATGCAGTTTCTAGTTCATTATATCTTACTGCAAAATCTCCATCGCCATTTAAAATCATTTGACCGTCATTTTTTAAATAAACAAAAGCCTTTACGACATTATCATCACGTGAATACATTGCTCTCTCGCCAACTTCAACAGACGGTGTAACACCATCCTCAATAGCAATAACAATTTTATATGTTTCAGAAATTTCAAGTATGACAACATCATCACCGGGAGCAGGTGCGTTGTCTTCTCCTGATAAAAATATCTGCTGTATTTCCTGTATGTCGTCTGGTTCAGTTATCTCAACCGATAACATTCTCACATCGTTTTCGCCGTCACGATTTTTTTTAATTTCTTGTGATAAAACTTTTCCAGTATATGTTTTCATATTAAATAAAAATATCAGGTATTTGCTCGCCTGTATAAACTTGCGGAGGAACTAACGATAATTTAGTGCTACGTCCTCCATTTTCTAATGTATAATTAACACGTTTTATTAAAAAATTAAATCCTTTTTTAATAGAAAGGACAGGGCTTTTAACCGTTATAATTGTATTTTCTTGAAATAGTTCATCATTAGGAGCATAAAATCCTGTAGCATTAAATGGAATTGTCAGTGCATCAGCTAATTGTTTTGAACGTTCCCATTCTGCCGCTGATTTTAAATCACCTTTTGTAGTGTCAGGATTGTTAAATGTTTTCATTCGTGACTTTGGAACTGAGTCATCTTTTGCTATTTCAAATTTGCTATTTGATCCCGGACTTTGACCGATTGCTTTATACGCATTAAATCGTTTCCTGCCTTCAAATTTTGCGGTGTATTCTAAAAATCCCTGCTCTCCCTCTTCAATAGTGCCAACAGACTCACCGCCTGTATTTGCACGTAAAAACTCAAGGTCGCCTGTTTTTGTTGACGATATTAAAACTCCCCTTTGTTTTGCATATTTCAGCAAATGTGAAAATACTGTATCGGTCGGGGACGCTGTCATTTTGTCAAATTTTAAATCATCATCAATACTCCATTTAATTGAAATTCCAAACGGTTCAATTAAATCCTTAGCACGTTGCCGAAGTGTATAATTAGAAACTTCATAAGGCGGCTTTATTGTCGAGTCAATAGCGTCTGCAGTAAAAGACCAACCGACTAAATTTTTACCACGTTTATTATTATCAAGTGTCGGTGTAACATCATATAGAGAACCATTTATTATTATTTTGCCACCGATATAAATAGAAGCATTTTGATATCCGTATGGTTTCGTTGCGGCGTCTATATTTTCATCATCTCCGGGGTTCCATCCTATAGAACTTTCCCAACCGTCTGCTGCGGTATCCATAGTGCGAAAAATACTTATAGCCTGAAATGGTATATCAGTATCGTTTATAATCATTCGTACCTTGTCACGTCCTTCTTTTTCTACTATGTCGCCGTCTTCTAAATTTTTTAGTTCCGAAAGTTTAGGAATTAAAATAACCTCTCCGGGAAAAATTAAATTAGGGTCACCGCTTTTTAATCGTGTTTGATTAGCATTATATATTTTAGGCCATTTAGTGCCGTCACCATATGCAATAGTAGCTATTTTTGTTAGGTTATCGCCAGTTACGATAGTGTATTGCTTTCCTGGAGTAGGGCGTGCCATTATACTATCACTCCGGGATATACAACAACTTCACGCCCGGGCGGAAGTAATAAAAAATCTTCTTTTTCTATTTTGTTTGTTTCATAAAAATAATCTAACAATTCATCCGTTCCATATTCTTTAATCGTTATAAAAATTGGTAGCCGATATTCTTTTAAAATAAATCTTTTTTCTATTGACAAATCAGCAGACGCTTGTAATAAAAATCTAATCGCCGCAGATGCTAAAATTAAATTTTGCGGATAACTTGTTTCCTGTGAAATATACTGATCTTCTAATTTATCAGTTTCAACATTATCCTGATCGTTACTGAGAGTGTTTACAATATTATCAAATGACGATGATATATTTTCTACTTGATTAACAATATCAGTCCGAGTCTGAGCGTCTGTGTTTGCGGCTATAATAGAAATAGCACCATTCGCCGCTGACAAAACCAAATCCTTAACGGCAAATGTTTCTTTTGTAGTTCCCTCTAATTTAGAAACTTCTGAAATTAAATTACTAAATACTGCTAATTTTTGAGACGATGAAAGCGTAGCACGTGCAGGTAATTGTACTAAATTTTGTAATGATCCAGCAAGTTGCTCAGGGGCAAGAGTTACCGCGTCTATGGCGTTATCAATACTTCTACCTATACCTGTATATGCTGAATCAATAGCATCATCAATTTGAGCAATGGGGCCGAGTACAGAATCAATAGCACCATTTACAGACTTGACAGCATTATTTACAGCCGTTCGCGCAGCGTCAGATACCGCCTCTACTTGATCAGCAAACTGAGTGAGTGCATTATCATTAAGCGCGTCAAGTAGTCTATCGAGTAAACTTTTTTGAGCTTCGCCTGATTGTAAAACGTCAACTCCAGCAGGTTGGATAAATTCTAAATTAAAAACTGTATAATTTCCATCAGTGACTGGCTGTACGTTTTCACTTGCAGAAACTAATTGTAAATCAACTAATCCTTTTGTGGGGTGTATAACTCTCCATAATCCAGTTTCATCTAATGCGTTCCAAAAATCCTCAGAGTCTAAATCATGATCACTGTTTGAAAAATAAACAGTAAGCGGCCACCGCGTAGAACTAATATTTAAATCCTGAACTACCGTCCCCGCCACATTAGGGTATGTGAATAAACCTAGTTTTTTTTCTTTTGAACGTTCGTTACCTATCCATTTAGGTTCAAATATCGTCCCCAGTGGAGATGTTAGAGTTATGTTTTGACGTAAACGATCTTGCCATGACATTATTGATTAGTCCCCGCAAACGCAAAATCTACACCATTTAGTCCATTGTTAAAATTAACAACTTCAGTCCCAGCCTCTGCCCTTATTCCTATTTCAGCATTACCTGAAATTTGTCTACGTCCTTCCTCTGCATTTCTGTTAGGTGCTTGCTCATTACCGAAAATCTTATTATTATTATTGGTACTAATAAGAGGTTCATTATTTCCAAACATTTTATTCTCAAATTGGTTTATTTTTTCAAGTCCCATGTCTGCAAACTTACCAACTCCGGGAATTTTTGCAATTAAACCGAGTAATAATTTTATAGGTGTAATTAAAAACTTAAAAACTGTTTCACCAACTTTTTTAAAAACAGGAAAAAGACCAGCAAAAAAATCTTTTATTTTATCCCAATTTTTATAAAGCAAAACTCCAACCGCAATAAGAGCAGTTACGCCAGCAATTATAAGACCTACTGGATTCGCACTCATTGCAACATTTAATGCCCATTGTGCGGCAGTCCATATACCCTTAGCTTTTGCAATTTTAAAAATTATTCTTGTAAACTGCATAACTTTTCCGATAATACCGATTACATTCATTCCCTGTAATGCTATCGTAGTCACTAACGTTGCCGCTTTCCAAATTAAAAATGCTTTCGCAATTCCGATTATAACGCTTCGGTTATCTTTTATGAAATTAAAAGCAGTTTTAATCATAGGAGTAAATTCTTTTATTTTTACAATTATAATATCTATAAAATTAGATATTTTTGTTTGTAATAATTCTCTATTTGCCTGCGCCCATTTTGAAATTGGTTTTATTATTTTAGATACCTCTGTCATCATTGTTGAAAGTGCTGGTAAAATAATTGTACCAACATCTCGCTTGAAAAAAAATGAAACATTTTTAAATCTATTTTCAGCGGCCTGAAAACTTTTTGATGCTTCTATAGCTGATTTTCCGAATTCTTTTTCTAACTGATTAGCAAAAGCAGGTATAAACTTTTCAGCAGTAAGTTTACCATCACTCATAAACTTATCCAGTTCTCCGGTTGTCATATTCATAGCACGTGCTGCAATTTGGAACGCACCCGGTATTCGTTCGCCAAGTTGACCTCGTAGCTCCTCAGCCTGTACTTTTCCTTTTGATATCATTTGTGATAGTGCTGTAAGAGCACCACCTGTTTTTTCAGAGTCAAGCTGTAAACTTGTAGCCGCTTTAGAAACACCGATAAAAACTTTTTGAACTTCCGTATTTGCAATGGCGGAACCTTTGGCGGCAGCAGCAATATCTTTATAGGCGTTTGATGCTGATTCAATTTCCAGTCCCATAGAAAAAGCATTATCCCTTACAAATTGTAATTGATTTTGTGAGTCTTTTCCAAATACAGAACGAAACGCCGTTTCCATTGCTTGTGATCTTTGAGCAATTTCTTTAAATTCTTTTGGTAATTCTTGTGCTTTTGAAAGTAAAGACTGTATCCCGCCAGATACCAAATTACCACCGAGTACAGCGCCAAAAAGTGATCCCTGTTTGCTTGCGGCTTTAAAAGATCCAGTTGCTTTTTTACGGAAAGATTGCGCATTCCTGCCCATATTTATAAATGCGTTTGATACTCTGTCAATTCCTTTAAACTGAGTAGAAACATTATATGTAGGCATCTATTTTATACCCTCCGGGGGCGCTTCCTGTTTTGACATTATTTCATGCCAATTATTCCAGTATTTTAATTTTGAATAACTGGACTCCTCAATTTCTTTCATCGACTGTCTACGGTAAAAGAGCGCACCGCACCAATTATGGACACGCTCTATACAACCAAAAAAAGCGCCCCTAAACACTCAACGACTGAAAGGTCAACACCTTTTAATTTTGCGATTGAGTTTCCTGTCCATCCAGTTAGTGAACCGCATAGATTATAAACCTTTCCGGAATAATCAGAATCCTCAGCATTTTTCATTTGCTTTTTAGCAATACCGCCAAGTACTTTATATTCTAAATGGTCAACATCATTAACAGGAAATTTTAAAGTCTGCTTAACAACAACATCTCCGTCATCATTTTCAGATATTTCAACACGACCACGCATAACGTGTTTTATCAGCTTATTTTTAGAAGCCTTTAGCATGTTTCTGTGGTTAGTATCAGACGCGTCTTCATCAGTGTCAATGTCGTAAAAATCAAGAAACAAATCAACTTGTTGCTCTGCCGAATCTCTCGGTATTATATTTTTATTTTCCATAATCAGTCCCCTTATTATGTTTTTTTTATTTTTTAATTTTAATTAAAATCTCTGCCAACCTTTTAACGCATTATTAGGCATTGCTTTAATTTCTGCCCTGCCGTCCTCTGAAGTATACTCATTCATATGTATACGTCCTTGCGCTTTCATTTCCGTTCCGTCTGCAAGAACACACGATAAATCATAGTCCTCTGTTTTTGCGGCACTGTCAGCAAGTCCCTCGGCTTCTTCCGGAGTAAGCGATAAAGGAACCGCGTCAATATCGGGAGTTATAATAGTCATTTTAAAAACGGTCTCTCCTGATGTTGGTAGAGCCTCAGTTTCAAATGAAGAAAACCGAACATTTATATTAGCATCTCCGGGTACTCGGTACTGTACACCGTCTATTGTCATCCCTCTGAGTGATCCAGTGGTAGTTGCCATTTTTTATTCCTTTTTATTTATTGTTGCAATACTGCAAAACTTGTATCGTATTCGATATTATTATCGATAATATCTCCATCGCCGGAAAATATAAATTTCGGATTACTATCAAATCCATTTCCGCCAGTTCTTATAATTACAGAACTTGACTCTTTGAGGGCGTCAATTGAAAACTGTAAATCTGCAATCCATGCACGCCCTGCAAATGCTTCAAATAATGCTATCCATGCGTCTTTAACACTTGAAACGCTTTTCGCAGTTTTTCGTGAATTAACATTTGAAACAAATGCCAAATCAGTAACAATTGAAAAGTTTTGCCATGTCGGTAAACTGAAAACAGCATTTACAGAATTAAAAATATTCTGAATAATAGAAATATTTCTCATGTTTCTATATGCGTTTGACGTTGCGGGGATTGCAGCAGGGTGATAAAAAGTTAGAGCGTTTTGCATTGTTACGCTACCACTTTTAACCAGTGTGCTTGATATACCGGCCTGAGCGGCGGCGTCTCTACCTGTTGAATAATCGTTAGTCCAACGGTCTGAAACATCTCCGGGGTGTATTCCTTCGAGAATAATTCCACGGTAAGAAAGTTCAGCCTGCTTATTATTTTGACTCGCCATGTAACCCATTGCAATACATGCAATTTCAACCGGGTGACTTTTTGAGCCGGGTACGGGAATTATACCGGAAGTTCTATCGGTTTCCTGCCGCCCATCTCCAAATGAAATGAGAGTAGAAAGTCCTCCAGTTCCTGCGGTAGTATCTCCGTTTAATGATCTAAAAGGCTTATGTACTAAATCATCAAAGTTTCCTACTTCCGTATCTGCAATGCCGTTATAGCTTTGAACCTTGTCGAGTACCGCAGTGACGGGACCGTATCCGTGTACAACGTCTGTATAAAAATCAGAGTTTTGTGCGCTGCCTGTCCCGAGTGCTTCGAGTGCATCTGTAATATCAGGTGTACCGGCGCCGCTATTCATTGCAGTAATGGTATAGGCAACGTCCCCGAGTTCTTCTTCGCCGTTTATTCCAACAGCAAGAGATATACTATCTCCCCAGTATTCGCCGGCAGACTTTGCAGTGATATTTACCTGCGCAGACTCTACACCGTCAACCAGTGCAGTAACCGGTAGTGTTTTATCGCCGTTTATTGCAGCGATTAAATCAGTAGCATGATCGTCAACCGTATCATCGGCAGCGACATTTATAGAAACAACCTGATCATTTACATAAAAATAAATAGTTCCTGCTTTTCCAGCGGCAGCAGTAAATAAAATACTCCCCTCTGATTGATCAGATCCGCCAGCCTCAGCCTGCGGTTGTATATAAATCTCAACGGAAGGAGCGCCTTTAAAAGCACGTACCGCCATCCTGTGGAGCATAAAACCAAATCCAGTCTGAGCGCCAACGTCCTCAGGCGAAAAAACACGTTTCGGAACTTCGTCAACAACAGTGTCAATAGACGGGTCATACGTTCCTATTAGTAAAATCTTTCTTTGTAAAACCTCTGCGCCTATTTTTTGCGGGACATTTTTTCCTGCAATTCCCAAGGCCGGAGCAAGTGAGTTTTCTGTTAAAGCCATTTTTTATATCCTTTTATAATTTAAGGTGCTACGGTGATACCTGTTTTGCTTTCAGTATCGCCGTTTATTTCCATACTACTATAAACCGATGAACCATCAACTCCATCATCTCCCGGTACGGACTCGGGTGTAATACATGTCAAATCCATTCTTCCAACCATTACAACATTTTCGCCATTATTATTTATATCATCTTTTTGAATATTAGTTATATAACGATTAGCAACATTACCAACCGTCATTCCTAAATCCATATTGCGAGCGTCCATTAAAATCTGATAAATTGTTTCTGCAAATTCATCCCAGTCATCATCCGCTACTAACTCAGCACTTTTCAAACTTCCGGGATCAGTTAAATCTGTAAATTTGCCTTTACTTGAAACTTCCAAATGTATTCTAAAAGTTACTTCGCTTTGTACCTCGCCATTTGTTGATCCTGCATTATTTGAAAACTGATCGTTATAAAAATAGACAATAACTTTTTTATTACTGTTTATATCTTTAGCGCCCTGCTTTTGTCTTTGAGATTGAACTACTTCATATCGCCCGGCGGCTGCGGTTTCAAGTATCGATATAATATTAGACTTAATCGTCCGAAAATTCATCATCAGGTTTCAATCTCTTGCGGGTATATTTTTATGTATCCGAGGCTATCGCCAACCTCAGATACGTTATTAAAATCAAAAGACGCAGTTATTAAAGTCCCTGAATCAAGTAGTGAATCAGGATATTTTATAAACCACGTCTCATTTTCTGCTGGTATACGCGTTAGATCACTTTTTAATAAAACGATAGAAGTTTCTTTTACGCTTATTTTACCGCCAGTTTCAGGATCAAAAACTTTGCTTTCTGTCCTTACATCACCGAGTAAATCAGAATAAACTGTTTTATCGGGAGCAACCAAAACAACAGGAACCCACCAATCATCACGCAATGTTTCCATATCGCGTCGTTGCAAGTCCCTGTTATTGCTCATTTATTCTCTTCTACTTTCTCTTTTTTTTCTTCTACTTTTGGTTCTTTAGTTTTAAACTTTTTCCCGGAGTTACCAGACAATAATTGTTTTGATTTATCATCAAGCAAATCGTCTGGTATTTCGCCAGTATACTTTTTATGATTTTTAGCGCGAATACTAACACCGGGTTTTAGTTTCATTTTTCAGAATCCTCAGTATCTTTATCAGCAGGCTTTTCAAGTTCTTCAATATGACCTTCAAGTTCTTCAATATGACCTTCAAGTTCTTCAATTATTTCATTTAATTTTTTAATTTCAGAATCTTTCTTTTTGCAAGCCTTGCATTCTTTAGTAGATTTTTTTATCTCTTTTTTCAAAGACTCGTTTTCTTTTTCAAGATCAGCAATCTTTTTTTCAATGCCTACTTTTACAGGTTCGCGCATTTCGCCAATCTGATTATTTTCAATCAGTTTTTTAACACGCTCTTCTTTCATTTTTTCTACTTTTACTTCATCGCCATACTTTAAAGCGCCATCTCCAACTCCGAGGACGCTTGATTTATCAATCCAATATAATTTTTTCATTGTTTATTCCTATTAGTCTATTAGACCTTTAAGAACCACAATCGCATCAGTCTGAGTAGTCGGAAAAATCGGCGCAGACTGTGATCGCATTACAACGGTTTTTCTGCCGTCAGGTCGATACGCGTCAAAGTAAAATGAACGTGGATCAACAATGCCAGCCTCAGCAACATTAGAAGGCATCATCCCAGCGTCAAGATTAAATCCAAACATATTGCGCATCCATGCAATTTCATCCGGGGTAAGGTCGAATGAATCACGAGGCCCGAAATATTTATCAAATCTTGCATTTATATCAAGTATAAAAGCCTGATCGGAAGGCATATAACGAGTAGATACTCCGGAAGTGTTGGTATATCGTTGGTTGTTATTAAATAGCCAAAGGATACGGCCGCCGGGAGTTTTTAATCTGCCACGTGGAATCCATCCAGCGTTTACAAATCTCATATACTCTGATGGTACTGGGTTCATGCTTGAAACTTCGATTAACTCAAATCGGCGGTTATCAGCAACAGTCTGTACATCGCTGTCATCGATAAGAGCGGCCATAGCGTCATCACCGATAGCCATGAAGTTTGGAGTCATATACGCGTTTGCTTCAATCAATTCGCATGCGCTATCAATATCTTTTAAGATAGTTTGTGATCCGCTATCCCATGCGTTATCAACGGTAACAGTATGAGCAGTTTTACGTTTGAAATCGTAAATCAGATCATCGTTAGTTGTTCCGAGAAGAGCGGGCATTTTGCCGGTTAGTATTGACTGTGCAGCCAAAAACTCCATAGTACGACAAGTTTTTCGAATCTGATCGAAATGGAGTTTCATAGCAAGATTTCTATTCCTATCCATTCGAGGTCGTCCGGAAAATGGATTTTCGCCTGCCATTCTTTTTAGAAGTTGAGTAGAATTAATATTAGACTCTTCTTCGATAAGTGGCCATTTACGTACTTGATTAGTAAATACCTCATCGGTGGTATTTTTCTGTCGGCTGATAGTATCAGACGACTGCCCACGATTTACGAGGCTTGCAAGTTGCTCGCCGTTTGCACGGACAATATCAATCTCAACGGTTCCAGCGTCTTCTTCAAAGACAGTCTGATCCGCTCCGCCTTTTCCGAAAAAAGACTGAAATGCTTTTGGTATTCCCTGTACTTCTCTCTCGTCAAAGAGAGATACCATAAACCGGGTATACTGATCTGTTGCGTTAGGTGTACTCATTTTTTTATCCTTTAAGAGTTTTCAGCAGCGGAGCCGGCTATTGTGCTTTCGGCTATTAGCTGTCTTTGTCGTAGGTATTCTTCAACCGTAAGTCCGGTATCAGGAACCATGTCAGTTAGTGCGCCTGAGTCCTCAATCACAAGCAAGCCAGAATCAAATCGTGCGCTTGAAACAAGAATAGGAACGTCCGTAATATCAGCGGCTACAATATCAGCGGCTGCAATGTCGCCAACCTCTGCGCCGGGATCAAAAATACCCTGCGGGTAAGCAGCACCGAGAACATTATCAGCATTATAAGGAACCCAGTCACCATCGGCAACAACGGGCAGGCTAAAAGTATCGTCAGCCTCAAACGCTGTAGCGCCATCGGTTACGGTAAATTGTAAACCTGCATATTTTACAACGGTTGTAGTCCCGTCGTTTAATGCAATTCCAGTCACAACATCGTTTCCGTCAGGGTCAGTAATTTTACCAACAAGAGCGGCGGTAAGGGTAAAAGCCCATGACCCGGCTTTAGGAATTACACGCTCGCCAGAATTTCCGATACCGACAACAGTAGCCAGTGTGACGGTTCCGTTACCTGTATTCTCCCCGCCAGCAACTGGAGTGATTGCGCTTAAAACTTGTTGCCTACCCATAAGGGTACGGCTTGCAAGTGCTATAGCACGTTCTACGTCCTGCTTAATTGTTTCTGCGTCTTTTCTCAGTGCAACCGGGTGACCAGCAAGCACAAACGGACGCGTATTTATATCTGTAGAAGTTTGAACACTCATTAGTTAACTCCTTCTTTTTCGGCTTTTACACGAGCAATTTCAGCCTGAAAGGCTTTTTCGTCATCGCAAATTCCTGAATCGTTTACGTTTTCTTCTCCACTTGCGGGAGTTTCGCCGTGTTTTTCGGTTTCTTTTTTAGCAGCGTCTGAATTTTTCTGCTCATTTACAGCGTCAACGGCTGCTACAGTAGCGGTCAAAACTTCGCTTGACGTTTCGCCAGTAATTACTTTTACGGCAATTTCAGCGACTGACTTCGGATATTTTTCATTTCCGAGAAAGTTTTTTGCGCTTTCAATTCGTGCGTTTATAGCGTCCTTACCTTTTTTTTCCGCAGCCTGAATATTTTTGTCATATTCAGCCTTTGCCCCGGTGTTTTCGGCAAGGATCTCATTTAATGTTTTTGACATTTCATCATCCTTTTTAGTTTTATTTATTTTTCCCGAATTTTCCGGGGAAAAATCTTTTTTATTTTGTGCGGGTATAAAATCTATACACGCAGCCGCTTTCTCAATATCATCTTTTGACATATCGAGTTCACGGATTGTCATTCTGCAATTATCAATTTCAGCCTTTGCAGAATTAATTAAAACGTCTTTATCTTCTTTATTTTCGTTTTCAGTTTCTTTTTCAGACTCAATTATTTCATCTATAAACCCGGACTCTCTCATTTCTTCACCGAAAAAAAACGTCTCTTCATCCATCATTTTTTTAACTTCATCGATAGGTTTTTTTGTTTTCTTTTGGTATGTTTTTGCGAGTAGATTAGATATGCTTTCGAGATAATCGGCATTTTTTCTCATGTCAAGATAATTGCCAACAATTCCATTTAAGGCATTGTGTATCATAAAAACAGCGTTATCATACGCTATGATTTTATCGCCTGCAAGTGGAATATAAGAAGCCATAGAAGCGGCAAGTCCAATGATTTTCATTATGACTTGACCTTTTGAATAATTGCGGAAAAGATTAAAGATAGCAATACCGGGATAAACAAGCCCACCGCCAGATGATACTTCTACAGTGATATCGCCAGTCGCTTTGTCGAGTTGTGATTTAATATCTTCAACGGTAACATCCCAACCGATGATACCATTAAGAGAAATGATTGTCATTCAGTAAGCCCTCCATGGCTATGTTTCAAATCCTTTTGAAACTGAACAGTTAAGTATAATATGTTTTTATAAAAAAGTCAAGGGGTTTTTTATTTTTTTTTATTGTTCGCATTCTGTATAACTTCCTATTAAAGATATATAAAAATTAGTTAAAGAAGATAAATCGTTTCTATTTACTGCACAAATTTCATCATCATGATTAGGTGATAACCTTAACACCTGACCAAATATATCTTTCATATTAAAAGTTATTTCTGTTGCATTTATCCCGCCGGGGCCTTTATCTGTATATAAAACTATCGCTCCCTTATCTTGAAAATCTTGATTATTTATATAATTACCAAGATTAACACGTGAAGCATTAACTCTCCTAAAATAAAAACCACCTCCAGATAATGCAGATATGCCGCCAAACTTTCCAGAGTCGCCAGCGTTTGCATGAGACATTGTTATTTTTACTTTTGAAATATCTATCGGTATTTTAGAATTATTTATATCATAAAATTTAAAACATGACTCTATTTCAGACACAGAACCATCACCATTAAGATTTTTATTACCCCTTATTACTTTCGCGTTAGTAGTAAATGAAAATGCAGACGGGATAGCAATAGTGATATCATCACCTGATACACCTATCACACTTGCTTGCTCAATTTTATCACCCTCAACTATCGTCATTAAAACATCATTGCCAACTGTAAAACCATGTCCGGAACTAACGCTAATAACACTATCATCAACAGATACCGCTGACGTTAAAGTAATATCTGTTTTTTGCTCTATTTGAACATAAAATTGAAATAATGGTTGATGGGTATCTTGTATAAAAACATCGCCGAACCCTTTGTTTCCTATCATCTTTTACCCTGCGTAATAATGACCTTCAAAACTTACATCGCAACTTTTACTTGAAGATGAACTATCACTTAATCTACACGATATTCTTTCGCCAGATACCTGCTGTGGTATCTGTATTCTTTGTGGTGCGTTTCTTACTGCTCCGCCAGTCCTCACGGCACGTGTAGAACTAATTTTTACCTCTTCTCCTGATAACCCCTTAAAAATATCAATCTGAATTTGAGCGTCACCTGATATGTCTGAAATATTTATAAAATGTAAATCAAAATCCGATACCGTTAACGTGTCAGCCGGTATTACTTCAATTATCGAACCGCTATCATCCCATGCGGGTGAAGCAGAAGTAAGAGTTACCGCGTCTGCCAAGTCAGGATATACAAAAGGAGTTCCGTGTACATGATAGTATGCCGTGTTCAAGTGAGCAAATACAGTGTTTTGTCCTAAAACATAAGGAACGCTTACCCATTGATCTTTTACGCCGACATTAGGATCACGCCAACTTGAGTTGCCTATAGGTTGTATCACAAATCTACCCTCACAAGTCCATCATCTCCAACAGCATAAATATAAACATCTATAGGGTCAGAACTTGATATAAACTCACTATTACCTTCAAGTGTTTTTACTGCGTCATCTAAGTTAGTAGGAGCATCACCACCCGTTTCTCTATATGTTTGCAAATAATCAGGACTTGAGTCCTTTTTCCATATTACGCCCGTTACTACATTTGTAGCAACCTTAGTCCACGTATCAGCAGTACAAGTTACATTAGTTGGATTAGCCATTATTTATTCCTTTATCTTCCCAAAATGGAACAGGCATCTCGGTAAATGTTTTTTTATTTTTCATTATATTTGTTTTCGCGTCACTTCCATTCTGTTCACGTGCGGCGCGGTCAACGGTTGTCAAACTCATAGCAAGATTTTCTTTATTCGCTTTTGCCTCTCTCATTGGATCGATATTCGGCATAGGACTACCAACCCATGAGCAATTCATCCATGCATTTTTTAAAATGGGGTCATTCCAACCGGGAGCAGTTATTCTCCCGGCGGCTATTTCTTCATTTAACCACATTTCATACGTAGGATTTAAATAATCAGTAGCCATCTCTTCACGCCAAATTAAAGCAACACGCCAAAACATAACGAGGGCAGCACGTGCTGAACTGTATGAAGAGTTAAACTTCATTTGTAAAACTTCGGCAGGCATACCACGTGAAGCGGCGAGGTCTGTTATAAATGCATTTTTAAATGTTTCGTAACTATCAGACGGAGCGGTGTTTTCAAACGCTTTTATTTTATCACCCATGCGAGTATTAAAATATGCGGTTGATCCCGGAACCGTCATATCAACTTCATTCATGGGTGTGTAGTGTAAGTCTGTTTCAGATGTTCCTGCACTATCTCCAGTCGGATCAGTTTCCGCTATAACACCGTACCCCTCTCCACCCGGGGGGGTAAGTGGCATATCCTCGGTTGGATTGCTCGGGTCTTGCAAATTGTTTTCAATAGCCATAACCAAATTACTCTGATTTATTGCTTTTTTTATTTGTGCAAGTGTAAAATCTGTTATGTTTTGAAACTCTTGTAAACAATGAGTTAATTTTGAAAATCCACGTTTTTGACCGGGGAACTCAGGGGTAAATCCGTGTATCATCATTACGCGTTTTGATTTTTCCCCGATACGTGGGATTGTTTCGTTTTTAATATAATAACGATTATTTGTATATTTCGATACCCAAATATTATACGCTTTTTCGCGTCCACGATTGTCACGAATAATACCATCATTAGTATGATATGGCCCTTGAGTACTAGTATATGCGTCGCCACGTATTTGATCAGGGTCTATAAACTCAAACTGTAATGGGTTTTGAAGTTTTCTTTCTTTCGAATAAAAAAATCTTACGAAGTTCTCACCGTCTTTTTCATCGTCACCCTGATATAGTCTATGAGTTTGATACCATGACATATTTTCAGCGCGGTGTTGTTTTTTATCACGCGCCCATAAATGAAAACGTGACTCAACATCAGCAGCCCATTCTTCCGCACGCTCCGGAGTTATTCCGAGTAGTTTCCAATTCGGTGAAGCGTCAAGTTTTAGACCTATATCCGCAACGGTATCTTGACGGCGTGAAACAATGCCATGAGCATGTACACTATCCTGATATGCATTTCTTGCGTTTCTACGGATTGCGTAATGATCGTAATACATGGGATTACTAACGCCTGATATACCACCTATATATTTTGAACCGTCAGAACGGTAACTGGTTATTGACCTGCCGTGATGACTGTTTCCATAGGAAGCAATAGGCGGCAGTCTATCAGCGGTAGAGGTCTGCTTTTTTTCAAAAAATGTAAGTCCAAATAATTTCATATTTTTTTTTAATATCTATTGTTAGAAAAACGATAACGCCGCAAACCAAGATTAACAACACCACGGCATAAAAGACGATTTAAAACACGCTCATATTCATACTCTAATGACTCTTGAAATTTTCTTATTTCGTTAAGGTTTCGATATGTTGATTTTTCTTTGCCATCTCCCGAATCAAATTCAATTCCTGATAAATGACCGCTTGTTATTGCTTTATCTATGACTGTTTCGATATTTTCAATTTGAGTTTTTAACTTATCGCGGCGAGCGATAAGCATAGTGCGTTTCCATGATGGTAAATTACAAGTCATAATAATTATTATACACTACTTTTTAATTTTTGTCAAGTTTTTTAAATATTGTAAAACCCATATTTTCGTAATCTCATTTTTAACTTTTTCTTGACTATATCCTTTTTTCTTATAATTATCCTGCCAGTAATTAACTAACATGTCTAAATATATATCTCCGGCAGCAAAATTATATACTTTTAAATCGAGTGCTTCAACCGGTCTATTACCAGCATGAAATGTTCCATCCCGGCGAACCTCTTCATTAAATAATTGTCTAAAATATTCGTCCGTGTATTCTTGCGGGTGATCCATAAATCCAGCCCGGTTTTGCCCGACCTCCGAGCGTTCAATTTTCCCACGTTGGTAAATGGCACGTTTATAATATAATGTCGATAACATGTAGGTATTTGTTGAACTTCCGGACTTACTAAGTCTATACCGGGATTTATCGCTTGCGCTTTGCCTGTCTCCTTTTTCTCTTTTGTCACGGTCAGACCTTACACCCATTGACGGATAAAAGTTTGCATACTTATCTGTAAACGAACAGATTATATCCATGTACATGCCATCGCCAGCATCAAATAATCCTATCGGTATTTCAAAATTATATCCGTCATGTCTTTTCAGTGAAGGTATTTTATAACCGCCACGTACAATGTCAGAATCCTCCGCCAACTTTTTAAAATAATCAGATATTTTTTTCCATGCTCCCTGCTCGATATTTCCAATATGTCCATTAAAAATTAAATGATTTATAGACCATGTGCGATACCCCATGCCATGACCTAAAATCTCAATTTCAACACGTGGAAACTTCGGAAACGTTTTTTCTTTTTTTGCTTTCTTTATTTCTAACTCTAAATCATCAGCGTTCATATCCTGATATTTTTCTTTTCCCCTTTGAACGTCAGCAGATAAGGTTAAAAATAAAACATCGTCCGGGATTGTGTTTCGTTTATATATACCACGTAAATGATGAACATTTTCTATTTTCGGACGCTCGCCTGTTTCTTGAAACGGTAATCCCATATAAATATTTGTAAATGTTCTCATCCCTATGTCAGGGTCTTCTTTTGCTTCAAGGTATTTTTTATAAATCTTAGTCCATGATAACATGTCAGACGGTGCTAAAACGGACGGCGAGTAATAACTTCTTAAAAATTTATCAGTGCTTTTTGTTGTCGGACGCCATTCTCCATTTTGTAACATTAATTGTTTTTCATATTCTTTTATTTCTTTTTTACATTCCTGGCAAATATAAACGCAGTCTACAACTTCATTATCATCATAAATAGGCTTAAATCCAAAACCTTTACGATCATAATCAAATTCCATTTCAAACTGAATATACTCTCCGCACCGTGGGCATGGCATAAAATATTTTCGTTGATCGCCTTTTAAATATTCTTTCCAAACATAAGAAGTGTCATATGTGGTAGGTGTAGAAAATACAAGGTTTTTAGAACGGTCACCCCATGCGTTTAGTCTGGCACGTGCAACTTCCATCGGCGAACCCTCCCCGGTTGATAGTAAAACTTTAGCCCGGTCGGTTTCATCCTGAATTAAAATACGCTTATCTACCGAAGCCATAGCGGCAGGCGAACCATAAGATGCCATGTCAAGCCGACAGCCAAAATACTGCTTACTGTAAACCTTATCTCCTGACTTACGTGTTTTTGTATTTGTTTCCTGCGCATATATATATTTTCGATAATCGTAAGTATCGATTGCACTCTCAAGGCGGCGGCTACTCCAACGCTCCAAACTATCAGCAGTAGCACTCATAAACAAAATATCAGCCGGAGAGTATCCCATGTAATATAAAAGAACGCATTCCGCCATCATGGTATAACCTTGCTGCGCCCCTTTTAATATGACCGTTCGTTGTATCATGCTATCAGGACTCATGGTATCCATCGGCTCAATTAAATGCGGAGTATAATTTTTTAAATCAAGAGGGCCGGGGCGTGGAGTACCTGCCGGCATTACTCTATGTTTTTCGGCGTGTTCTGATATTTTTAGTGTTGGCAGTTCGGATGGTATTTCTAAAATGTTTTCATTTAAAAAATCGTTTGTGTTTTTTAAAAAATAATCAGGGGCAGTCCATGTCATACCGCCGGAAAGGTTAAGGATCATTCCCCAACCTCCTCAGCGGCTACTTTTTTAAATTCACTCAAACTACGTGTAACCTCATTATCAATTTTAGATTTTACTTTTTTAATTATTTTCGGATCAGTTATACCGCACTCACCACATATTACCGGGGCGAGCCTATCCCCCAAAGGAAAAAAAAAATTAAGTATCACACTTGATATTTTACCAAACTTTTTCTGAACCACGTCAACAGGAACGAGTAGTTTTAATTTTTCTGCATTCGCTATTTTTACTTTTTCGGTGTTTGCTTTTTTATATTCAATTTCAACCGTTTCTTTCTCAAAAAATCCATTTACCGTTTCATCGTCAATTTGTGATGATATTGATTTTATTTCAGGTTGTTTTATTTTTTCAGGTTGTTTTTGCTTTTCGTTTTTTATTTTTTTAGCAGATTCAAGCATTGGAACTAATAACTCAGGCTTTGATTTAAAAAGATTGTCAATTATTTTTTTTTCTTCAGGCGGAATTATCTTTTTTAATTCTTTAGCTATCTCTTTATATTTCTCCTGTTTTTCCTTTCGTTTCGGTTTTTCCTTTGACCGCTCTTTATTTACCTGATCACGAACTAAACTCTTTTTGCTTTTCTCAAGTTGATTCCTAAGATATTTTATAGCAAGTGGATTATTATCATCTATTTTCTTTGACTCATTTAAAACGAGTTTACCACGCTTAATTGCATTTGATATAGCAACCTTTGATACGCCGGCAAGTTTTGCAAATTTCGATTGATTATGTTGTGACATGAAAATAATTATACACCAAAAAGTTAACCATGTCAATAGCGGTTAACAAAAAAAGTTAACATGCTGGTAAAACTTTCGCACCTCAAAAATAATTGGGTCTCGAGTGGAGGG